>Ga0209547_100023_pt1 | contig 50842 bp, 54 predicted proteins | sample UppTromicrDC3115_FD_185843 | JGI IMG/M metagenome (GOLD analysis project Ga0209547, IMG submission 185843) | Upper troposphere microbial communities from Oklahoma, USA - DC3-115 (SPAdes) (version 2) | ecosystem: Environmental > Air > Outdoor Air > Unclassified | place: USA: Oklahoma | collected...
GCTGGAAAGGCTGGGCCATATTCCTCCGGCAGAAGCAGAAAAAGCTTATTATGCTTCCATCGGAAATACTGATCTGGCAGCCTGAGTTCACAGATAAAACACTCTCCAGGAAACCCGGGGCGGTTCAAACTGCTCCAGCCACTGTTCTGTCGTGTTATAAACCCAGCGAATTCCGCCATGCTCAGTGCCTGAATTCGTTTCATTCAGCCAGTAATGAAGCTGCTGCAACACAATTGCCTCATTCAGACCAATACGGCATGCAAGATCACGATTTATCACAATGGGCTGGGATGTCATTAACAGGCTCATGACCGACCTCTATTTCCCTGAATTTACGATGAAACTGTTCGAGCGGACTGAAGCATTCATGTTCATAGCCTTCACGGAGGTAGATAACCCGTTGTGTTTCCGGCTCCCAACGAATGACTCTGACGGGCACTCCGTAGTGATCTTTGAACCAGCGGTTAACTTGTCGCAAAGGACTGTCTCCTTCTGCCGGTTGAAATCCCCCACAGCCCACTCTGCAAAGCTGTGGGTTACAATTTCCCTGTCACCTGGTACATTCACTGCATAGCAATACTCCACCTTCGCTTTTCCACCCGGTACAGGAAGCGCAATCAGTTGCGAGCGACGGTAGTGTGTTGTTAAACTGTTCATGCGTTAGTTTCTCCACAACCAGAAGCAATCGACGCCACGACGCCCGGAGCTGCACACTCGCGGGCGTTACTCTTTTCCGGCGCACAAAAAACACGAAATAACAGTGTTAAATGCTCCTGCCACTTCGCCATTACTTGGTAGCTGTTCTCTTCGATTTGCTCACGCTCAGCTTGGTCAATAACTCCATCAGCAGTTGCCTTGCGTAAGTACTGGGAATGCTTGCCAATCCATTCTATTGACTCCATCAGCCGCTGATTAATGTCACCATTGTCAATGTCATCAATGACCACCAGCGGCACAAACACCCCATTACTACGACGGGCTATTGCATCCGTTACATGCCTGGTACCACTGGCATCCTGTAAAACCATGGCCCACTCAAGTGGAAAAATTTGATCCCCACCGCTACGCAGTCTGTTATGCAATTGATCTTTTGCTGGGGTGATATCATCAGATTTATACAAACCAAGAATTTCTGCTGCTTCCTCATAGCCATGAGGTAAATCAGCAATCGTTCTTCGTATTGCTGCCACCAGCCATGCTGGTTGCTTATCAACTTTCCATTCAGGTTCTTTACCCACGTTTAAGCCCTCATATCTGTGGTTTCTGTAAATCGATTTATCCATTAGATTTTTCATAAAGCTCAGGTTTAAATGGCAACCGTCCGCAAGTTCTATATGCAGCCTCTGCTGCACGTCCTTTTGGAATTAACTGGCCAGGACGGTTTCGCCACTGATAAACGGCTTCAGTTGTTATGCCGAAAAAAGCAGCAACTTTCTCAATGCTGCCGAAGTAGCTTTCGATATCGTCAGTCGTCATATGCCCTCCGAACTAAGTTTTATTAGATGTTAATTATCAATCTATCTTAGGTCAATAAAAACTAAGATTACTTAGTAATTAAAGAAATGGTGCTCCTATGGAAACGGTTGGTCAGCGTATAAAAGCTCTGAGAAGAGTTACCAGAACGTCCCAGAAAGAATTGGGTAAATTTTGTGGAGTAAGTGACGTTGCTGTGGGGTACTGGGAGAAAGACATCAATGTCCCTGGTGGAGAAGCACTTTCAAAATTAGCGAAGTTCTTCAATACGTCAATAGATTACATTCTTTATGGTGCGGAGTTTGAAGGCAAACTCGTCACAAACATGCGCAGAGTTCCTGTAATCTCGTGGGTTCAGGCTGGGCAGTTTACTGAGTGCAGGACAGCAGAAGTGTTTAGTGAAGTAGACAAGTGGGTAGATACATCATTAAAGATTGGTGATAACTCATTTGCATTGGAGGTTAAAGGCGACTCCATGACTAACCCTAACGGCCTCCCAACAATACCAGAAGGCGCAACAGTGATTGTAGATCCTGATGCAGAACCCCGGCATGGAAAAATAGTCATCGCTAGACTTGATGGAACAAACGAAGCCACAGTAAAAAAATTAGTTATCGATGGCCCTCAAAAGTTTTTAGTGCCATTAAATCCCCGGTACCCCAACATCCCGATCAATGGTAATTGCCTCATCATTGGTGTAGTCAAAGGAGTTCAATACGAACTCTAGCTCCCCTTTTCTCTAACCAAAACACCGAACTAAGAAAAGTTTGGTGTTTTCTCTTGCCATCAAAACTAAGTTAAGTTAGATTTTATATCAAAGATAACGAACAGGCAGGACGCCCACGAAGTAGCCGCCGGTGGCGTATGAATGACCGGATGATTCGTTAAATACTATGTGTAAGAGAGCGCAAATGAACCGTTATTTCACATGCTCGTTTTGTGGCGCAAACGAGCTGCAGGCAAAAAAAATCATCGCCAAAGGCGGAAAAGATGAAGTTGCTATCTGCTCTGAGTGCGTAGTCTTGTGTGTCGGGGCATTAATCAATATCAGCACAACTATTCAGTTCACACCAAATGAGAATGCGCCTTTAGATGCGCGGAAATCTGGAGGTTAAAGAACAAAATGAAAGTCCAGATTTTAAACAATAGTGGTGAAGTCGTTTGGTCATACGACATAGCCGCTCATGTAGATCAGAGCGGCGATAGCTGGACCAATGGGAAACATCAGATTATGGCTGGAGTTGTGTTCTCTTTACGCCGTGCTTTAGAACAGGCTGAAGTCTTTCCATTAGACCCTGAATGGAAATGGCCTTTTTCTATTTGTCCAAATTCGGAGAGTACATTTCAGAAAATTGGTCAGAAAGTCGCACTCGAAGAGCATCAGCCAACTGTTTCCTGATTTTTTCAGGTAACTCGTCGGCATCGCAGAAACAACAACGCTCGATCATGTTGAAAGCCGATTCGTAGAACTGTTTCTGCTGAGTGTCGCTGAGACAGGAAAAGAGCGACGTTACGATGATTTTATTAATTGCATTATCAAGTTCTTTTTCATCAAAAGTCATTTGATTTTCCTTTTATGTATACGGACTTAAAAGGATACCACCGAGCCTGAAGTGGTGAAAAGACAGGCACATAACAGCTAAGTATTTTCAACCAGAGAGAATCCTTAGCGTTGTGGTGAATGCGGCTCAGCGCACGCGGGTTAAGGTTGAGGCTGACAGTCGACCTTCTGTGGATACCCACCCGCCTGGTGTGCAACCTTCGCCAGGCACCGGGAGGCACCCGGCACCACAACTTTATGCTGTGTGTAGTCCTGGCGGTACCAGCTTGTACCATTGCTTCCGGCTGGTACCGTCCTTTTTACAAAACAGAGAAGAGCATCACCGGACGACGGGCTCATAACCCAATCCATCCGGGCGGCAGCCACCGCAGGTGTTCTTCTCTGTTTTGTGGAGAAACCAACCGACCTTGCAGGGTCGATATGATGAGGAGCAGCAAAATGGCTAGCGAACGCAGTACTGATGTGCAGGCATTTATCGGGGAGCTGGACGGCGGCGTATTTGAAACCAAAATCGGCGCAGTTCTCAGTGAAGTCGCTTCCGGTGTGATGAACACGAAAACCAAAGGGAAGGTCTCACTCAACCTGGAAATCGAACCATTTGATGAGAACCGTGTGAAAATCAAACACAAACTCTCATATGTTCGCCCGACTAACCGCGGGAAAATTTCCGAAGAAGACACCACCGAAACGCCGATGTATGTCAATCGCGGTGGTCGCCTGACTATTCTGCAGGAAGACCAGGGACAATTACTGACTCTTGCCGGTGAACCTGACGGAAAACTCCGCGCAGCAGGTCATTAATATCGTTCTTAATTAACTGATTATTTATCTCATCACTGAATATCTTAATATAGTGAGGACTTATTATGTCTCAGTACTTAGACGCAACCGCAATTAATCAAATCCAATCCCTTATTTCTGCTCAGGGTGTTAATGAAATTATCAGTAAGATTGGTGCCGATGCTGTGGCATTGCCTGAGAATTTCCGCATTCATGATCTGGAAAAATTTAATTTAAATCGTTTCCGTTTCCGTGGTTCACTTTCCACTGCCAGCATCGATGACTTTACCCGTTATTCTAAAGATCTTGCAGATGAAGGCACCCGCTGCTTTATCGATGCCGATAATATGCGAGCCGTCAGTGTGCTTAACCTGGGTACTATTGATGAACCAGGTCACGCAGATAACACCGCCACTCTCAAACTGAAAAAGACAGCACCGTTCTCTGCTCTGTTGTCTGTTAATGGCGAGCGTAACTCCCAGAAGTCACTGGCAGAATGGATTGAAGACTGGGCCGACTACCTTGTGGGCTTTGATGCTAATGGTGACGCCATTCAGGCAACCAAAGCGGCTGCGGCGATCCGTAAAATCACAATTGAAGCGAACCAGACCGCTGATTTTGAAGACAATGACTTCAGCGGCAAACGCTCCCTGATGGAGTCTGTCGAAGCGAAGACCAAAGACATTATGCCAGTGGCATTTGAATTTAAATGCGTTCCGTTTGAAGGTCTGAAAGAACGTCCGTTTAAATTACGCCTCAGCATTATCACTGGCGATCGTCCTGTACTGGTTCTGCGCATTATTCAGCTGGAAGCGGTGCAGGAAGAAATGGCTAACGAATTTCGTGATCTGCTTGTTGAGAAATTCAAAGACAGCAAAGTAGAAACCTTTATTGGTACTTTCACCGCCTGATTTCATTACTGCAAATGCCCCTGCGGGGGCATTTATGGAAACGTAATTAACTCAATAATCACCGGATGGTGAGGGATTCTTTTTAGCAGAATTCAGCGCGGTGCAGCGCATATACGTGGAGAACAAAATGTCATTTATTAAAACTTTTTCCGGGAAGCATTTTTATTATGACAGGATAAATAAAGACGACATCGATATTAACGATATCGCGGTTTCCCTTTCAAATATCTGTCGCTTTGCCGGTCATCTTTCGCACTTCTACAGCGTCGCCCAACATGCGGTTCTTTGCAGCCAGCTGGTGCCGCAGGAATTTGCTTTTGAAGCGTTAATGCATGATGCAACAGAAGCGTATTGCCAGGACATTCCCGCACCACTGAAACGCCTTCTTCCTGACTATAAACGGATGGAAGAAAAAATAGACGCCGTAATCCGTGAGAAATACGGGTTACCACCGGTTATGAGTACGCCCGTGAAATATGCCGATCTCATCATGCTGGCAACCGAACGCCGCGATCTCGGGCTTGATGATGGCTCTTTCTGGCCTGTACTGGAAGGTATCCCGGCAACAGAGATGTTCAACGTGATTCCACTGGCTCCAGGCCATGCCTACGGGATGTTTATGGAACGCTTTAACGAATTATCGGAGTTACGCAAATGCGCATGAATGTTTTCGAAATGGAAGGATTTCTTCGCGGGAAATGTGTACCGCGAGATCTGAAAGTGAATGAAACGGATGCTGAATACCTGGTGCGTAAATTTGATGCGCTTGAAGCTAAATGTGCAGCACTGGAAAACAAAGTAATACCAGTGTCAGCTGAACTGCCGCCAGCGAATGAAAGTGTTCTGTTATTTGATGCTAATGGAGAAGGCTGGCTGATTGGCTGGCGTTCTCTCTGGTATACATGGGGGCAAAAAGAAACCGGAGAATGGCAGTGGACATTTCAGGTCGGGGACCTTGAAAACGTCAACATCACTCACTGGGCAGTAATGCCAAAAGCACTGGAGGCTGGAGCATAATGACCACATTTACCGATAAAGAACTGATTAAAGAAATCAAAGAACGAATCAGCAGCATGGACGTGCGAGACAATGTTGAGCGCCGTGCTTATGAAATTGCTCTGGCATCGCTGGAAGAGGATCCGGTGGCATGGCTGCATTCAGACAATGGCTTAGGTATTCCGGCAATAACCAGGAGTAAAAACATTGCTGACAGTTGGTTATCAAAGGGCTGGTATGTTCAGCCGCTATATATAGCCAAGCCAGTGCCGGTGGTGCCAGATGCTCGTCCGTCTTTAAATAATGGCATAGTCGGTTTTGATGAAGGCTGGAACGCCTGCCGCGCTGCCATGCTCTATGGTGCCGTACCTGCAAGCCAGGCTTACAAGTTGCCACAAACGCAGTTTAAACAGGTTGCTGACCTCTACGAAATGCAATTTGATGACGGTCGCACTTGTGCCTTTCACACTGATGCGCAAAAGGCTGTGCAATGGCTTCAGGCGTGCGACGGAAACAGGGTTCAGGAATACGTTAAGCTGGAACGATTGCAGAACGCACTGTCTGGCAACTCTCCGGTAACTCCGGATGGTTGGGTTATGGTGCCGAAGAGACTAACAGCCGAGAACGGCGCTAAGGGGGCGCTATCCGGTGAATTTTCAGAAACTACGTTTATAAGCTGCCTGGAATGCTTTGGCGATGATGATTGCGATACCTGTGACGGGAGCGGACGTATTGAAATTAAAGTGCCAGTCACGTGGTCGACCATAAAATCTATCTGGGATAAAGGTATCGAGTATTTTGCAGCAAAACCATCACAAGAGGTGAAGTGATGAACAACTTAATGATCGACCTTGAGACGATGGGGAAAAATAAGGATGCACCGATCGTTTCCATTGGCGCGGTGTTCTTCACTCCAGAAACCGGAGACATCGGACAAGAATTCTATACGGTTGTTAGCCTGGAAAGTGCTATGGGGCAAGGAGCTACACCTGACGGCGATACCATCCTGTGGTGGTTGAAACAAAGCCCTGAAGCACGAGCTGCAATCTGTATTGATGATACTTTGTCGATCAGCGATGCTCTCTCAGAACTAAATCATTTCATTAACCGGCACGCAGACAATACGAAATATTTAAAAGTCTGGGGTAACGGAGCCACCTTCGACAACGTAATTTTACGTGGAGCTTATGAGCGAGCAGGACAAATCTGCCCGTGGGCATACTGGAATGACCACGATGTACGCACGATCGTTACGCTTGGGCGTTCCATCGGATTCGACCCCAAAATGGACATGCCTTTCGATGGCGAACGGCACAACGCCCTGGCTGATGCCCGTCATCAGGCAAAATATGTTTCCGCTATCTGGCAGAAATTAATTCCTGCCACCAGCACAGAATTATGATTTTCCCGGGTGCAGCCGGTTTTGATGGAGAAAATTATGAACACCTTGTTTTTACTGATGGCTGAATTCAATACCCCTAACATTGAACTCTCAGCAGTTAGCCAAAAGTACTTTGGCATGAGTCCAGCCACGGCAGAAGCAAAAGCAAACGCTTGTAAGTTGCCCGTTCCAACATATCGCATCGGCACATCACAAAAAGCAAAACGTTGCATCAATATTCAGGATCTTGCGGAATACATAGACAAAAGACGAGAAGAAGGACGTATCGAGTGGGAACAGGTCAGAACAAGCAAACAGAAGGGCAAAGAACATCACTAAATAAAAAACCCGCCTAAAGGCGGGTTTTCAAAAAGCACCAGCTATGATCATGCTGCTTTGCGACGACGAAGCTTACCCTGCTGCTCTTTACCAGAGACAGTAGCGTGAGTGAACGCATTAGGAGCAGCCTTCATCAGAACTTCAACAGCAGCACCCATACCTGCGAATGCTTTCATTGTGTCGAACTTAACCTGTGGCTTGGTTGCTTTTTGATCTTCCATAGAAAACTCCTGAAGTTATACCGAAACAATTCCTGTTGTTTACTCATCATCAATAGATGATACGCAATATTTATTTTTAAATTTAAGGTTCTTTGGCGTAACTTCATCAGAGATATCAAAACCGTCCAGAATTCTATTGAATGTAGCTTCTGGCATATCATCATGAACAGAAATCTCACCCGATCGCTGCTTTCTAACCATGTTATCCACTCGCCAAATTATAGCTTCAGCGTAAACAACATAACTTGGATGCTTGATAAAGCGATGATCACCAGAATTCAAGACGCAAGACGGATCGTGGGGGACACCATCCTTGATACTAGAAATATTAACAACTAAAACACAATAACAATCGTTAACGGGGTAATAAACAGGATCATTACAAATCACATGAAGATGATTGCATGGCCCAGTTGGGGCAAGCACAGTTCCTTTCCTGTATGGCTGATAATCCGTCATGATAATTGCAAAGAAAATTCCTTAAGTTTCTGAGATTCTTCCATTTTGCCAATTATGCGATTAGCCTCATCCTCGCTTTTACCCTCACTGATCAGCATTTCTTTCAGGTCTATAGGCTTACGAGAATTGCCAGGATCGTGCCACTCTGGACAAACGCTTTCTAAATGCGTCATATTTGCGAGATCAAATCGGTTCATATGCCCATACCGAGAATAGATTTCATCTAAAATCCGGATATCTGCACGACTCAATTCATCAAAGACCTCGTCTGCATCCATTTCCCTCGGATCTGAACGCAACGATACATTATGCCCGTTCGTCTCTATCAAGTTGTACCAGTAGTCACCAATGCCTTCAGCCTTACCGCGAATCAAGTTCAGCGTATTCGACATGACTGGTCCAAATTTCATAGAGTAAAGGCTATCTTCGCCGATCATCCTGCCATGCTTCAAAATCGACTGGCGGTTAGACAGATAGAGCAACTTCATCAATTTCAGATATGCCATGCGCCCACCTCGCTTAAGAAGTAGGTATGCAGCCATTTGAGCTACTTTTTCTTCGCAAAACATATAAGAAACCTCAAAGATAGTGAACTTTATAATTATTCTCGATACTTCATGGGTTGCTTCATCACCAACACGAGCTTCTTATGGTGTGCCCACTTGGGCCTAAGCAACCAGTTACCTCGTTTGTCAAGTTTATAGCTGGCTTTAACCATGGTCAATTGAAGTGATGAGCAAATGATGCTTTCTAAGAATAACAGGTTCCCAATAGGCTCCCACAAAGTGTATAACTAGTTGTTTTTCAAAAACGGTACATCCTATCGAGCATCGGGGCAATGGAGAAACGGTATGCGGGATAAGCGGTTTGTGATTCTGCTGACATGGCGTTTTTTTAAGCACCTGGTGAATTTGGGGCGCTACTATAGCATAACAAATATGCGATCAGGCAATGCGGCAGCTATGACGCCCTGTTCTCGGCGTTTAAGTGAGAACTATGGTAAAGTAAGGACATTCTTAACCCCACTTTGAGGTGCCCAATGGAAAAGACCACAACGCAGGAGTTATTAGCGCAGGCTGAAAAACTCTGTGCGCAGCGTAATGTGCGCCTGACCCCGCAGCGCCTTGAAGTGTTGCGCCTGATGAGTCTGCAGGAAGGAGCAATCAGCGCCTACGATCTGCTTGATTTACTGCGTGAAGCAGAGCCGCAGGCCAAGCCGCCAACGGTTTATCGCGCGCTCGATTTTCTGCTTGAACAAGGTTTTGTGCATAAAGTTGAGTCCACCAACAGCTATGTGCTCTGTCACCTGTTCGATCAACCAACGCATACTTCAGCGATGTTTATTTGCGATCGCTGCGGCGCAGTGAAAGAAGAATGTGCGGAAGGTGTGGAGGACATCATGCATACGCTGGCGGCAAAAATGGGTTTTGCCCTGCGGCATAATGTGATTGAAGCACATGGATTATGTTCAGCATGTGTAGAAGTAGAAGCGTGTCGTCACCCTGAACAGTGCCATCATGACCACTCTATTCAGGTGAAAAAGAAACCTCGTTAAGAGGGCGTACATCCTTGTACACGTCGGGCAGGAGGGATTAATTACCAGCGGTATTCATTGCGGGTTTCCCAGTCCACGACCTCTTTCTCTGCCTGATCTTTCTGGTAACCGTAACGTTCCTGGATTTTACCCACTAACTGATCACGTTTACCTTCAATGACCGTCATATCATCATCGGTCAGTTTGCCCCATTGCTCTTTCACTTTACCTTTGAACTGTTTCCAGTTACCGCCGACTTCGTCTTTATTCATATTCAAGTCCTCATCGTTAGGTGGTGAATGAGAGTACGCTCGCTTTTCTTCTGAACGTGGGATTAAGTGTAGTCAGGAATTTGGCTTAGGATTATTTATTCAGAATATTTAACCGTCACGCTCCGGCAAACCAGGTTCCGTTGCGCCAGTGACGACGCCAGATAGCCGCCAGAGAAAGCCCGCGCAGCGCCAGAAAGACGGTTAACGCCAGCCACAAACCATGATTACCCAACCACGGCAACGTGAGGAGCGTAAGAGCAAACCCTGCTGCTGCCACCGCCATACTGTTTCGCATTTCGGCGGCGCGCGTTGCACCTATAAACATGCCGTCCAGCAGATAACACCAGACACCGACCAGCGGTAAAATGACCTGCCAGATAAGATAGCCATCGGCTAGCTGCTGAATCTGGGTTAATGACGTCAGCAACGCAATGATGTGTTCCCCTGCCAGCAAATAACTCACAGAAAACAGCAACGCTACGATCCCCGACTGACGGCACGCTGCGCGCCAGACATCCAGTAACTGGCTCCCGTCGCGCGCACCGTACGCCTGACCTGAATGCGCTTCAACCGCGTAGGCAAAACCATCCAGCGCATAGGCGGTAAAGGTGAGTAGCGTCATCAGAACCGCGTTAACGGCGATTATGTCACTCCCCAGTCGCGCGCCAAGTACCGTTATTGCACCAAAACAGAGTTGCAACAGCAGTGAGCGCAGCATGATGTCGCGGTTAAGCGCCAGCAAGCGACGGAAGTTCCCCCGCCAGGCTGTTTTCAGCATTTCGCCGGAAATACCGCGTAGTTTGAGGATTTTACGCACCATTAGCAGGCCGATCAGCAACGTCGCATATTCTGCGATGACCGTTGCCAGCGCCGCGCCCTGCACGTTCATATGCAGCCCCATCACCAGCCAGACATCCAGCACAATGTTGAGGATATTACCCACCACTAACAGGACAACCGGCGCACGGGCATATTGCACGCCGAGCAACCAGCCAAGTAATACCAGGTTTGCCAGTGACGCCGGTGCGCTTAGCCAGCGAATTTCAAGAAAGCGCCGCGCCTGTTCCAGCACGGCTTCACTGCCACCAACAATATGCAGCGCCAGATCGATAATCGGTGTACGCAATAGCGCAATTAACGCCCCAGCCCCCAGCGCCAGCAGCAACGGTTGCACCAGCGCACGGGCTAATGCCTGAGGATTTTTGGCACCATACGCCTGCGCAGTAAGCCCGGTGGTGCTCATGCGCAAAAATAGCAACAGCATAAAGAGAAAGCTGGTCGCCGTTGCGCCAACCGCCACGCCGCCCAGATAAACCGGACTGTCAAGATGACCAATGACCGCCGTATCAACCAGCCCCAGCAACGGAACGGTGATATTGGAGAAAATCATAGGTAAGGCGAGATGCCAGAGAGCTTTATCAGATGAAGTGAGGAATGCCATGCAGACAAGCCTGATGAAGAGAGATGAAAAACAAACCGCGACGCCAGGCGGCATCGCGGTATCAGAGATCTGTTACAGCCAGTCGCCGTTGCGAATAACCCCAACCGCCAGCCCTTCAATGGTGAAGCTCTGCTGACGAAGGTCAACGACAATCGGTTTAAACTCGCTGTTTTCTGGCAATAATTCGACTTTATTGCCCTGTTTTTTCAGACGTTTAACGGTAACTTCGTCATCAATACGTGCGACAACGACCTGACCATTACGTACATCCTGAGTTTTATCCACTGCCAGCAAGTCGCCATCCATAATGCCGATATCTTTCATCGACATTCCGCTGACGCGCAGCAGGAAATCGGCATTCGGCTTGAACAAGGAAGGATCGACCTGATAATGACCTTCAATATGCTGCTGCGCCAGAAGCGGTTCACCGGCAGCCACACGACCTACTAATGGCAACCCTTCTTCCTCTTCCTGCAACAGACGAATCCCACGCGATGCGCCGGAAACAATTTCAATCACGCCTTTGCGTGCCAACGCCTTCAGATGTTCTTCAGCCGCGTTTGGGGAACGGAACCCCAAACGCTGCGCGATTTCCGCACGCGTCGGCGGCATACCTGTCTGGCTGATGTGATCACGGATGAGATCAAACACCTCTTGTTGCCTGGCCGTTAACGCTTTCATTCCGCCCCCTGGGTGTATATACAGTTATGCTGTGAGTATATACAGCAAAAGGCGATTTTGGAACCATAAACTACACAATAAACCAGAGATTTATCGAATTCTGGAAGGGTTATCCAAAATGTGACCATAACAGAATGACCCAGGTTGCCACAGCGACGATAATCGCGATCAGCACCGCTGCGGACCCCATATCTTTTGCCCGCCCGGAAAGCTCGTGGTATTCAGAGCCAATACGATCAACCACCGCTTCGATGGCGCTATTGAGAATTTCCACAATCATCACCAACATAACGGAGCTAATAAGCAGTACGCGGGTAATCGCGTCCACATCCAGCCAGCAAGCGATGACCACCGCCAACAATACCGCCACGCCTTCCTGACGGAATGCCGCTTCGTTGATCCATGCAGCGCGTAAACCTTTCCAGGAATAGCCAGCGGCTTTGATAATTCGAGTGAATCCAGTGGTATTATTGGCCATTGAAAGAACCTTTTTACATTATGAGCGTCAATATCAGTGTACCGTTGAATCCGATGATTCCGGTAGCGTAGCGCCGCGCGAAACATAAGCGGATACCACAGAATTTCCCATGACTTTCTGCTATCCTTCCCGCGCATTTGCATTATTAACCAGAGGCTTTACATCGTTTATGTCCGGCTGGCCACGAATTTACTACAAATTACTGAATTTACCATTAAGCATCCTGGTAAAAAGCAAGTCTATTCCGGCAGATCCTGCCCCGGAATTGGGGCTCGATACCTCTCGTCCAATTATGTACGTTTTACCGTACAACTCAAAAGCGGATTTGCTGACGTTGCGCGCCCAGTGTCTGGCGCATGACCTGCCTGATCCATTAGAGCCGCTGGAGGTAGACGGCACGCTACTGCCGCGCTATGTGTTTATTCATGGCGGGCCGCGTGTTTTCACCTATTACACGCCGAAAGAAGAGTCTATCAAGCTGTTCCACGACTATCTCGATCTGCACCGTAGCAACCCAAATCTGGATGTGCAGATGGTGCCGGTATCGGTGATGTTTGGTCGTGCGCCAGGACGTGAAAAAGGCGAAGTAAACCCGCCACTACGTATGCTCAACGGCGTACAGAAATTTTTCGCCGTACTGTGGCTTGGTCGCGATAGCTTTGTGCGTTTCTCGCCGTCAGTTTCGCTACGCCGCATGGCTGATGAACACGGCACAGATAAAACTATCGCCCAAAAACTGGCGCGTGTGGCGCGTATGCACTTTGCCCGTCAGCGTCTTGCTGCCGTGGGTCCACGCTTGCCTGCTCGTCAGGATTTGTTCAATAAGCTGCTCGCCTCACGTGCAATTGCCAAAGCGGTAGAAGATGAAGCACGCAGCAAAAAAATCTCCCATGAAAAAGCGCAGCAGAACGCGATTGCGCTGATGGAAGAGATTGCGGCGAATTTCTCTTACGAGATGATCCGCCTGACTGACCGTATTCTGGGCTTCACCTGGAACCGGCTCTATCAGGGCATCAACGTCCATAATGCCGAACGCGTTCGCCAGCTGGCTCATGACGGTCATGAGCTGGTGTATGTGCCATGCCACCGTAGCCACATGGACTACCTGCTGCTCTCCTACGTGTTGTATCACCAGGGGCTGGTGCCACCGCATATCGCCGCCGGGATCAACCTGAACTTCTGGCCTGCCGGGCCGATTTTCCGCCGTCTGGGTGCGTTCTTTATTCGCCGTACTTTTAAAGGCAATAAACTCTACTCTACCGTCTTCCGTGAATATCTCGGCGAACTGTTCAGCCGTGGTTATTCCGTTGAGTACTTTGTGGAAGGCGGTCGTTCGCGTACAGGGCGTTTGCTTGATCCGAAAACCGGCACGCTGTCGATGACCATTCAGGCGATGCTGCGTGGCGGTACACGTCCGATTACGTTGATTCCGATCTACATCGGTTATGAGCACGTCATGGAAGTGGGTACTTACGCCAAAGAGCTGCGCGGCGCGACGAAAGAGAAAGAGAGCCTGCCGCAGATGCTGCGCGGTTTAAGCAAGCTGCGTAATCTCGGTCAGGGGTATGTCAACTTCGGTGAACCAATGCCGTTGATGACCTATCTCAACCAGCACGTGCCGGACTGGCGTGAATCTATTGACCCTATCGAAGCTGTACGCCCGGCCTGGTTAACGCCGACGGTCAATAACATTGCTGCCGATCTGATGGTGCGCATTAACAACGCAGGCGCGGCTAACGCCATGAACCTGTGCTGTACTGCGCTGCTGGCGTCACGTCAGCGTTCACTCACTCGCGAGCAATTGACTGAGCAGCTTAATTGTTATCTCGATTTGATGCGCAACGTGCCTTACTCCACGGACTCTACCGTTCCTTCAGCCAGCGCCGGTGAGCTGATTGATCACGCGCTGCAAATGAACAAGTTTGAAGTCGAGAAAGACACCATCGGCGACATTATTATCCTGCCGCGCGAGCAAGCGGTGCTGATGACCTACTATCGCAACAACATTGCGCATATGTTGGTTCTGCCTTCGCTGATGGCAGCAATTGTCACCCAGCATCGGCACATCTCCCGCGAAGTGTTGATGGAGCACGTCAATGTGCTTTACCCAATGCTAAAAGCGGAGCTGTTCCTGCGCTGGGAGCGTGACGAGTTGCCGGGCGTTATTGATGCGCTGGCGAATGAAATGCAACGCCAGGGGCTGATTACGCTGCAAGATGATGAGTTGCATATCAATCCGGCGCACTCCCGCACGCTTCAGTTGCTTGCCGCAGGTGCGCGCGAAACGCTGCAACGTTATGCGATTACTTTCTGGCTGTTGAGCGCCAACCCGTCGATCAATCGCGGTACGCTGGAGAAAGAGAGCCGCACTGTGGCACAACGTCTTTCCGTGCTGCACGGCATCAACGCGCCGGAGTTCTTCGACAAAGCGGTGTTCAGTTCTCTGGTGCTGACGCTGCGTGATGAAGGGTATATCAGCGACAGCGGCGACGCCGAACCGGCAGAAACGATGAAGGTTTATCAGTTGCTGGCGGAGTTGATTACGTCCGATGTGCGCTTAACGATTGAGAGTGCGACGCAGGGCGAAGGGTAACTGGTGAGCGTTGCCGGATGTATCCGGCCTACCATGACCTGCAAATTCAATAAATTGCGATGTGTTATGTAGGCCTGATAAGCGCAGCGCATCAGGCAGCTTTTCCCAGAAAAAAAGCCGGATGGTCATGGTCATCCGGCTTTTTTACATCATCAGAAATGCCAGTAACTCATTGCCAGCCCTAAAAACAGTACCAGGCCAACATAGTTATTATTCATAAACGCTTTAAAACAGGCTTCACGCTCGCGATTGGCAATCAGTTTTTGTTGATAAACAAACAGCGCGCCCGCGACCAGAATTGACCAGTAATATCCCCAGCCTAATCCATTTAACTCACCAATAATCGCCATCAGTACCAGTACGCCAACCTGCAAAATGCCAATAATCAATTTATCGTATTGACCAAACAGAATCGCAGTGGATTTAATGCCAATCTTCACGTCGTCGTCACGGTCAACCATCGCATACTGCGTGTCGTAAGCCACCGCCCACAGAATATTGGCGAGGAACATTAACCAGCAGCTTAACGGCACCGATTCACTCACAGCGGCAAAAGCCATTGGAATCGACCAACCAAACGCCGCCCCCAGCACTACTTGCGGTAGATGGGTGTAACGCTTCATAAACGGGTAAACCCACGCCAGCACCAGCGCGGCAATCGACAACAGAATAGTCATCGTATTCAGCGTCAGCACCAGTAAGAACGAAATTAGCACCAGCACGACAAACAGCGCGCGCGCCTCTTTCTCCGTCACCGCGCCACTGGGAAGCGGTCGGTTTGCCGTGCGCTTAACATGACCATCAAACTTACGGTCAGCATAGTCATTCACTACACAACCGGCGGCACGCATCAGCCAGACGCCAGCGACAAACACCGCCAGGATCCAGAGTTGGGGAACACCGGGTGTCGCCACCCATAGCGCCCATAAAGTTGGCCAGAGCAGCAGTAACGCACCAATTGGCTTATCCGTACGCATTAAGCGGTGAAACGCCAGCAGCTTATTTTGCGTCAGACTCCACTCCATATTTTTTTCCTCTTAGTACAACGGTGATGCTGGTAAAAACAGTTCGGTCAGCAGCAGCGGCTTACCGCTTAATCGCAGGCGGGAACGTCGCCCCCACAGTCCGGCATCACGGCCTATCTCAATAAAGTCCCGGGTTAATGTCGATGATGTGAACAGATAGCGTCCTAACGGCGTTTTACCCAATTTTTGTAACGCCAGCTCAGGGCCGCTTAACGTTGACACAGGAACGACGGTACGCCCGGCGAGCCAGGGTTCTCCATCAGCGCATAACAAAATCTCACGTAACCAGTAACGGGATTCTTTCGGCAACAGCGGTAATTCTTCGGGGATTTCATTCTGCTCGACAAACCCTTCGCGGATCATCGTCACGCTCACCGTTTTTCCCTGCTGTTCAAAACGTTTGGTCATGGAATCTTCCAGCAACAACCAGTCGAGCAGTTGCGGTTCCAGCGCAGGGATCTCTGCAAAATAGCGCAGCGCACGCAGTTGCGTTAACGCGGGGTGTGACATGCCGAACTCTCCGTTACATAACGTAAAGGCATTGTATCGCAGAAAAGCGTTAACGGGAGATGTAAAGCATATTAAGTGATCTAATACGCAACAATAACGCAACAATCACAGGAAGGAGAGAAAAAAAGGTGCGCCCGAAGACGCACCAGTTGTTGCAAAATCAGCACTGTGGGGCGTAATTACCCCTTGCCTTTTACACTGCTGATAAAGGTGGAACGGGCAGATGTCGAGCCCAGGCGTTCAGCTTCATCAAGCAGTTTTAACGCCTTATCAACATCACCTTTCGCGACAGCGTTTTTAATCGCGGTATTAAAATAACTTTCCGTGTCGTTGAGCATAGGTTCACTTTTCTTCGCCGGTGCCGGTGCCGGAGCAGGTACGGCTGCGGCTGGTGCCGCCGTGTTGCCTACCGTAACCGGAGCCGGAGCGGAAGAACCAAATAGAGGCCCCACCAACACGCTGGAGCTGGAGTTGGTTTTCACTTTCAGTTTCAGCAGACCATCAGTGGTATGACGGGCAACCGGGTCTGGAATATCCGGCACCGAGTTACCGACGCCTTTGGCATAGGCTTTTGCCGGATCGAGCAGTTGCGTCGTCTGCTGGAGATCTTTTTCAGTGGTAAAGACCAGTACATAAAGTTTCTGCTGCCCCAACGCCGGTGTCAGGCGCATAACGCCTTCCAGACGATCTGCACTCATCACACCAGGTTCCTGGTAGGTGAAATAACTGCTGGGAAAGAAGGCCGATGGTGTCATGTTCTGATCAAGAATCAGCACGTTCGGTGCAAATACGCTGGTTTGTTTGTTCACTTCACTGGTCAGAGTCAGGGTCAGCTCGCCAATGTTTGCCGGGACGCTGTATGCGGCGACTGGACCGCTGATGCCAGGGACGTTCAGTTGTTGCCCGCCAGTTGCCAATTGGGTGGTCTGGGTTTTAGATTGATCGACTGGCGTCCAGGTTAATTGTTGCAGCGCGGCAGATGGAATGGCTGGCGCATCGCTGGTGTTTTGCGGCACGTAGTTAACATCGGCAAGGCTGATTCCAGGCGCGCTTGCCAGCAACCCTGCTGATAAACAGAGGGCGATGAGACTTTTATTCATTTTCATTGTTTTCACCTCAAAATCTGGAGTTCAGCGGTAGCCAGGCAATAGCGCGCTTAACCCGATAATCAGAGGGGCTTACGCCCCTTATAGATAATGACAACCTATTTTTATGCCGGATGCGGCGTAAACGCCTTATCCGGCCTACATTCGGCAGCGGTTGTAGACCTGATAAGACGCGACTGCGTCGCATCAGGCATTGGTTGCCGGATGCGGTGCAAGCACCTTATCCGGCCTACACATTGCTATTACCACCAGATTTCCATCTGGGCACCGAAGGTCCACTCATCGCTATCACCGCGACCGAAGCTACCGCCTTCGAAATTCGCCGGAACAGCTTTGCCGTAGTTCGGGTTGGAAGAAGAGCTACCGTTGTAGTCATAACCCCATTTCTCATCCCACTTGGCGTAGGTTGCGAAGACACGAATAGCCGGGCGTGACCAGATGCTGTCGCCAGCCTGCCATTGTTGTGCGAGGGTGATTTTGTACTGATTGTTCTTGTCGCCAGTACGCTGGGATTCGACGTTGTCGTAGCCCACTTCCAGCAAGGTACTCATGATAGGCGTCCACTTGTACATTGGACGAATACCGACGGTCCACCATTTGGTGCCGTTGTCGTTATCCCAGTTGATATCCTGGTACATACCCACGTACATCATGTCCCAGTTGTCGCCCATGGAGATCGCACCGTGATCGAGGATACGCAGCAGGTGACCGTTATTGTTGATATTGTAGGCAAATTTTTCGTTATCAAACGCAACGCCAGAACCCTGCGACAGACCTTTACCCTGCGAGGTCATCGAGTCAGTAGCGTACTGAACAACAAACTTGTTGAAGCCTTTCAGGATGCTCTGGGTATGCTCGGCAGTGAACATCCAGCCATCTTTCGATGCGCCATCAACCAGACGATAGTTATCACGCAGGTTAGCGCGACCGTAGTCGACACCCAGCTCTAAGGTGCCACCAGGGTTAATTTCCATCTGCGCTAAACGCACGTCGAAGACGTCGTTCGCAGTCTCATTGGTATAGTCATAGATATTGTTGCTGGCGAAAGAAGAAGAACCGCCCGCTTCAGAAGAACGCGTTGCTGCCAGAGAAAGTTTACCGAAGCCAACGTCGATGTTTTCCAGACCGGCACCAGGACCAGAAATATCCCAGTAGTAGAAGTCGATCATATGAACGTCATGACGCTGATAGAAACGCTTACCGGCCCAAATGGTGGCACCAGGCAGCCATTCAATCAGGTTTTTCCCCTGCACGTTCGCTTCACGGAAGGCCGGATCGGTGGCTTCCCAGTCATTCTGTTGTGCTACGGAATAGGCCACGTTAGTGTCGAAATAGAAGCTCTTATCGCCCTCTTTCCACACTTCCTGACCCAATTTTAATTCAGCATAAGTTTCACATTCGTTGCCAAGACGGTATTTACTTTGAGCGCCAGTGGTCTGGAAACACTGTTGTTCACCGCCGCTCCCTGTCCAGCCGATCCCGGAACGAGCGTAACCGTGGAAATCCACAGCCATTGCCTGAGCAGACATTACGCCTGCTGCGACGGCAACCGCCAGAGGAAGTTTGCGCAGAGTAATCATCATTCTATCTCCTGAGTCATTGCTTTTCTTTTTTCACATCGCCTGTCACAGGCTTTGTGTCTTTTTTAAGGGTGCTTAAACGCCCGGCTCCTGATGCAGTCGACGACATGCAGTGCCATCCTCACGGAACAGATGGCAACGCTCTGGCGGCAGGCCGATAGCGAATGTGGCACCTTCTTCTACCAACACCACGTCAGACTGGCGGTACACCAGGTTTTGACGAATGGAAGGGATCTGGATATGAATTTGCGTTTCGTTGCCGAGCTGCTCGACCACCTGAACTTCACCCTCAAGGATGACGTCGGCGATATCGCTTGGCAGTAAATGTTCTGGGCGAATGCCCAGCGACATGTTGGCGCCGACCTGAACGTTATGGCTTTCAACCGGCAGCCAGACCTGCTGGAGGTTTGGCATCGGCAGCTCAACCTGGACTTGATCGATTGCAACGGCAGTTACTTTCACCGGCAAAAAGTTCATCTTCGGTGAACCGATAAAACCGGCGACAAAGCGGTCGGCCGGATAGTGATACAACTCAAGCGGCTTCCCGACCTGCGCCACGCGACCGGCGTCCAGCACCACGATTTTGTCGGCCAACGTCATCGCTTCGACCTGATCGTGGGTGACGTAAATCATCGTGCGCCCCAGGCGTTTATGCAGACGGGAAATTTCGATACGCATCTGTACACGCAGCGCGGCGTCAAGGTTAGAAAGCGGTTCATCGAGTAAAAACACGCTTGGCTCGGCCACCAGCGTACGACCAATCGCCACACGTTGACGCTGTCCGCCGGAGAGCGCCTTCGGTTTGCGATCCAGCAAATGCGCCAGTTGCAGCACTTCCGCCACCTGGTTAACACGCTGGTTGATGACCTCTTTCTTCGCGCCTGCCAGTTTCAGGCCAAAAGACATATTTTCTGCCACAGACAGATGGGGATAGAGCGCATAGGACTGGAACACCATGCCGACGCCGCGTTCTGCTGGCGGGGTGTCATTCATTCGTTTTTCATCGATGAACAGGTCGCCGCTGGTGATCGTCTCAAGACCGGCAATCATGCGCAGTAAAGTAGATTTACCGCAGCCAGATGGTCCGACAAACACCACGAACTCACCTTCGTGGATGTCGAGGTTGATATCTTTCGATACCACCACATCCCCCCAGGCCTTCGTTACATTTTGTAGCTGTACGCTCGCCATGCCCTTCTCCCTTCGTTACAACCTGTCATCGACAGCAACATTCATGATGCAGTGACTATGCGTCATCGGAAGATGGCTTAAATCCTCCACCCCCTGGCTTTTTTATGGGGGAGGAGGCGGGAGGATGAGAAGATGGGGTCTGCATACTAATCCGAGGGAAAGTAAGGAAATTCGTGATATTGCTTGCAAAAAACATGGCAATTTTGTGTGCGCCTTCCCGCAATACTGCTGTTTCTGCGATGTAGATCACATAAAACGAAGGTGGGGCGTAGGGGCAAGGAGGATGGAAAGAGGTTGCCGTATAAAGAAACTAGAGTCCGTTCAGGCGTTTTCACAAGCACTTCACCAACAAGGACCAGAGATTATGAAAATAAAAACAGGTGCACGCATCCTCGCATTATCTGTTTTGACGACGATGATGTTTTCCGCCTCGGCTCTCGCCAAAATCGAAGAAGGTAAACTGGTAATCTGGATCAACGGCGATAAAGGCTACAACGGCCTCGCAGAAGTGGGTAAGAAATTCGAGAAAGATACCGGAATTAAAGTCACCGTTGAGCACCCAGATAAGCTGGAAGAGAAATTCCCTCAGGTTGCGGCCACTGGCGATGGTCCGGACATTATTTTCTGGGCGCACGACCGCTTTGGTGGCTATGCCCAATCTGGCCTGTTGGCTGAAATCTCCCCAGACAAAGCGTTACAGGACAAGCTGTATCCGTTTACCTGGGATGCTGTACGTTATAACGGCAAACTGATTGCTTATCCGATAGCCGTTGAAGCGTTATCGCTGATTTATAACAAAGACCTGCTGCCGAACCCGCCAAAAACCTGGGAAGAAATCCCGGCGCTGGATAAAGAACTGAAAGCGAAAGGTAAGAGCGCGCTGATGTTCAACCTGCAAGAACCGTACTTCACCTGGCCGCTGATTGCTGCCGACGGTGGTTATGCGTTCAAGTATGAAAACGACAAATACAATGTGAAAGACGTTGGTGTGGATAATGCTGGCGCGAAAGCAGGTCTGACCTTCCTGGTTGATCTGGTTAAAAACAAACACATGAATGCGGATACTGATTACTCCATCGCAGAGGCGGCCTTTAACAAAGGTGAAACGGCGATGACCATCAACGGTCCGTGGGCATGGTCCAACATTGACACCAGCAAAGTGAACTACGGTGTGACGCTGCTGCCGACCTTCAAGGGACAACCTTCCAAACCGTTCGTTGGCGTTCTGAGTGCAGGCATTAACGCTGCCAGCCCGAACAAAGAACTGGCGAAAGAGTTCCTCGAAAACTACCTGCTGACTGACGAAGGGCTGGAAGCGGTAAATAAAGATAAACCGCTGGGCGCCGTGGCGCTGAAGTCTTACCAGGATCAGCTGGCGAAAGATCAACGCATTGCCGCCACTATGGATAACGCCAAGAACGGTGAAATCATGCCGAACATCCCGCAGATGTCCGCCTTCTGGTATGCCGTGCGTACCGCAGTGATCAACGCCGCCAGCGGTCGTCAGACTGTTGATGCCGCGCTGAAAGATGCACAGGGTCGTATCACCAAGTAATGCTGCTAAATGCCGGATGCGGCGTGAACGCCTTATCCGGCCTACGAAACCGAAACATATGTAGGCCTGATAAGACGCGTCAGCGTCGCATCAGGCGGTTGTTGTCGGAGCGGCGTAATGCTTCATCCGACCTGGAAAAACGAACTGTACGTAAGCCTGATAAGACGCGCCAGCGCCGCATCAGGCAGTTGTTGCCGGATGCGGTGTAATCATTTATCCGTCCAGGAATGAGGAAGAACCCCATGGATGTCATTAAAAAGAAACATTGGTGGCAAAGCGACGCACTGAAATGGTCAGTGTTAGGTCTGCTTGGCCTGCTGGTGGGTTACCTTGTTGTTTTAATGTACGCACAAGGGGAGTACCTGTTCGCCATTACCACGCTGATTTTAAGTTCTGCGGGACTGTATATTTTCGCCAACCGGAAAGCCTACGCCTGGCGCTATGTTTATCCGGGAATGGCAGGAATGGGGCTGTTCGTGCTCTTCCCTCTGGTGTGTACCATCGCCATTGCTTTTACCAACTACAGCAGCACTAACCAGCTAACTTTTGAACGCGCCCAGGAAGTTCTGTTAGATCGTTCCTGGCAAGCGGGCAAAACCTATAACTTCGGGCTTTATCCGGCAGGTGATGAGTGGCAACTGGCGCTCACCGATGGCGAAACCGGTAAGCATTATCTCTCCGACGCCTTTAAATTTGGCGGCGAGCAAAAGCTGCAACTGAAAGAAAGCGCCACACAGCCTGAAGGCGAGCGCGCAAATCTGCGCGTGATTACCCAAAATCGTCAGGCACTGAGCAACATTACCGCTATCCTCCCGGATGACAACAAAGTGATGATGAGCTCCCTGCGCCAGTTCTCTGGCACACAACCGCTCTACACACTGGGCGATGACGGTACGCTGACCAATAACCAGAGTGGCGTAAAATATCGTCCGAATGACCAGATCGGCTTTTACCAGTCCATCACCGCCGATGGCAACTGGGGCGACGACAAACTCAGCCCCGGTTACACCGTGACTACCGGCTGGAAAAACTTTACCCGCGTCTTCACCGACGAAGGCATTCAGAAACCGTTCCTCGCGATTTTCGTCTGGACCGTGATGTTCTCACTGATCACTGTCTTTTTAACGGTTGCAGTCGGCATGGTGCTGGCCTGTCTGGTGCAATGGGAAGCGTTGCGCGGCAAAGCTATCTACCGCGTACTGCTGATTCTGCCCTACGCGGTGCCATCGTTTATTTCCATTTTGATTTTCAAAGGATTGTTCAACCAGAGCTTTGGTGAAATCAACATGATGCTGAGCGCGCTGTTTGGCGTGAAGCCCGCCTGGTTCAGCGACCCGACTACCGCACGGACGATGCTGATTATCGTCAACACCTGGCTAGGTTATCCGTACATGATGATCCTCTGCATGGGCTTGCTGAAAGCGATTCCTGACGATCTGTATGAAGCCTCAGCGATGGATGGCGCAGGTCCATTCCAGAACTTCTTTAAAATCACGCTGCCGCTGCTGATCAAGCCGCTGACGCCGCTGATGATCGCCAGCTTCGCCTTTAACTTTAACAACTTCGTGCTGATCCAACTGTTGACCAACGGTGGCCCGGATCGCCTTGGCACCACCACGCCAGCCGGTTATACCGACCTGCTCGTTAACTACACCTACCGTATCGCCTTTGAAGGCGGCGGAGGTCAGGACTTCGGTCTGGCGGCAGCAATTGCCACGCTGATCTTCCTGCTGGTAGGCGCGCTGGCGATAGTGAACCTGAAAGCCACGCGAATGAAGTTTGATTAAGGGAGATAACAAAAATGGCAATGGTCCAACCGAAATCACAAAAAGCACGTTTGTTTATTACTCACCTGCTACTGCTACTTTTTATCGCGGCGATTATGTTCCCGCTGCTGATGGTCGTCGCAATCTCGCTGCGCCAGGGGAACTTCGCGACAGGCAGCCTGATCCCGGAACAAATCTCGTGGGATCACTGGAAACTGGCGTTAGGCTTTAGCGTTGAACAGGCCGATGGTCGCATTACGCCACCGCCATTCCCGGTACTGCTGTGGCTGTGGAACTCGGTAAAGGTCGCCGGGATTTCCGCGATTGGTATCGTGGCGCTCTCCACCACCTGCGCCTACGCCTTCGCCCGTATGCGCTTCCCTGGCAAAGCGACGCTGCTGAAAGGAATGCTGATTTTCCAGATGTTCCCGGCGGTACTCTCACTGGTGGCGTTGTATGCGTTGTTTGACCGTCTGGGTGAGTACATTCCGTTTATCGGTCTGAATACCCACGGCGGCGTTATCTTTGCTTACCTGGGCGGGATTGCGCTGCACGTCTGGACGATTAAAGGTTATTTCGAAACGATCGACGGCTCGCTGGAAGAAGCGGCGGCGCTGGACGGTGCGACACCGTGGCAGGCCTTCCGCCTCGTACTGCTGCCGCTGTCAGTACCGATTCTGGCGGTGGTGTTCATCCTGTCGTTTATCGCTGCCATTACTGAAGTTCCGGTCGCGTCGTTGTTACTGCGTGACGTGAACAGCTACACCCTGGCCGTGGGAATGCAGCAATACCTCAACCCGCAAAACTACCTGTGGGGCGATTTTGCCGCCGCTGCCGTAATGTCTGCATTACCGATCACCATCGTCTTCTTGCTGGCTCAACGCTGGCTGGTCAACGGCCTGACGGCAGGTGGTGTGAAAGGTTAAAGATGTTGTTCTGCCAATGTTATGCCGCTGCACCCTCAACTTACGTTATCCCAACTTGTGACTGTTATTCGGCGCTCCACGGAGCGCCTTTTTTTACTCCCGCTTCAGCCGTTTCGAATTACACAACCACAGGGTGATCACCAGTAGCAGGATCGCTGCCGAGTAGATCAACACATCCAGTGGCGATTTATGATCGACGATGATCAAGCGCACAATGGCGGTGATCCCGATATAGACAAAGTAACGCAAGGGAAAGTGAAAACCGGACTGGAAGTACTTCACAATCAGGGCGATAAATTCGAAATAGAGAAAGTAAACCACCAGCCCTTCCACCAGCTCATATTTGCTGGTTTGTTCTGGCGCGAACAGCACATCAGCCAGATGCACCGTTTCTTTGCCGAGGAAGACAACCAGAATCAGGCCGAGGCACAACAGGCCAAGATTGAGTACGGTCTGCAAAATGGTGGAGATAAACTCCACGCGCGGACGAGATAACGACGTCATAACAGCCCTCCAACTCAGTGGCGAGCTTCCTGTATAACGCAAAAATGTGACGGGGATCTATATTTTTTGTGTATGTTTTGTTCAACCTGGTGTTAGGACGCCCCCACCAACATCGGATGTGCCTACCCGTAGGCTGGATAAGCCGCGCCTGGCGGCGCATCCGGCAAGACAAACCGCACCATAGCCTGTACTGCAAAAATCACCCATTCAGGTGATTCCCAGCCACCAGCAATACGCGAAAAATCGACAATGTTCCTCTGGAACAAATGAAACGTAACCTGATAAAGGTGGTAAAAATGAAGCCTTATTTTGCTGCTTTGATGTTATCAGTCTCTGTTCTTCCTGCTTATGCTGGTCCGCTCGGTACTGCTGATAAAGCCGACCTACCGCAAAGCAATGTCTCCAGCCCAATGATGGCCCAGTCGCTCAGGCAACCAGACCTGCAACCGATATCGACGGACAGGAAGACAGAATGTTTTCGCCTTTACACACCAGATCGCAAACCGGGGGTGAACTGCGTTCCTGATGGCTCAACAGGTCATTAAGAATGAGGGTGCCAGAGATTGCGAAAACTGGCACCTTTCCCATGACTTAGCGGAAATTCACGCTTCGGTCGCTGGTCATATCATACAACTGGAACTTACGCCCAAGTTGCTGACCACCGTCACGCGTCAGCGGCGTCCAGCCAATTGCCGCACGGCTGCGTGTCGGGCCAGACGAGAAGAGATCCAACGGTACAGAGACATACACGCCTTTGGTGAAGTCCCCTTCGCCGTACTCCTCTTTCGAAACATTCGTGATCGTGGCATAGCCACCCACCACCACGCCGCTATCAAAGCGTTTGGCGATCTCCAGCGTGCCGCCTTTATCGCCTGCCAGATACTGCCCGACGCTGGCTTTCACTAACACATCCTGAGCGAAAGATGGCGTCCAGTATGCGGTCAGATGTCCGGTTTTCACGCTGTAGTCGGTGAATTTCATCATATCTTTTGCACTACGCCAGTCGCGCTGTTTAACGTAGTTGGCGTCCAGACCAAACGCCCAATTGCTATCCAGCGGACGATACAACACCTCTGCCCCCGCGCCGCCAAACATGGTTTCGAGATAACCACCGTAGACCTGACCATAGAAGCCGTTGCCCAGATGCTGGAAGTAGTTGGCTTGCAGGTTATTCACATAGACATCGTTCTGCACATACTCGCGCACATGGGTACGAACGCGCGGTAAGTGCGAGTCCTGCGGTGGATTGGTGTAGTTAAACTTGTCGTAATTGTTGGCAAGGTTAGCAAACAGGCTGCCGGTGGTGAGCAGATGGTCCGTCAGCCACAAATCCGCCGTTCCCATCACGCCCAGTTGGTACATGTAAAAGTTTTCCGGGCCACCGACTGACTGGTTCAGCACAGGATCGATATGGAAATCAAAGCGCGATTTGTCGATATACCAGCCCTGCTCGGTGGACTGCGGAACCACCGGCTCGACGCGTTTTTGCGCCAGCTTCGTTTCATGCCCAAGCGGCTCGCCGGCGAGATGGTTTTTCAGGCTGGCGACATCGGTTTCCGTCATCACCTGCGGCATGTTAAGGCGATTTTCCGTGATACGGATCGTTTTGATCCCATCCGGCAGATCGTTCATCACGATCCGATTAGCGCGAATGATCCCTTCGCGCGAATCACGATATTTCACCTGCTCGCCGGTAACATACAGCGTATCGCCTTTCGCCTGGATCTGCGGATCGGCCAGTCCGGCGTTATATTTCAACAGTGTTAGCTGATTCGCCACCACCGAATGCTGCAAAATGGCATCCTGTGGCTGCGGTTGATATTGCGGGCGGGCGTTATCGTTGTACGAAGGACGTAGATCGTTAAAGTTGGTGCGCAGCGTAACGCCAAACATAAAGGTGTTGCCACGTTCATAGCTAAGGTTAACGTCGGCCCAATCGGTAACGCGATAAATCGCCCCGACGTTAAACTTACTTTTTTGCTCCAGCTTCCCGGCAAAATCCTGCTGATAATTATTGCCTTCATACTCCAGTTTCAGGCGCAGCGGCTGCCAGGGGGTCTGGTATTCCACGCCGCCAAACAGTGAGGCTGGGCCGTGGAACATCTGGCTGCCGTCGATAGATCCCGCCTGTTTGTAGCTGTTATCGCGATAGCAATATTTATCACTGGCTGAACAGAGCGGATTTTTCACATTACCGCTGGTGCCCAGATATCCCCAGCCCAGGCCGAGTGTAAAATCGAACGGCCCCCAGGCTTTGCTGGCGACCAGATATTCCGCATCAAACAGCCCCGTACCGCCGATATCCCGCGCACCAACCGCCACTTGCGGCAGCCAGTAACTCTCTTCCCACAAACGCAGTTTGAGATCGAAGGCTTTATCTTTATACGTTTGATCGCCAGAGAACGCTTCGACGCTGCTGTACTGCCGGGTGCGCACGTCAGTGTAGCGCAGCGTTGTTTCCAGCCATGGGAAGAGTTGCACTGAAGCAGAGTAATAACGGTACTGATCGTTATCACGATAGTTCAAACTCAACTCCCCTTCCCGCGCCATACGGGCGGTAGGCGTTTGTAACAGACCGACGCCGCCGAAGTCCGATTGCGATGGGCCAATAGGCGCAGGATACGTTTCGCCGTAGCAGGCCGTGCTAATGCCCAGCGCCAGTAAGCTAAGCAGATGTCTTTTTTTCATTATTGTGGTATCCGCTGCGTCAGAGTCTGAAGAATGTCGGCGTTCAGGGCATCAGGCGTCTTACTCCAGGCGGAGTCCGCCAGGCCAACATAAATAATGCTGCCGGGCATCGGCTCTACGTGACGCTTGTTCCAGTAAGCCACCGGCGCTTTTTGCGTGCGTCCATCCGGATAAACGACCCACGCGTAGCTGCGATCTGCACCGCTAAGCAGGTTCTGACCGGAGAGATAGCTCGCCACGTCGCGACCTGGAGTGAATGGCTGCTTGCCAGGACGGCTGATAAGCCCGAACAACGTGACCGTGGACGGCGCGGAACCCACCCACAGCGTGTAATTACCCTGCAACGGCGGGTTGCCGCGTTCGGCAACGCGGACGATATCGGGATCAAGATTGATTTTTTGCCTGCCCGTCACTTTCAACGCCTGAATTTGCTGGCGTAAGGCGTTGATCGCGGCTGCATCGTCGGCGCTGGAATCTGCGGCCTGTTCTGCCAGCCGCGTCAACAACGCCTGCTGCTGCCGCAATGCTGCCGCCGTTGCCCGCTCTTCGCTAATCACCGCACCAGGCCACCAGCTGTTTGCCAGCCGTGGTTGGCCTACCAGATCGATTAAATGCTCTGCGCCCGTCAGCGTTTTGGCCTCACTGCTGCCATTGCTGAACACCTTGACGGTTCCCGCCGCGAAGACTGATGACGCCCCCGCACTCAAAAGCAACGCGACAATAGTTTGTTTAATCATTGTTTTGCCGCCTTGATGAGAGTGGTTTTCACCGGGAAGTAATCCGCGCCGAGATACTGTTCCGACTGGCGAATTTGCCCTTCGCTGTCGATCCAGTAGCGGTTATGCCATCGCGCCTGGTCGGTGGAGACTTCTTCGTCCAGCACGCGAACCGGGGTTTCATCGCTGCCGACTTTGACGGTATCGGTGCCAGCCCATTTGAAGACCGAGCGTGCGGTGGCGTAGCGCACCTGCTGGTACTCGGTCCAGCCCATCGTGCGCGTCCAGGTTGCGCCATCAACGATTTGTGCAGGTTTGATCAGCGGATCGGCAGCAAGGTTATTCACCTCAATCAGGTTGTCGCCGCCGAGCAGAGTCTTCACCAGACGGCCATGTTGGGTAACGAGAGTGGCCTGATCCTGAGTGACCCATTTTTGTTGTCCGTTTTCAGCGAAGGCCAGCACCACAAATAACTGCGGCCCGCCATTAAGCTGCATGTACTGGCTGGCGTAGGGCATATTTTGAATATCATCGTCAGTCAGCTGTACGCCTGGCGTGCCGAACAGACTGTCCCACAGTGAATTGCCCAGCTCTTTAGTCGTGGCTGAACACGCCTGTAATAACAGGCAGATAAGAATGAGTGCAGGTCGCTTCACGACTCTTCTCCAGAGGGGGCAGAATAACCACACCGGAGTGTGGTTATGGTAAATCCCTTCATACTTCAAGCCACAGATGCAATGACTCGAATTATTTTGGGGATACATACGTTATTACTGGGTACTGGTGGTCGTGGTTGTGGTGGTCCCGGTATTAGAACCATCGCCGCCACCGGTTGCCGCGAGCGCGACACCCACCGCCGAGCTTACGGTGCTGACGCTGGTCGCGGAGGAACTACCCGCCGAAACCGACGTTGCTGCCGACCCTGCCGCTTCGCCCACCTGTACAGGTGCAGCCCACGCAGAAGTCGCCGCAAGCGCAGATATGGCAAAAATGCCATACAGAACTTTTTTCATAACAATTTCCCTTCATTGAATGAATGGAGATTTACCCAAAAACATTTCGGGCGGAATCGAGTATACACAACTAAAGCATGTGGATTACGGCGTGGGGAATTAGTTATGGGGTTTTAGGATAATTGGAATGAATAGCAAATATAAGCTTCGACTTATATTTAAATAACACTAAAAATCATAAGCTTAAAATAAAAACAAAAGCAATTGATCTGCGTATTTTCCGAAATTAATCACGATTAAAAATATATTTTAGGATTAACCTCACGGTATGATTTCCGTTAAATCACAGACAAGGGGATTTATCTGATAAAAAAATGCCGACATAACGTCGGCATTGTTATTAAGGTTTTTAAATTAACCGCGCCACGCTTTATAGCGGTTAATCAGACCATTGGTCGAGCTATCGTGGCTGCTGATTTCTTTGTCATCTTTCAGCTCCGGCAGAATGCGGTTAGCCAGCTGTTTACCCAGCTCCACGCCCCACTGGTCAAAGGTGAAGATGTTCAGGATCACGCCCTGAGTAAAGATTTTGTGCTCATACAGCGCAATCAACGCCCCCAGGCTGAACGGGGTGATTTCGCGCAGCAGGATGGAGTTGGTCGGACGGTTACCTTCGAACACTTTAAACGGCACTACATAGTCGAGCGTCGCCGGATCTTTACCCTGATCGCGATATTCCTGCTCTACCACTTCGCGGGATTTACCAAACGCCAGCGCTTCGGTCTGGGCGAAGAAGTTAGACAGCAGTTTCTGGTGGTGATCAGAGAGCGGGTTATGGGTGATAGCTGGCGCGATGAAATCGCATGGCACCATTTTGGTTCCCTGGTGGATCAGCTGGTAGAACGCGTGCTGACCGTTAGTACCTGGCTCACCCCAGATAATCGGGCCAGTCTGGTAATCCACGACGTTACCGTTACGGTCAACGTATTTGCCGTTGGATTCCATATTGCCCTGCTGGAAGTACGCCGCAAAACGGTGCATATACTGGTCATACGGCAGAATCGCTTCAGTTTCCGCGCCAAAGAAATTGTTGTACCAGATGCCAATCAGCGCCAGCAATACAGGCAAGTTTTTCTCTGCTGGAGTAGTGGAGAAATGCTTGTCCATGGCATGTGCGCCGGAAAGCAGTTCAACGAAGTTATCAAAGCCGATGGAGAGAACAATCGACAGGCCAATCGCTGACCACAAAGAGTAACGACCGCCGACCCAGTCCCAGAACTCGAACATGTTGGCGGTATCAATACCAAACTCGCCAACGGCTTTCGCATTGGTGGAAAGCGCCGCAAAGTGTTTCGCAACGTGCTTCTCATCACCTGCCGCTTTCAGGAACCAGTCACGTGCGCTATGGGCATTGGTCATGGTTTCCTGAGTGGTGAAGGTTTTAGACGCCACCAGGAACAGCGTCGTTTCCGGGTTCACTTTTTTCAGCACTTCTGCGATGTGAGTTCCGTCAACGTTAGAAACAAAGTGCATGTTCAGGTGATTTTTGTACGGACGCAGTGCCTCAGTCACCATGTACGGGCCGAGGTCAGAACCGCCGATCCCGATGTTCACCACGTCGGTGATTGCTTTGCCGGTATAACCCTTCCACTCACCGGAAATAATCGCTTGCGAGAAGGTTTTCATCTTCTCCAGCACCGCGTTGACTTCCGGCATTACGTCTTTGCCATCAACCAGAATCGGCGTATTGCTACGGTTACGCAGTGCCACGTGCAGCACGGCACGGTTTTCGGTGCGGTTGATCTTCTCGCCAGAGAACATCGACTTAATCGCGCCCGCCAGATCGCACTCTTTCGCCAGATCCTGCAATTTCGCCAGCGTTTCTTCGGTGATGCGGTTTTTGGAGTAATCCACCAGCATCTGATCGTCGAAGGTTGCGGAGAACTTAGAAAAACGATCGCCATCTTTAGCAAAAAGATCGGCGATCGTAACGTCTTTCATTTCATCGAAGTGTTTCTGTAGTGCCTGCCAGGCAGCGGTCTGCGTTGGATTGATGTTTTTCATTAGCAATACTCTTCTGATATTGAGAATTGTGACTGTGGAAGATTGTAGCGCCAGTCACAGAAAAATGTGATGGTTTTAGTGCCGTTAGCTCAGCTAACTACTGAAGAGGATAAAAAGTATAGACGTTATAAGCACAATTTCTGACCACGCCCGCTGCATGAATAATCCGCATAATCCCAGCGTTGACACACTCCCCTACACCTTTTATTTATAAATACGGTCTGCGCCTGCACCGGTTTCTATTTTGCCTTTGTGCCAAGGTCGCTTCTTTCATTCCCTGACACGAGGTTGTTATGCCCGATATTGTTGTCTCCAAATTTGGTGGTACTAGCGTGGCTGATTTCGACGCCATGAACCGCAGCGCCGACATTGTGCTTTCTGATGTGAATGTTCGTTTGGTTGTGCTTTCTGCTTCTGCGGGGATTACCAATCTGTTGGTTGCACTGGCTGAAGGTCTGGAACCGGTTGAGCGTTTCGAAAAACTCGATGCTATTCGCAATATTCAGTTCGCCATTCTGGAGCGTCTGCGTTACCCGAACGTCATCCGTGAAGAGATTGAACGTTTGTTGGAGAACATTACTGTTCTGGCCGAAGCGGCGGCACTGGCAACATCTCCAGCACTGACGGATGAACTGGTCAGCCACGGCGAACTGATGTCTACTCTGCTGTTTGTTGAAATCCTGCGCGAACGCGATGTCCAGGCGCAGTGGTTTGATGTGCGTAAAGTGATGCGCACCAACGACCGTTTTGGTCGTGCGGAGCCAGATGTTGTTGCACTGGCGGAACTGGCTGCGTTGCATCTGACTCCACGGCTCAGTGAAGGTTTAGTCATCACCCAGGGCTTTATTGGTAGCGAAAGTAAAGGGCGTACAACAACACTTGGACGTGGCGGCAGCGATTATACGGCAGCCTTGTTGGCGGAAGCCTTACACGCATCTCGCGTTGATATCTGGACTGACGTCCCTGGCATCTACACTACCGATCCACGCGTGGTGCCGGCAGCAAAACGCATTGATAGAATCGCTTTTGAAGAGGCCGCTGAAATGGCGACCTTTGGCGCGAAAGTGCTGCATCCAGCGACGTTGCTGCCCGCAGTGCGCAGCGATATTCCGGTATTTGTCGGTTCCAGCAAAGACCCACGTGCTGGCGGTACGTTGGTGTGTAATAAAACCGAAAATCCACCGCTGTTCCGTGCACTGGCTCTGCGCCGTAAACAAACGCTATTAACCCTGCACAGCCTGAATATGCTGCATTCCCGTGGCTTCCTCGCGGAAGTTTTCGGTATCCTCGCGCGGCATAATATTTCGGTGGATTTAATTACTACGTCCGAAGTGAGCGTGGCATTAACTCTTGATACTACTGGTTCAACTTCTACCGGCGATACATTGTTGACGCAATCACTGCTGATGGAGCTTTCAGCACTGTGCCGTGTAGAAGTGGAAGAAGGCCTGGCACTGGTGGCGCTGATTGGTAACGACCTGTCCAAAGCCTGCGGCGTCGGCAAAGAAGTATTTGGTGTGCTGGAACCGTTCAACATCCGCATGATTTGCTACGGCGCGTCCAGCAATAACCTGTGCTTCCTGGTGCCAGGTGCTGATGCAGAGCAGGTAGTGCAGAAATTGCATAGTAATTTGTTTGAGTAAAAACAGCGCGGCCCGGATGAAGTGCCCGGGGCCGTATTTATTTCCCCATTACCGTTTGATACAACAAACCATCCAGTTCCCTGACATCTCCCTCTCGACTATCCGGTAAAATCGGAGGAATTTCCCCACGTGCCAGTTCCACACGAATAAACGCATGTAGCAATGGACGGCGCGGACCATATTCCGCTTCTCCTGCGCGCTGTTTACGTTCCAGCAATTCGTCTATTTCTGCGCGTAACGGCGCATCAAGTTCGCTTCCCGCCAGTAACTCAGCAAAGCGCATTGGCGGCACACCTTTACCCGATTCGACCCAGCGCACAGCCAATAGCGGGCGCAGTACATAAAAGTATTTTTTCAGCCGAACTTCGTCGCCCTGCAAATAACCGCGAAAGTTTTTCCGCGCCATCGAATAATAATGCCAGCGCGCACGTAGCGGAGAAAACCACTTTGGCACCATTGCCTTTAGCGCCGTTATAGTTTCTTCGTCTTGCTGATAGACCACCGGTGAGTCCAGCCATTCAATCAGCGTCGGGTTCGCGCCTTTCAATAATCCCAGCGCCTTACGCCACTCCCAGCCTGAAACATCCAACTCGTCGTCGATGGGCAGTTCGATAACATCGCGCGGCGACTCCACCCGCAGATACCATTCCAGCGGATGAACATACAAAAAACGCACATCATAATCGCTGTCTGGCGAAGCAAATCCCCAGCCGCGACTCCCTGATTCGCAGGCGTACAGCACTTTCACACCATACCGCCGTTCAATTTCCTTTAACTGCTGCGATACCCGTTCACGCATCGCAGCACTGACTCCATTTAAGGACATTTTCCTCATCCTTTGATATTGACTAACCCGTGCAGAACCTGGTTAAGACCACCAAATACAGAGATGTAATCGATCCACTCAGCCACTCTCTCCAGCGTTTCCAGCTCTTTTAAGCGCAACGCCACCGAGTTGTTTTCCATGACTTTGGCGGTGTTCAGCAACGAACGCGTGGCGGCGGTTTCTTCACGCCGACGAATCACATTTGCCTGCGCGGATTTCTCCGCTTCAACCAGTTGCGCAAGAATATGTCAGTATCGCATCTCAGCCTTTAATAGCCCCTTTGCGCCGTGGCTGCAATACCGTGTTCATCACATCCGTTTGTATCTGGACTTGCTGCGTATTCATCCGTATCAGCGCCAAATCTGGTGTGCCAACGGGGTTAAATCCCCTGTATCATTCAGTATCAACGCGAAAGTTTTTTGCTAAAAGTGTGCCAAAAGTGAAATTTCGCACTTAATTAATTGAATGATAAAGATTTAATTAAATTAGATAACTTGCCGGATAATAATTTTCGTTAAATTTTTATCTGCATTTATCACTAATTATCGAGAGAGATAAATATTTAAGAGACGGCAAAATGAATATTATCAGTTCTGCTCGCAAATGAATTCCCGTACACTGAACCCTCTGGCTCACTGAGGGCACCATCATGGCACTCCCCCGTATTACACAAAAAGAAATGACCGAGCGTGAACAGCGCGAATTAAAGACGCTGCTGGATCGAGCGCGTATTGCGCATGGTCGCGTGTTGACCAATGCCGAAACCAATAGCATTAAAAAAGAGTACATTGATAAGCTGATGGTTGAGCGTGAGGCTGAAGCGAAAAAAGCCCGCCAGTTGAAGAAAAAGCAGGCTTATAAACCGGACCCCGAATCGTCATTCAGTTGGTCGGCAAATACCTCGACGCGCGGCAAACGCTGATTAGCGCCCTTTTTTCTTCCGCCCCGGCGAGGTGAAACGTTTACCATTTGACGCCGGGCGACTACCTTTTTCCGCCGTTTTTTCCATCTTCACCACCGGGCGCTTGATACCCGCCGTTTTCGGTTTGGTCTTCGCTTTGGGTTTTGCCTCGGAAGAGGAATTTTCAATGAGCTTAAAGAGGTCGATTAACTCATCATCAGTTAAATCGCGCCACTCCCCCAGCGGAATGCCGCTTAAGCTGACGTTCATAATCCGTGTACGTTCCAGCTTCTTCACTTCGTAGCCAAAGTGCTCGCACATGCGACGAATCTGTCGGTTCAGCCCCTGCACCAGGGTAATGCGAAAGACAAATGGCGCTTCTTTTTTGACTTTGCATTTTTTGGTCACCGTCCCGAGGATCGGCACACCTGCGCCCATGCCACGAATAAATTCATCGGTAATCGGTTTATCCACCGTCACCAGATACTCTTTCTCATGGTCATTACCCGCACGGAGGATCTTATTCACCAGATCGCCGTGATTGGTGAGGAAAATCAGCCCCTGGGAGTCTTTATCAAGGCGACCAATCGGGAAGACGCGTTTACTGTGGTTAACGAAATCGACAATGTTGTCACGCTCACCATCTTCGGTGGTACTGACAATCCCCACTGGCTTATTCAGGGCGATAAGCACTAAATCTTCGGCTTCCCGAGGCTCAATCAACTGACCGTTTACTTTCACAACGTCGCCGGGTTTCACCTGATCGCCAATGGTGGCACGCTTGCCATTAAGGAACACATTGCCTTGCTCGATATAGCGATCCGCTTCGCGGCGTGAGCAAATTCCGCTTTCGCTGATGTATTTATTTAAACGGACTGATGAGTCGGGCAGCATAAATTCTCCTGTAAAACGCGGAATATACCGTACCTCTTCCTCCCAAAAAACAGGATTTATGCGGGATGCGATAAGTTACGCGTCTGCATTAATAGCCGTTTAATAGAAAATCGATAGCATCACGCAGTACGATTCGCTGTTGACTAACGTTCTCCCAACTCTTTTAGCGGTATTCCTGTCATCATGTGTGCCATTACCATGTGATCCAGGCCTGCAATTGAAACCACCGGACAAACTTTTACCGGCGATCAAGCCTGACCGCCGGAGCAACAATGGTATGCTTTAATACATTGGCGGCAGGATGCTGGAGATTGATGAGATAAGGATAAACGTGCCGCCCACTCCCCAGGTTCTCATAAGCACAATATTGATCCATTAGAATGACCTTTGGTAATCGCTAAATGAACCGTTCTCATCCACCCACTGATTAACCGCGTCGACAGATTCTTTGTTTTCTCGCAACCAGGTTTCTCTCTGATTCTGATGGATTTTTTCCAGTAACGCTTCGGTTAATACCGCCGAGAGATTGAGTTTGAGTTTACGAGCTTCTTCCAGAATCTCTGGTGGCAGCGAGGCATTAACAGATTTTTTCACCTTCGATATTGTGCGCATAATTCCCTCCATCATGATGCGCATACTCTGTCTAAAAGTAGCGTAATTAGCGAGCATTTTTCCTCCAGTTCCCTTAGAAATTTGTCGAAAAATACATCTACTACGAATACCTGTCACGCCTGATCATTCAAACTTGCGAGGCGCTTTCCAGAAGCAATACGCGACATCGTGAGCCATGTCAGTAAGCAGTTAAAATCACAGTGGTAGCATGGCTCCCGTGATTTCTTACTAACCGGAGAAGTAATGGAACTGCTTTTATTGAGTAACTCGACGCTGCCGGGAAAAGCCTGGCTGGAACATGCGCTGCCGCTGATTGCTGAACAGTTGCAGGGGCGCCGTTCAGCGGTGTTTATTCCTTTCGCTGGCGTAACGCAAACCTGGGATGATTACACCGCCAAAACGGCTGCGGTTCTCGCTCCGCTGGGTGTTTCTGTCACCGGTATTCATAGCGTTGCCGATCCTGTTGCCGCAATTGAAAATGCGGAAATCGTGATTGTTGGCGGTGGCAACACTTTCCAGTTACTGAAGGAATGCCGTGTGCGCGGTCTGCTGGCACCAATTGTTGACGTGGTGAAACGCGGCGCGCTGTACATTGGCTGGAGTGCAGGAGCTAACCTTGCTTGCCCAACCATTCGTACCACCAACGATATGCCAATTGTCGATCCACAAGGTTTCGATGCGCTGAATCTGTTCCCGCTGCAAATCAACCCGCACTTCACCAACGCGCTGCCGGAAGGCCATAAAGGTGAAACGCGCGAGCAGCGTATTCGCGAACTGCTGGTGGTCGCGCCAGAGTTGACGATTATTGGTCTGCCGGAAGGTAACTGGATCACGGTGAGTAAAGGTCACGCTACGCTGGGCGGCCCGAATACCACCTATGTGTTTAAGGCTGGTGAAGAAGCGGTTCCGCTGGAAGCTGGGCACCGTTTTTAAGTGAATTGCCGGGGGGCAGCACCGCCCGGCATCCCATGCACAATATTAATACTCGTCCCGTCCCTCATCTTCATCTGGTTGTTCCAGCACACTGTAAGCCACCGAACAAAACAGCGAGTTCAGACGCTGCATATCTCCCAGCAAGCCTAAATGTAGCGAACTGGTTTCAATACTCTGCACGTTCTGCTGATGCAGGCGATCTACGTGAGCGTGGGAATAACGGCGATTAAGAATGCGAAAACGATGCTTGCTGCGGCGTAAACGACGGGCGCTGGTGACATCGCCAGAGAAGAAAACCGACATTGCCAGTTTTAAATTACTGAGCAATTGCTCATAGAGCGCATCCAGTTCCTTCAACCCATCAATCGAAAATGCCCGCCGCGCTGCCAGCGATTTGTCAGCAATTTCACTACCCATACGCTCTACAATATCGGAAGCCTGTTCCAGATTGAGCGCCATTTCAATGATTTCCGCCCAGCGTCGAGACTCTTCTTCTGCCAGCTCCTCTTTTGGCATCCGCGCAAGGTAAAGTTTAATCGCGGTATACAACACGTTGATATCATCCGCCAGCTTGCGCAGCTCTTTCTCTTCACGAGGCGCGCCGTGCATCACTTTATTCAGCCCTTCCATCATCTGTTCCATAGCGTCACCGATGCGCAATGTTTCGCGGGCCGCATTGGCCAGAGCAAGCGTTGGCGTATCCAGCGCGCTAACGTCCAGATGTTTCGGTTTCAGATGGGCATCCAGTTCCGGTTCATCGCGAATAATCGTTTTGCAAAACCGTGCCATCGGGTCAACAAATGGCAGCATGACCAGGCAGCGTACAAGGTTGTAGAAGACATGGAAATAGATCACCAGTTCCGCTTTTGGCAATGACAACTTCCCCATTGTCTCTGCCAGCAAATGAACAAACGGCAGGATAATCAGGCTACCCACCAGCTTAAACAGCAGGCTACCCAGCGCGACACGGCGGGCTGCGGCATTGGCGGCACTGTTGTTGAGCATCGCCAGCAGGCCGGAACCGAGGTTAGCACCAATCACCAGACACAGTGCCACGGGGAATGAGATAATGCCTGCGGCGGTCAGAGTCGCGGTCAGCAGTACAGCAGCAAGGCTGGAGTAGCTGATAATGGCGAACATCGCGCCAATCAGCGCATCCAGCAAAATATCGCCAGTCAGCGAGGCAAAGATCACCTGAACGCCGTTAGCCTGGGTGATCGGCGTTACTGCCTGCACAATCAACTCCAGTGCCAGCAAAATCAGCCCAAGACCGATACCGACACGCCCCAGTTGCCCGGCGCGCGACTGTTTGCGTCCGAGGAAAAAAATCACGCCGATAAAAATAAGTAACGGTGACAGCCAGGATAAATCGAAGGTAAGAATACGCGCCATTAGCGCCGTCCCGACATCTGCCCCCAGCACAATCACCAGAGCCGGTGCGAGGGCAACCAGATCCTGAGCGACAAACGAGGTCACCAGCATGGTGGTAGCATTACTGCTCTGTACCAGTGCGGTAACGCCTATTCCCGCGCAAAAGGCGAGCGGCTTCTTTTCGACGCTCCGGCTAAGAACAGTACGCAGCCTTGCGCCGAAGACGCGCATCACGCCTGTGCGAACAATATGTGTCCCCCAGACCAGCAGGGCGACGGCAGAAAGCAGGTGAAGCAGTGTTAACACGAGTTCAGGTTCTCCTTATCGTTATATGCTCCTGAAACAGATACCGAAGGGGGCGAGCTTCGCTTTTCCGGTCTGATATAAGACCAGTATAAGTGTTTCATATTAATAAAGAGACAGGGCACTCATTGAGCGCCCTGTTTGTTGTAAGGAAAAGTGACAGATTTGTGAATCAGTCCGCGTCATACCCCAGATTCGGCGCCAGCCAGCGTTCAACATCTGACACGCTCATTCCTTTACGGCGAGCATAGTCTTCCACCTGGTCGCGCTGAATTTGCGCCACGGCGTAATACTTGCTATCCGGGTGGCTGAAATACCAACCTGAAACCGACGCTCCTGGCCACATCGCGAAAGATTCCGTGAGTTTCATGCCGGTGTGTTTTTCCACTTCCAGCAGCTCCCAGATGGTGGCTTTTTCCGTATGTTCCGGGCAGGCCGGGTAGCCGGGCGCCGGGCGGATACCCTGATAGTTTTCGCGGATCAGCTCTTCATTGCTGAGGTTCTCGTTCGGCGCATAACCCCAGTAAACTTTACGTACCCGCTCATGGAGATACTCTGCAAAGGCTTCCGCCAGACGGTCGGCAAGGGCTTTCACCATGATTTTGTTGTAATCATCGTGCTGCGCTTCGAATGCATCAGCCAGCGCGTCTTCTTCCAGCCCGCCAGTCACGGCAAATGCGCCGATGTAATCCGCCTTGCCGGAGAGCTTCGGTGCCACGAAATCAGCAAGACAATAGTTGGCGAAGCCGGTTTTTTCCGTCTGTTGGCGTAGATGGTGGCTGACGTTGATCACATGGGTGCGCGTTTCGTCGCGGTAGATTTCAATGTCATCGCCCACACGGTTTGCCGGGAACAGACCAACCACACCGCGTGGATTCAGTGTTTTCTCGGCGCTTAATTTATCCAGCATGTCATTGGCGTCTTTAAACAGGCGTTTCGCCTCAACGCCTACCACTTCATCTTCCAGAATGCGCGGATACTTCCCGGCCAGCGACCAGGTCATAAAGAACGGCGTCCAGTCGATGTAATTACGCAGCGTTTCGATGCTGGCTTCGACTTCCTGCACGCCGAGACGGTGCGCCACCGGCGGCGTGTAAGCCTGCCAGTCAAAAGCGAAGTCGTTATCACGCGCCGCTTCCAGCGTGACCGGCGGTGTACGCGGTTTCTTGCGCCCGTGCTGAATACGCACGGTTTCGTACTCTTTGCGGGTACGAGCGACAAAATCGTCACGCTGAGTGTCGGAAAGCAGCGCCGCCACAACGCCAACGGTGCGCGAGGCGTTTTGTACATACACCGTCGGGCCACTGTAGTTCTGCTCTATTTTCACCGCCGTGTGCGCTTTTGAGGTGGTCGCACCGCCAATCAATAGCGGAATGGTGAAGCCCTGACGCTCCATCTCTTTCGCCACGTTAACCATTTCGTCCAGCGACGGCGTGATCAGCCCCGAAAGGCCAATCAAATCGGCATTCACTTCTTTGGCGGTGCGGAGAATTTTTTCCGCAGGCACCATAACGCCGAGATCGACAATTTCGTAGTTATTACATTGCAGCACTACGCCAACGATATTTTTACCGATATCGTGCACATCGCCCTTCACGGTGGCGATCACCATCTTGCCGTTGGTTTTGCCCTGCTCTTTGCTGGCTTCGATAAACGGTTCGAGATATGCCACCGCCTGCTTCATAACGCGCGCCGATTTCACTACCTGCGGCAGGAACATTTTCCCTTCGCCAAACAGATCGCCGACCACGTTCATGCCGTCCATCAGCGGCCCTTCAATCACTTCAATCGGGCGCGTAGCCTGCAGGCGGGCTTCTTCGGTGTCCTGTTCGATAAACTCGGTAATGCCTTTAACCAGCGAGTACTCCAGGCGTTTTTTCACATCCCACGAGCGCCACTCTGCCTGCTGGGCGTTAGCGGTGTCGTCTGTTTTACTACCGCGATATTTCTCGGCAAGCTCCAGTAAACGCTCGGTGCCATCGTCGCGACGATTGAGGATCACATCTTCCACCGCATCGCGCAGTTCAGCGGGCAGGTCGTCGTAAATCGCCAGTTGCCCGGCGTTGACGATCCCCATATCCATGCCATTGCGAATAGCGTAGTAGAGGAACACCGCGTGAATGGCTTCGCGCACCGGATCGTTGCCACGGAACGAGAAAGAAACGTTAGATACGCCGCCGGAAATCAGCGCGTGCGGCAGTTCGCGTTTGATGTCTTCACACGCGCCAATAAAGTCCTGCGCGTAGTTGTTGTGCTCTTCAATACCAGTTGCGACCGCGAAGATGTTCGGGTCAAAAATGATATCTTCCGGCGGGAAACCAACCTCTTCGGTGAGGATTTTGTACGCCCGACGGCAAATCTCGATTTTCCGCGCGCGGGTATCGGCCTGGCCCTGTTCGTCAAAGGCCATAACCACCACTGCCGCACCGTAACGACGCAACAGTTTTGCGTGATGGATAAAGGCATCGACCCCCTCTTTCATCGAGATGGAGTTAACAATGCCTTTGCCCTGAATACACTTCAGCCCTTTTTCAATGACGTCCCATTTTGAAGAGTCGATCATAATCGGCACGCGGGCAATATCCGGTTCACCCGCAATCAGGCTGAGGAAACGCACCATCGCCGCTTCGGCGTCGAGCATTCCTTCATCCATATTGATATCGATAATCTGCGCGCCGTTTTCCACCTGCTGACGCGCCACATCCAGCGCCTCGCTGTATTTCTCTTCTTTGATCAGGCGTTTGAATTTGGCAGAACCGGTGACGTTAGTCCGCTCGCCGACGTTCACAAACAGGCTATCGTCGCCAATATTCAGCGGCTCCAGGCCGGATAAACGGCAGGCTATGGGGATCTCAGGCAATTTGCGCGGCGCTAATCCTTCCACTGCACGGCTCATAGCCGCAATATGTTGTGGCGTGGTGCCGCAGCAACCGCCGACGATATTCAGGAAGCCCGCTTCCGCCCATTCGCGAATCTGTTTTGCCATCGTGTCGGCGTCGAGATCGTATTCACCAAAGGCGTTAGGCAGCCCGGCATTCGGGTGAGCGGTGACGTAGCATTCTGCTATTCGCGACAGCTCCTGCACATACTGGCGCAGTTCATCGGGCCCCAGCGCACAGTTGAGGCCGAAAGTCAGGGCTTCGGCATGGCGCAGAGAGTTGTAAAACGCTTCGGTAGTTTGCCCGGAGAGCGTGCGGCCGGAGGCGTCGGTGATGGTGCCGGAGATCATAATCGGCAATTCCACGCCCAGGGCTTCAAACTCCGTTTTCACCGCAAAGACCGCCGCTTTAGCGTTGAGGGTGTCGAAGACGGTTTCAATCAGAATCAGGTCTACACCGCCTTCCACCAGTGCTTTAGTGGATTCGCGATAGGCTGCCACCAGCTGATCAAAGGTAATGTTACGGAATGCCGGGTCGTTTACGTCCGGAGAAATAGATGCCGTGCGGTTGGTTGGGCCGAGAACACCAGCAACGTAGCGCGGTTTCTCTGGCGTGCGGGCGCTCCATTCGTCGGCACAGGCACGCGCCAGTTTCGCCGCCGCAAAGTTGATTTCCGCTGACAGGGATTCCATCTGGTAATCCGCCATCGCAATGGTCGTGGAGTTGAAGGTGTTGGTTTCGATGATATCCGCGCCCGCTTCAAAGTAAGCGTTGTGGATAGCAGCAATCACGTCCGGTTTACTGAGCACCAGCAGGTCATTGTTGCCTTTGAGATCGCACGGCCAGTCGGCAAAGCGTTCACCACGAAAATCGGCTTCGTTCAGTCGATAACTCTGGATCATGGTGCCCATTCCGCCGTCCAGCACCAGAATACGTTCATTTAACTGCGCACGCAGTTGTTCCACTTTGCTGCTCACACTTGCTCCCGACACGCTCAACCCAGATTTAATAAAAATTCAACAAACCATACTGGCATAAACGCATCTGTGGTAAAAGCGACCACTACGCAACATGAGATTTGTTCAACATTAACTCATCGGATCAGTGCAGCAGCTATTGCATTAGTTAACAATAAAAATGAAAATGATTTCCACGATACAGAAAAAGGAGGCTGTCATGGTCGCACCCATTCCCGCAAAACGCGGCAGAAAACCCGCCGTTGCCACCGCACCTGCGACCGGACAGGTTCAGTCTTTAACGCGTGGCCTGAAATTACTGGAGTGGATTGCCGAATCCAATGGCAGCGTAGCGTTAACCGAACTGGCGCAACAAGCCGGATTACCCAACTCTACCACCCACCGACTGCTAACCACGATGCAACAGCAGGGCTTCGTCCGTCAGGTTGGCGAACTGGGTCACTGGGCGATCGGCGCACATGCCTTTATGGTCGGTAGCAGCTTTCTCCAGAGCCGTAATTTGTTAGCCATTGTCCATCCTATTCTGCGCAACCTGATGGAAGAGTCTGGCGAAACGGTCAATATGGCGGTGCTGGATCAAAGCGATCACGAAGCGATTATTATCGACCAGGTACAGTGTACGCATCTGATGCGTATGTCCGCTCCTATCGGCGGTAAATTACCGATGCACGCTTCCGGTGCCGGTAAAGCCTTTTTAGCCCAACTGAGCGAAGAACAGGTGACGAAACTGCTGCATCGTAAAGGTTTACATGCCTATACCCACGCAACGCTGGTTTCTCCTGTGCATTTAAAAGAAGACCTCGCACAAACGCGCAAACGAGGTTATTCATTTGACGATGAGGAACATGCGCTGGGACTTCGTTGTCTCGCGGCGTGTATTTTCGATGAGCATCGCGAACCGTTTGCCGCAATTTCGATTTCCGGGCCGATTTCACGTATTACCGATGACCGCGTAACCGAGTTTGGCGCAATGGTGATTAAAGCGGCGAAGGAAGTCACGCTGGCGTATGGTGGAATGCGGTAACTTTTCGCCTCCGATTTATACAAACCGCACGCTAAACCGCTGCCTGCGCCGATACGCATAGACATCTTCCACATGCCCTTCACGGATACGGTTTTGTAGCGCGCGCCAGTAGTCGGCGCGGAACAGGTCAGCGTGCATTTCTTCAAACAGCGGGCCAATGCGCGGGTCGGCGCATAGCCAGTGACGGAACTCTTCCGGGAAAACATCGCCGGGCGAGACGCTGTACCAGGGTTCGCTGGCGAGCTCGTCTTCCGGGTAGCGCGGTGGCGGTATGTCGCGGAAATTCACTTCCGTCATGTAGCAAATTTCATCGTAATCATAAAACACCACGCGCCCGTGACGAGTGACGCCAAAGTTTTTAAACAGCATATCGCCGGGGAAGATATTGGCGGCGGCGAGCTGGCGAATGGCGTTGCCATACTCTTCAATAGCGTCGCGCAGTTGCTGGCCCTCAACCTGTTCCAGCCAGATATTGAGCGGCACCATTCGCCGTTCGATATAGAGATGGCGAAGTACAATCTGTTCGCCGAGATCGGTAATTTTTTCCGGCGCTTCCTGGAGCAGTAATTCCATTAATGCCGGGGAAATATGCCGCTTCTCCAGTACAAAGTTTTCAAACTCCTGGGTATCTGCCATTCGCCCTACACGATCGTGCTCCTTAACCAGTTGATAGCAAGCGCGAACATGAGCGGCAGACATCTCTTTCTGCGGCGCGAACTTATCTTTGATCACTTTGAATACCCGATCAAAGCCCGGCAGCGTGAACACCAGCATCACCATTCCACGAATGCCCGGCGCTTCAATAAACTGTTCATTACAGCCCTGTAGATAAACGAGATATTCGCGGTAACTTTCGGTTTTAGCGTGTTTCTGGCAGCCGATAGCCATATACAGTTCTGCGGTGGTTTTGCCCGGCAGAATTTCCCGTAACCACTCGACCAGCGCAGCTGGCAGCGGCGCGTAAACCATAAAATAGGATCGCGCAAAGCCAAAGACGATGCTCGCTTCGGAGGTCGTCGTCAGGCAGGTATCAATAAATAACTCGCCATTGTCCGTCTGATGGATCGGCAGCAAAAAGGGCAACGTGCCGGAAGGCGTGATCAGTTTGCCCACCAGCCAGGCGGCTTTATTGCGGTAAAACAATTCGTTCGCCACCTGTAAATGACTTTCGGCGAGGTTGTCTGTCCCCAGCGTTTCCGTCAGATGGCGAACGATGTAATGAATGTCACGGCTTTTATTCTGCCAGCGCAGACGCAACGGCAGGTCGCTGATAACGCGCATCAGTAGAGATTCCCAGCCGTGATCGGGGTGAAAGTCTTTCGCCAGCGGGCGCGGAATGGTACGAAAACGGCGCTCTGGCTGGGAGCTAAAGATAAAAAGCCGCTCGGGAGTAAGCGAGCGGTGGTCAAATAACCGGCAGTATACGGAGTTGAAAAAACTCTCCGCAATCTCGAAGCGCGGGTAATCCGGCAACAGCCGGGTGTAATGTTCTTTGACGTGTAGTAAAAATGCGGCATCCGTGCTTTGACCGTTGGTAATGCAGCGCAGTTGCTCCACTACCAGCCCCACGTGATGATCATAAAGATGGATACGGTCTTTCATCGCCTGCTGGACAGCGTGCCAGTCGGCTTGTTCGAAACGCTGCTGCGCCCCGGAAGTCACTTCGAGAAATCGACCATACTGAGCGTCGAAACCTTGCAAAATGGTTTGTGCAATCAGTAATTCCAGGCCACGCGGCATCGCCTCTCCTTAATTCGCCCCTCGCCTTACGGAAAGGGGCGTTGGTTATTAGAACTGCGATTCTTCGGTGGAGCCGGTCAGCGCGGTAACTGACGACGTGCCGCCCTGAATAATGGTCGTCACTTTATCGAAGTAACCCGTACCCACTTCCTGCTGATGAGAAACGAAGGTATAGCCATCTTTCGCAGCAGCAAATTCTGGCTGTTGCACTTTCTCAACATAATGCTTCATACCCTCGCCCTGTGCATAGGCGTTTGCCAGGTCGAACATGTTAAACCACATGCTGTGGATCCCCGCCAGGGTGATGAACTGGAATTTGTAGCCCATATCCGACAGCTGCTGCTGGAAGCTGGCAATAGTTTTGTCGTCGAGGTTTTTCTGCCAGTTGAACGATGGCGAGCAGTTATAAGCCAGCAGTTTGCCCGGGTATTTCGCGTGGATAGCTTCCGCAAAGCGACGTGCCAGTTCCAGATCCGGTGTAGAAGTTTCACACCAGACCAGGTCGGCATACGGCGCATACGCCAGGCCACGGCTGATCGCTTGTTCAATGCCTGCGTGAGTACGGAAGAAGCCTTCGCTGGTACGCTCGCCGGTAATAAATTCGCTGTCATACGGATCGCAATCAGAGGTGATCAGGTCTGCTGCATCGGCATCGGTACGTGCAACCAGCAGAGTTGGAACGCCCGTCACGTCGGCTGCCAAACGCGCTGCGACCAGTTTCTGGATCGCTTCCTGAGTTGGCACCAGCACTTTGCCGCCCATGTGACCACATTTCTTCACGGACGCGAGCTGATCTTCGAAGTGAACTGCCGCTGCACCGGCTTCAATCATCGCTTTCATCAGTTCAAAGGCATTCAAAACACCGCCAAAACCGGCTTCCGCATCGGCGACGATCGGCAGGAAGTAATCGACATAACGCGGATCGCCCGGTTCAATACCAGCAGACCACTGGATCTGATCGGCACGACGGAAGGTGTTGTTGATCCGTTCCACCACGGCTGGCACCGAGTTTGCCGGGTAGAGAGACTGATCCGGATACATGCTGGCCGCGAGGTTAGCGTCTGCCGCGACCTGCCAGCCAGACAAGTAAACCGCTTCAATACCCGCTTTCGCCTGTTGCAGTGCCTGACCGCCAGTCAGTGCACCGAGGCTGTTGATGTAGCCTTTTTTCGATTCACCATGCAGCAGGCGCCACATTTTCGCCGCGCCCAGCTGCGCCAGCGTACATTCCGGATTGACCGAACCGCGTAATTTCACCACATCTTCCGCGCTGTACGGGCGAGTAATGCCTTCCCAACGCGGTTGAGTCCACTCTTTCTGTAATTCTTCAATTTGTTGTGTACGGGTTTTCATGTGCAGATGCTCCATAGTTATGTGGTGGTTTACGCTAACAGGCGGTAGCCTGGCAGGGTCAGGAAATCAATTAGTTCATCGGATGTGGTGATCTGTTCCATCAGGCGTGCGGCGTCGTCAAAACGCCCCTGGGAGAAACGTTCTTCGCCCAGTTCGCTGGCAATGACTTTCATCTCTTCGCCCAGCATCTGACGGAACAAGGCTTTGGTCACCGGTTTGCCATTACTCAACGTTTTTTGATGATGGATCCACTGCCAGATGGAGGTACGGGAAATTTCAGCCGTCGCCGCATCTTCCATCAGGCCATAAATCGGCACACAACCGTTGCCAGAGATCCACGCTTCGATGTACTGCACAGCCACGCGAATGTTGGCACGCATACCTTCTTCGGTGCGTTCACCGTCACAAGGTGCCAGCAGCTGATCGGCAGTAATCGGCGCGTCTTGTTCGCGCATCACCTCAAGCTGATTTTTACGGGAACCGAGGATGTCGTTGAAAACCGCCATTGCCGTGTCAGCAAGGCCAGGATGGGCGATCCATGTGCCATCGTGACCGTTATTGGCTTCCAGCGATTTATCCGCTTTCACTTTGTTGAGCACCTGGTTATTGCGCTCTTCATCTTTGCTCGGAATAAACGCCGCCATGCCGCCCATCGCAAATGCGCCGCGTTTATGGCAGGTTTTGATTAACAGGCGTGAGTAGGCATTAAGGAACGGTTTGTCCATTGTCACAGCCTGGCGGTCTGGCAGGACACGGTCGGGATAATTTTTCAACGTTTTGATATAGCTGAAGATATAATCCCAGCGACCGCAGTTCAGACCAACAATATGGTCGCGCAACGCGTGAAGGATTTCGTCCATCTGGAACACGGCAGGCAGCGTTTCGATCAGCAACGTCGCCTTGATAGTGCCGCGTGGCAGATTAAAGCGATCTTCTGCATAGCTGAAAACTTCGCTCCACCATGCTGCTTCCTGCCAGGACTGGATTTTCGGCAGATAGAAATAAGGGCCGCTACCTTTTGCCAATAGAGCCTGGTAGTTGTGGAAAAAGTAGAGTGCAAAATCAAACAGGCTGCCTGGGATGGCTTCACCGCGCCAGGTGACATGTTTTTCCGGCAAGTGCAGACCGCGTACCCGACAAATCAAAACCGCCGGATTGGGTTTGAGTTGATAAATTTTGCCGGCTTCGTTGGTGTAACTGATGGTGCCGTTAACCGCATCGCGCAGATTAATTTGCCCGTCGATCACTTTGTTCCAGTCCGGAGCCAGTGAATCCTCAAAGTCAGCCATAAAGACTTTCACATTGGCGTTGAGCGCGTTGATCACCATCTTGCGCTCAACCGGCCCGGTAATCTCTACCCGGCGATCTTCTAAGTCCGCAGGAATCCCGCGAATTTTCCAATTACCATCACGAATGGAAGCTGTTTCCGAAATAAAATCAGGCAACGTTCCGTTATCAATATCCTGCTGTTGCTGAATGCGCGCTGCCAGAAGTTTATTGTGTTGTGGCGTAAAATGCGTCACCAGTTCAGTCAGAAATTCTACCGCTTCGGCAGTAAGAATTTGCTTCTCCTGCTCGCCATACGGCCTTGTGAAAGCCAGTTCATCGGTTGTTGTTGCCTGTTCAGTCATCGTGCAGCTCCTCGTCATGGATCCGAAAACTTCCCCACTGTGAACGAAGGATCGTTGTGCACTTTTCGTTCAGCACAACTAAGACTACTCATTTAAAATGCAAAATCAAAAACAATTTCCATTTTTAATTTAAATTGAATTTAACTTACTGATAACAATAAGAATAAATTTTATTCACCTATTGAGGTGTGTTTCGGAAATAAAAAAGGCACCCGAAGGTGCTTGATTCAAGGTGCTGAAACGCTTAACGATCCTTTGCTGCAGAAGATTAATCCAGTGTTGGATTCATATGGCGTAGATCGTATGGCGTGATCTGGTAGACGTAATAGTTGAGCCAGTTAGTAAACAGCAAATTGCCGTGGCTGCGCCAGCTCGCTCGCGGTTTGTTTTGCGGGTCGTTATGCGGGAAATAGTTATACGGTACATCCGGGTTTAGCCCGGCTTCAACATCACGGAAATATTCCTGCGCCAGCGTTTGCGCATCGTATTCCGGATGCCCCGTTACAAAGGCAATACGCTTATCTTTGCTGGCAAACAGATATGCGTCCCCTTCTTCTGTCTCTGCCAGAATTTCCAGATCTGTGTAATCACGAATCAACGCTGCCGGAAAGTCAGCATAGCGCGAATGCGGTGCCAGGAATGAATCATCAAAGCCACGCGTCAGAAGCGCATGAGGATGGAGAATGTGATGCTCGTAAACGCCAGAGAGTTTGTCCGTGCGGGTTTGCTTAGGAATGCCGTAAAGAATATTGAGTGCGGCCTGAACCGCCCAACAGACAAACAGCGTTGAGGTGACGTGATCTTTCGACCACTCCAGCACCTGTTTGATCTGCGGCCAGTAAGCGACGTCATTAAACTCCACCAGACCCAGTGGCGCGCCAGTTACAATCAGACCATCGAAGTTCTGCTCCTGAATGTCTTCAAAGTTGCAGTAAAAGTTGTTCAGATGCTCTGCGGGCGTGTTGCGCGATTCGCGGGAATCGATGCGCAACAGCTGAATATCGACCTGTAAGGGTGAGTTTGAAAGCAGGCGCAGAAACTGATTTTCAGTTTCGATCTTCTTCGGCATCAGGTTAAGGATCAGAACCTTAAGCGGACGAATTTCCTGACCAGACGCGCGAGAAGTTGTCATCACAAAGACGTTTTCTTCACGCAAGAAATTGACGGCGGGCAGCTCGTCCGGCACACGAATCGGCATAACCTGATTACCTCTTTATATACGCTTATACGTTTAGACATCCAGATAGCTGAAGATAACCAGAAAATTTGCCAATGTCGAGCCTGCATGTTGAAGGTGAGAAAGTTTCAAGGAAAAGATTGCGTTAGGATATAAGCACCAATAAAAGGAGAGAAAATGGTTATTAGTATTCGCCGCTCACGGCATGAGGAAGGGGAAGAGTTGGTTGCGATTTGGTGTCGTTCTGTCGATGCCACCCATGATTTTTTATCAGCAGAGTATCGGGCTGAACTGGAAGAGCTGGTACGTTCGTTTCTGCCGGAAGCGCCATTGTGGGTCGCGGTTAATGAGCGGGATCGGCCGGTTGGGTTTATGTTTCTAAGCGGGCAGCATATGGATGCGCTGTTTATCGATCCTTATGTGCGTGGCGCTGGCGTGGGTCGAATGCTGGTGGAGCATGCGCTCTCAATGGCACCGGAACTGACAACCAACGTTAATGAGCAAAATACGCAGGCGGTTGGGTTCTATAAGAAGATGGGGTTTAAGGTTACAGGACGCTCTGAGGTGGACGATTTGGGGAAACCGTATCCGTTGCTGAATCTGGCGTATGTGGGGGAATAATGCGCTGTTGCCCCCTACCGTAACCCTGCGTAGGACGGATAAGATGCCCAAGCGTCGCATCCGGCATTCTTTCTGCAGCAACGCAAAAAGGCCATCCGTCAGGATGGCCTTCTGCTTAATTTGATACCTGGCAGTTCCCTACTCTCGCATGGGGAGACCCCACACTACCATCGGCGCTACGGCGTTTCACTTCTGAGTTCGGCATGGGGTCAGGTGGGACCACCGCGCTACGGCCGCCAGGCAAATTCTGTTT
>Ga0209547_100024_pt1 | contig 49045 bp, 43 predicted proteins | sample UppTromicrDC3115_FD_185843 | JGI IMG/M metagenome (GOLD analysis project Ga0209547, IMG submission 185843) | Upper troposphere microbial communities from Oklahoma, USA - DC3-115 (SPAdes) (version 2) | ecosystem: Environmental > Air > Outdoor Air > Unclassified | place: USA: Oklahoma | collected...
TACGCACCACCCCGTCAGTAGCTGAACAGGAGGGACAGCTGATAGAAACAGAAGCCACTGGAGCACCTCAAAAACACCATCATACACTAAATCAGTAAGTTGGCAGCATCACCTAAATTCAGGTAAGCCAGCATGATGAATAACGGCGGAAGCATGGACGCTGCGGCGGTCATATTAATAATGGTATTCATCAGATCCTGCACGGTATTGGAGCCGAGCATCGGGATAATCATCAGCGGGATGACGATCAGGAACTGGATCCACGCTGCGCGCGCCGGAACGCCGTTTTCGTTCAGTTCAACGGTTTTCTTACCAAAGATGCCTTCCGGGATTTCGGAGAAGAAAATTTTCACCGGCGTTGCGGTCCACATCAGCAGGGAACCGAACATCGCAGTAAAGGAAACAAGGCCAACAAAGCGATTCATTAACGCTTCCGGCAGACCAAAATACGCCGCCATGCCGTGGAATACCTGTACCGATCCGCCGGTAAACTTCAACTCTTTGCTGCTGACGAAGACGTTAATCAGCACCGAGGAGACGGAATACAGTACGCCAATGAAAATCCCGGCGAGGATGATCACTTTAACGAACGATTTCGAACCGCCTTTGACGTCGTTAACGTACACCGCGACGGACTCCGCGCCACCTGCGGCCATAAAGATCCAGGTGGTAACGCCGAGGAACGCCCAGTTGAAGTTCGGGATCATCGCGTCAACAGTGATGGGGTCAGCAGGCTGTACGCCGCCAACCAGCGCCGTACCTGCCAGTAAAATGTAGGAGAGCGTTAACAGCAGCATTAGCGTTGAGGTCACGGAGGTGATTGGCCCCAGCATTTTCGCCCCGTTGGTAGAAACCCAGGTGGAGAAGGCGAACAGCACCATACTGATAATGGTGGTAGCAACCGGCGTCATAATATATTCGTAGCCGAGGAAGGCATATGAAGCGTAAGCAATAACGCGCGGCAACAGCGAGGTGAAAAAGAACAGGTTTACGAACCAGTAGGTATAGGCAGTAATAAATGCCCAACGTCCGCCCAGCGAGCTTTTTACCCACGCGTAGACACCGGCTTCCGAGTTTTTGTTTAACGAGACAAATTCTGCGATGATCAGACAGAAGGGGATAAAATAAAAAATCGTTGCGAGGAAAAACATCGGCGCCGAGGCCAGTCCAAGCTCAATATTATTATTGATAACGTTGTTAAAGCTGTAAACGGCGGCAAAAGTCAGCGAGAGCAAGCCGAATTTGCCGATTGTATTACGTTTGGTATCAGACATAACACATCTCCGAAAATGAGTAGGGTAGCGGTGGCGGCAAACTCCTTTTGCCGCCGTAGTTGTTATTTGTTATGGAAATAACCATCTTCGATGGTGACTTTGAGAACGACTTTTTTGACCGCGTTATTGCAGATAAAACGATATGCTTCATGGATATCGCAAATAACGATTTGCCCTTCGTGAACCTCGATGGTTTCTCCGCAGCCTTTTAAATATTCACGGTCAGTTTCATCGCGATAATATTCCACTACCTGTAATGTCTCCTTCGGCGCATATTCAATCTTTTGCTGCCCTTGCAGGTAGTAATGCACTTCAAAATAACGACGATGCCCGGTAAATAACGCATCGGTCGCGGAGTCATTTTCCACACGGTAGGTCAATGAGTCACCGATGGAGTGGGCGACGCCAGGCTGAATGTTGTCGATATTTTCAATCGCTTCAACGCAGCGTTGCCACTTCTTGCCAGAGGCGTAAATCTGGCGGAACTGTTCTAAGTTATCGATGATCCTCATTGCTTATTCTCGCTGTGCAAATTCGTGGAAAAGAATCCTGCGCCGAACTCATACGACGCCAGGCTTTGCGCGGTGGCTTCTCCGCCAGAAACCGGCAGCAACGTAAAGCCGTAGCTGAAGTCACGGAACCAGACGCGCCAGGAGTCCAGCACCTCGCTGCCCCAGGAGTTGGAGCCGAGGCCAAGCAGCTGGTGGTCAAGATTCAGGGTGATGTCATCACTGCGCTGAAGTTCGTTGCAGTGTTGCGCGGCGTGGATGTTCTCCTGGGTGTAGTGCCAGGCGCTGAAGTTAATTGGGCGCTGCGGAACCACCAGCAGACCGTTGCCGTGGCGATTTGTCAGCGCCGTCCAGCGAACATGCTGACGGTTGCCGTTGTTCTGCGGGAAGGGATAGTTCTCAAACATGGCATCGACGTTACTGCGCCAGATATCGATGATGTTAGCCTGCTGGCTGTCGGCGTAGTTTTCGCCCGGCCCGCGTCCGTAATACGCCACCTGGTCGTATTCGCCGTTAATCCCTATGGTGAAACCGATGCATGGAATGATGTGCGGATAGTCGCCATAACGTTCGCCGGAAAGCGCCACGTTAACCTGGCCATCGGCAGCGATGCGCCAGATGTAGGTGCAGCGCATCCCGAAGTCAAACACCGGCGGGGCTATAACCGTGCGGCTGATGATCAACACTTCACCATCGCTCTGTTCTACGGCAAAGTCGCGCAGATGTTCCTGCATGATCTGCAAATGATTCGGCTGCCACAGCCCTTCGTACTCCTGCTTGTGGTTGTCGATCATTGGTTTGAAGAAGTTGATCTTTGGCTCGCGGGTCAGCAGCGACTCGCCATTCACCTGCCAGGATGTCGGTTTGCCACTCATTTTTGAGAAGGTGATCGCGAAGTTGTAGCCGCGAACGGTGCAACTCAAACGATCGTCTTCCAGCGTCAGCGGACGCGCATTATTTGGAGTGAAAGGCACTGGCTGCGCGGTGTTTTCCTTCAGCGGGAACTGATAAGTGGCGATAGGGTGTCCGGCTTCGCTGTAGCGGGTACGGGAATCCTTGGTCACTGTAATGTTGAGGAACGTTTCGCGGGCGTCCAGTTGCGGCAGCGTAATGTGCAATGGCGCTTCGCTGTTTGGTGCAACGTCGCGCAGTTTAATCTGCTGCGTCGCGAGCGTTTCACCTTCGGCGCGCACGTCTACGTGCAGGGTGTAGTCATCAAGCGTGGTAAACCACAGTTTATTTTCTACTTTCAGCTCGCCGCGAGTCAGATCCAGCGCGTGGATTTTTACCGGCGCAATAACCTGTTTGTACTCTTTCAGACCTGGTCCCGGCGTTTGATCGGAATAGATCAAACCATCAAGACAGAAGTTATAGTTGTTGGGATAGTCGCCGTAATCGCCGCCGAATTTATACCAGACGTTGCCGTTGTCATCCTGCGCCTGGATCCCGTGGTCGCACCATTCCCAGACATAATGTCCCTGAATGCAATCGTGCTTATAGAAGACGTTCTGATATTCCGTCAGCCCGCCAGGTCCATTCCCCATCGCATGAGCGTATTCGCAGATGATGCGCGGCTTCGGATGCGGGTATTCACCAAACTCATTCATCAGCGGCACGCGGGTGTACATGGTGGAAATAATATCGACCACTTCAGCATCGCGATCTTCTTCGTAATGCACCAGACGCGTGTCATCGAGCGCCTTCGCCGCGTGGTACATCGCGCGGATGTTACAGCCATAGCCGGATTCGTTGCCCAGCGACCAGATGATGATCGACGGATGGTTTTTCTGCGCGTGAATATGGCGAACGATGCGCTCGACGTAGACCTTTTCCCACTGCGGATCGTCGGTTATGCGGCTGATATCGCCGACGTTAGCAAAGCCGTGCGATTCGACGTCGGTTTCCGCCATCACAAACAGGCCGTAGATATCACACAGTTCGTAGAAACGCGGATCGTTCGGGTAGTGAGCGGTACGCACGGAGTTGATGTTGTGCTGTTTCATCAACTGAAGATCTTTCTCGACGCGATCCATCCCAACGGCGCGGCCTTTGCGATGATCGTTGTCGTGACGATTGACGCCGTGCAGCATCACATAACGGTTATTGATCCAGAACAGACCGTCGCGCACTTTGATATCACGGAAGCCGACGCGTTGTGGCACCACTTCCAGAACGTTGCCGTCGGCGTCTTTCAGCGTCATGACCAGATGGTAAAGATAAGGAGATTCTGCCGACCATTGCTGCGGCTGTTCGACAGTAAAAGCAAAGCTGGCGCTGGTTATTTTTTCAATTGCCAGATGAGGAATGGCGCTGCTGTGCACCACGCGTTCGCCATCAAACAGGGTATATTCCAGCGTCGTTACGACAGGGGAGGCGGCGAGATTTTCCAGCACCACTTCGCAGGAGAGAGTGGCATCGCAATAGGCTTCGTCAAAGTCGGTGCGCACGGTGAAATCGTTAATATGCGTCGGTTGTTTACCGATCAGATAAACATCGCGGAAGATCCCTGCCGACCACCACATATCCTGGTCTTCCACGTAGGTGGAATCCGCCCACTGCATCACGCGCACACATAACAGGTTGTCGCCGGTTTTAACCATCGCACTGATGTCAAACTCTGCGGTCAGGCGACTGCCCTTGCTGAAACCCACATACTGACCGTTAACGTAAACTTCAAAATAGGTTTCGACGCCGTCAAATTTAATCAGTGTCTGCTTGCCCTGCCATCCGTCGCTGAGGGCGAAAATACGTTGATAGGCACCGGTTGGGTTATTGCTGGGGACAAATGGCACATCGATGGGGAACGGAAAACCTTCGTCGGTATATTGCAGTTTGCCGTGGCCTTCCATTTGCCACATGGCGGGGACGGTGATGTGCCCCCAGTCAGTCATTAACTCGGAAGTGAAGGCTTCTGGCACTTGCAACGGATGGTCAAAAAAATGGAAATTCCACTGACCGCTTAAGGGCAGAAACAGGCTGCTGGTTTCGCGGGCAAAGGTACGCGCCTGCGTAACAGAATCATATGAAAAAAAGTACGCACGCGGCGCAAGTCGGTTTTCGTGGGTGAGCTGAATGTTTTCCCAGCGATTCATAGGGCCTCCCGGTAGAGAGAAATCGGAACCATTCGTGGTGATGGTAGTTTGTGTAATTGCTGGGGAGTTTAGTAAAATTTTTACTAAAAAGTAGCAGGTAAATGCATTTACTTTAACTGGATCACGAAAATAAACGGCAGCACTGTCCGGCAAAAACGATTGCCGGACAGTGTGTAAGGGGATTTAGCGGGTGGTGCCGCGCAGTTTTAATTTGCTGGGAACGAACACTAACAGCGGCAGCGCGCGACCATCGCGAGCCTTTTCATACAACAGGTTAACGCCCTGGCTTCCCATCATTTCGGAATGGATGCGCACGGTTGAGAGCGGCGGAAAGGTAAATCGCGCGGTGGGGATGTCGTTGACGCTGATAAGCGAAATATCCTGCGGGATGTTCAGGCCGCGTTCATGAATTGCCCGCAGTACGCCGATAGCAATGGAATCAGAAGCGACAAACAACGCCTTCGGGTAGTCTTCCCGCGCCAGCATTTGCTTTGCCAGTTCATAGCCCGACGAACTGGAAAAACCGCCGCGCCAGATGTCCTCTTCGCGTACCACTTGCTTCAGTCGGCCATATTCCGCAAAGGCGACCTCACGAATATCCGCCTTGCCAGGCTCATCTTCGCCGCCAATAAAACCAATACGATTAACGCCCTGATCGATGTAGAAGTCGATGATTTCCTTACTGATGCGTGCCAGATCGATATCCACCGCATCGTAACCGCTGCCGGGTTCGTGAAAGTCGATAAAACAGATATTGTCGGTCAATGCGCTGGCGGCGGCGCGCAGGGCAGGCGTGGGTTTGCCGACAATCAAAATGCCGGTGACGTTTTTAATGTCCGGCAAGCCGTTGTGTTCATAACAGTTGGTCAGTTCGATCGCCAGCTTTTCGCACTGGGTTTCAATGCCGTGGCGGATCGCCAGATAGTAAGGATCGTTGATCTCCAGCTCCTGTTGGTAGCTGTAGATAGCCAGAATATGGTGTTGGTTGACTGCGCCTGTCTGTAGTTTACGGGCGCTACTGGTCTTGTACTCCAGCTTTTCGGCGATCTCGAGAATGCGATGTTTCGTCTCTTCTTTCACATTCAACGTCGGATCGTCATTTAAGACCCTGGATACTGTCGCCAGGGATACGCCAGCTTCGATTGCGATGTCTTTTAGTGTTGCCATGTTTACCTTTTTTACTTTCCCTGATGTGCGTCTCCATTGTAGAGGAAGTGCTTATCGGGTCACCTGTTTTCAGTAAATAAAGCGCGTTTCTTTGACGCTGTAACGGTAACACAGCGGCTCACGAATGTGATCACGCCTGCATTCTCCATTTTTAGCCTACAGGATTGAGAAAAACCTTTGCTATAGTTTAGTAAAATTTTACTTGAAGGAGGGAACAATGGAAACCGTGGCTTACGCTGATTTTGCACGTCTGGAAATGCGCGTCGGGAAAATTGTGGATGTGAAACGCCATGAAAACGCCGACAAGCTGTACATCGTACAGGTTGATGTGGGGGAAAAAACGCTGCAAACCGTGACCAGCCTGGTGCCGTACTACAGCGAAGAAGAGCTGATGGGGAAAACGGTGGTGGTCTTGTGCAATCTGCAAAAAGCGAAAATGCGCGGTGAAACCTCGGAATGCATGCTGTTGTGTGCGGAAACCGATGACGGCAGTGAAAGCGTGCTGTTAACGCCGGAACGGATGATGCCTGCGGGCGTGCGAATCGTATAAAGAGATCGGATGGCGACGTTGCATCGCCATCCGATTTGATATTACGCTTCTTCGACACTTACTCGCATGGCCGCCAGCGCCTTACGCGCCGCTTTGATCACCAGTTCACACTGTTCAATGGTCAGCGTCAGTGGCGGTTCAATGCGGATCGTTTTGGCGTTGTTGAGCGTGCCGGCAACCAGCACGCGCTGGCGGAACATCTCGCTGGCAAAGTTGTAGCCGATTTCGTTATCAACAAACTCAATCGCCATCAACATCCCTTTACCACGCGCTTCCTGTACCAGATCGGGATATTCCCGCGCCAGTTGACGGAAACCGTCCAGCAACATATCGCCTTTTTGTTCAGCCTGAGCCGGTAAGTTTTGTTCCAGCAACACATTGATGGTCGCCAGCGCCGCCGCACAGGCCAGCGGGTTGCCGCCAAAGGTGGTGGTATGCAGGAACGGGTTGTCGAACAGGACTGAGAACACCTCTTCGGTAGCAATAGTTGCGCCAATTGGCATCACGCCGCCGCCGAGGGCTTTCGCCAGACACAGGATGTCCGGCTGAACGTTCTCATGCTCGCAGGCGAACATCTTGCCCGTACGCCCCATGCCTGTTTGCACTTCATCGAGGATCATCAGTGCGCCGAACTCATCGCACAGCTTACGCACGGCGGTGAGATAGCCCGGCGGCGGCAGAATGACGCCACCTTCGCCCTGAATCGGCTCAAGGATCACCGCAGCCACATCATCACCGGTTTTTTTGCACTCGCTAAGAGCCGTGCGCATGGCTTCGATATTGCCAAACGGTACATGACGGAAGCCTGGCAGCAGCGGCATAAACGGTTTGCGGAAGGTCGATTTCGCCGTGGCTGACAGCGCGCCAAGCGATTTACCGTGGAACGCGCCGCTGGTGGCGATAAAAGTAAACTTGCCGCGCGGTGACTGATAAGCCTTCGCCAGTTTCAGCGCCGCTTCAACGGACTCGGTGCCGCTATTACAGAAGAAGCTGTATTTCAGTTTACCGGGCGTTAGCGCAGCAAGGGTTTTCGCCAGCATCGCCCGTAATGGGTCGAGCAGCTCCTGGCTGTGCAGCGGTTGTTTCGCAAGTTGATTCTGTACGGCGGAAACCACAACTGGATTACGGTGCCCCACGTTGAAAATTCCAAAACCTCCCAGGCAGTCGATAAACTCCTGTCCCTGGGTGTCGACAAGCGTATTTAAACCTCCCGCTTGCCACTCTACGGCTCCGTAATCCCCGCCGGCGGTAACAGATTTGCGATACTCTAAAAACCCCGGATTGACATGCTCTTTGAAGTATTCAATCACCTCGCGGTTAAGTGCTTTCATCTCCTCATGATCCAGCGTTCGCTTCTCTATGAGATTCAGGGCGTGGGCGCTGCACGCTAAAGCCGATGCGCTCGAAGGTAACCTGTTCAAAATATGCTCCAGAGGCTCGCGTATCACATGATACCGATTTAAGTATTGCAGGGATTGCGCCACTCCGGTTGCGATCGCGAAAATCGGGATAAACACAAATTACGCTATCATTTACGCAACATTTAATTCCAATTGTTAACCATTGTTGTTATTTTGCACGATTTTTATCGGGCGCACCTCCTGTTATCAAGGAGTAAATGCACCATGCCAGGGCAATAATTGCCTGATTGTTGGGCAATATAATAAACGTGCCGGGATAGTACCCAAATGAAAGTATTTTAAATCAAGGAATTAGGTTTTGTGCTTTAATCGAAAATTGCGATCTAAATCAAATTAAACCACTAAAGATAACCGCACCGGAGCCGACATAACTTCTGACAAGAAGTTAACAACAATATAACCTGCACAGGACGCGATTATGTCTTCTCATCCGTATGTCACCCAGCAAAATATCCCGCTGGCTGACGATACCACTCTGATGTCTACTACCAATCTACAAAGCTATATCACACATGCTAATGACACTTTTGTGCAGGTTAGCGGCTATACCTTGCAAGAGCTACAGGGGCAGCCGCATAACATGGTGCGCCATCCGGATATGCCGAAAGCGGCGTTTGCTGATATGTGGTACACCCTGAAACAGGGGGAACCCTGGAGTGGTATTGTGAAAAATCGGCACAAAAATGGCGATCATTACTGGGTGCGAGCGAATGTGGTGCCGATGGTGCGCGAGGGCAAAATTAGTGGGTATATGTCGATTCGCACGCGGGCGACGGATGACGAGATCGCAGCGGTAGAGCCGCTGTACAAGGCGCTGAATGCCGGACGCACAAATAAGCGTATTCATAAAGGTCTGGTGGTGCGTAAAGGCTGGCTGGGAAAACTGCCTTCATTGCCGCTTCGCTGGCGGGCGCGTGGAGTGATGGCGCTGATGTTTATCGTGCTGGCGGCCATGCTTTGGTTTGTTGCTGCCCCGGTGGTGACGTATTTCCTCTGCGCGTTAGTGATGTTGCTGGCAACTGTCTGTTTTGAATGGCAGATAGTGCGCCCGATAGAAAATGTTGCCCGTCAGGCACTGAAGGTGGCGACCGGAGAACGTAATAGTGTTGAGCATTTGAATCGCAGCGATGAGCTGGGGCTGACATTACGCGCGGTAGGGCAGCTTGGCCTGATGTGCCGCTGGTTGATTAATGATGTCTCAAGCCAGGTGTCCAGCGTCAGAAACGGCAGCGAGACGCTGGCGAAAGGCACAGATGAACTGAATGAGCATACTCAGCAGACGGTAGATAACGTTCAGCAAACGGTGGCGACCATGAACCAGATGGCAGCGTCGGTAAAACAGAACTCTGCCACGGCGTCGGCTGCCGATAAACTTTCTATTACCGCCAGTAATGCGGCGGTGCAGGGCGGGGAAGCGATGACCACGGTGATCAAGACGATGGATGATATTGCTGATAGTACCCAGCGCATTGGCACCATTACTTCTCTGATTAACGATATTGCGTTTCAGACCAATATCCTCGCCCTGAATGCAGCGGTGGAAGCGGCACGCGCCGGAGAACAAGGCAAAGGTTTCGCGGTTGTTGCGGGTGAGGTGCGTCATTTAGCCAGCCGCAGCGCCAATGCTGCCAACGATATTCGCAAGCTGATTGATGCCAGTGCTGATAAGGTGCAATCCGGTTCGCAACAGGTACACGCCGCCGGACGGACGATGGACGATATTGTGGTGCAGGTAAAAAACGTCACGCAGTTGATCGCCCAGATCAGCCATTCAACGCTGGAACAGGCCGATGGGCTTTCCTGCCTGACCCGTGCGGTAGATGAGCTTAACCTGATCACCCAGAAAAACGCCGAACTGGTGGAAGAGAGTGCGCAGGTGTCGGCAATGGTGAAACACCGCGCCAGCCGACTGGAAGACGCGGTGACGGTGCTGCATTAATCGGTGTGCCGCATTCGGCGGTTGGTACACAATGCCTGATGCGATGCTGGCGCATCTTATCAGGCCTACGGGTGGGTAGGCGGATAAGGTGTTTACACCGCATCCGGCAATCGGTGATTAATCCAGTTGCGTAATATCAAAAGCGGCGCGGTCGATCACCGCAATGATCTTTTTTATCTGTGCGTCGGTGATATCGCTCTGGTTGACGCGTAAGTCCAGCACCGCTTTAAAATTATCCAGCGCCCGCTTCATTTGCGGGTTCTGGCGCAGCGCCGCACCAACACAACGCGCTTTGATGCGTTCCTCAATCATCTCTACTTGTTCGCGGTTTTCTTCCAGCCACTGTGCGCCCTGTTCGGTCAGCGCAATCTGCTTCTTGCCGCCTTCCTCTTCGCGAATGGTAATTAGCGACTGCTCCTGGAGAAAATCCAGCGTCGGGTAGATGACGCCAGGGCTTGGGGTGTAATTCCCCTGGGTCAGATTCTCAATCGCTTTAATCAACTCATAACCGTGGCTGTCATCGCGCGAGAGAATATCCAGAATTACCAGTCGCAATTCACCGTGACCAAAGAAACGCTGCCGACGACCGCCGCCGCGACCGTGGCGACCACCGCAGCATTGACCGTGTTCATGCTGGTGACCGTGCCCGCAGTGCTCGTGTTCTGACTTCTCACCTTTGCAGCAGCCTTCATGGCGTGGCTGGCCTTCATGTTTACAACACCCTTCGTGATGATGGCTCATATCAGCCTCCTTTTTCTTAATTAGATATATCTAATTTATATCTGATATGTGAGTTGCTGCAAGTACAAAAATGATTTTTAAACGCAAATGTACTCAACATGTAGGCCGGATAAGGCGTTCACGCCGCATCCGGCAGCCTTGCTACGGTGCTGAATGACTTCACATACTTCAGATATATCAGTACTACAAATTGCTTGCATTTATCATGATTAACAATCATTATCATTTGCGAATTTTATTTAGATATATCTGATTACCATCACGAAGGCGATAACAATGAATAACTCTCCCCGCTACCCACAACGCGTTCGCAATGATCTGCGCTTCCGTGAACTGACCGTGTTACGTGTTGAGCGCATCAGCGCCGGTTTTCAGCGCATTGTCCTCGGCGGCGAGGCGCTGGACGGTTTTACGTCGCGCGGTTTTGACGATCACAGCAAACTCTTCTTTCCTCAACCTGGCGCTCACTTTGTACCGCCAACGGTAACTGAAGAGGGTATCGTCTGGCCGGAAGGGCCACGTCCACCGTCGCGCGACTATACGCCACTGTATGATGAGCAGCGCCATGAACTGGCGATCGATTTCTTTATTCATGACGGTGGTGTCGCCAGCGGCTGGGCGATGCAGGCACAACCGGGCGATAAACTCACAGTAGTCGGACCGCGTGGTTCACTGGTGGTGCCGGAGGATTACGCGTATCAGGTGTATGTCTGTGATGAATCCGGAATGCCCGCACTGCGTCGACGCCTGGAAACGTTGAGCAAACTTGCCGTTAAACCGCAAGTTACCGCGCTGGTCAGCGTGCGGGATAACGCCTGTCAGGATTATCTCGCGCACCTTGACGGTTTTAACATCGAGTGGCTGGCGCATGATGAGCAGGCGGTGGACGCGCGTCTGGCACAGCTGGAAATTCCTGCCGATGATTATTTCATCTGGATAACCGGCGAAGGCAAGGTGGTTAAGAATTTAAGCCGCCGCTTTGAAGCGGAACAATATGACCCACAGCGGGTACGCGCAGCGGCTTACTGGCACGCAAAGTAATTGATATATGAAAAAAGGCTGACGATTTCTCGTCAGCCTTTGCTGTATCTGGTGGCCCCTGCTGGACTTGAACCAGCGACCAAGCGATTATGAGTTGGTTGATAACCCTTTACTTACAGATACTTAGCGATACTTTTCAATACCTTAGCATTTTTTTAAACTACTGTATAAATACCTGTATATACCCCTAAATACTTCTTTACGGTATCCTATAGGTATCCTGGAGCAGAACAAGCGATTTTCCAGGATACCAGATCGCTTGGTGGGGTGTATGAGTGAAATTATTCAGATTCTCTAAAGTAAAAATTGCAGAACTGCCAACGCCGGAACATGGACAGGTCGAATATGGTGATACGGATGTTAACGGGCTGCGTGTCCGTGTGGGTTCGTCTGGTGTGAAAAGTTTCTGCATTTCCCGTAAGCGTAACGGAAAATTTATTCGTGCCACGCTGGGGCGTTTTCCTGATCTGAGTGTGGACAATGCCAGGGCTAAAGCTATGGAACTCCTTGGAGAGGTCGCCACAACGGGGAAAAACCCGAATATAGCGAAGCGCACGAACAACAAGGCCATGATAACGCTGAATGAGGCGCTTGAAGCCTACATAAAAAATCGTGGCCACCGCCTGAAACCTGCCACAGAAAAACAGTACCGCAGCATATTACAGAATTATTCCGGTGACTGGATGGCCCATACCCTCGCCAGTATTACCCGCGAACGGGTGGAACAGCGGCATAAGGCTGTCACAGACGGGGCTGTATGGTTCGGTGCTGATAAAACCACGTTACGGGCTGGGGTTGGTACAGGAAGCAAGGCACAGGCCGATTTATGGGCGCGTGCACTGCGTGCTGTGTGTCGGTTTGCGCATGATCATTACCGTGATGATGCGGGTAATACTCTTTTACCGGATCCGCCGACGCTGGTACTGAGCACTAAGCGCCAGTGGCACGGAACGGTAAGAAAAACGGAACGGATCCGCCTGCATGATTTTCCCCGCTGGTTTGCTGCTGTAGCTGCTGTACGCGACCAGGGCGAACAGGAAAGGGATGATATAGCGGTGACGGTATGTGATGCCGTGGAAATGGCACTGTTTACCGGACTGAGGAAATCAGAAATTTTTGGCCTTACGTGGGATCGCGTGAATATGGGCGGTCGTTTTTTCTGGATAGACACCACGAAAAACGGGGATCCGCTCGAATTGCCGATTACTGATACGTTGCGGGAAATGTTCCGCCGCCGGCTGAAAATAAAAAACGCTGATGATGTTCTGGTGTTTCCTGGTGTGAAGGGAGTGATGCAGGAGACACGGCACATCATAGACCGGATAAGCACGGCTACCGTTCCAGAGTCGAACGATGAAATGCTCTCCCCTGTACCATTCAAATGGCACGATGCACGCCGGACGTTCGGGACGGTTGCCGAACTGGTGGGCGTGGGTAATTACATCCTAAAGCGCCTGATGAATCACCGCACTATGCGAAGTGCTGACGTAACGCAGGGGTATTTACATTTTGGTGCTGATGAACTGTTGGAGCCAGCGTCACGGATAGAACGGGCAATTCTGGAACATGCCGGGCTGGTGGAGAGTAAAAAATCTATTGATGTGCAATTGCTTTCTGCACTGGAGAGCATGAGTGATGATGAAAAACGCCAATTAATTTTCAAAATCATAAACAAAAATTTAGAGGTATCGTCTAAATGAAAGTTTGGGATGTAGTAGATGATGATACAAGAGTTGAATTATATGATTATCTTGATCAAGTCGAAAAGGAAATGAGCGAGCATGTGTATGAATTGAAGGATAAATTTAAATTTTATAGAAAAGCAGAAAGGAAAAGAATAGCAGCAAGGATTGATAAGGAAGGATATTTAGCGTTAGACAAAACAGGGGAGATAAACATAGGTCATGATGCCAATGTATTTCTGAAATCTATCTTAATACTAGAGCTACTTGGATATAAAAATACTGCTGAGGATCTTTCATGGTTATACAAAAGAGTCTGTATAGCCTCAAAAGGTGGTGGCAAAGTTATTAGATTAATATCTGATGGTGTTATCAAAAGAAGAAGAAGTGAAGCCGCCTCCGGCCCCCGCCACCATTTACATGATGAGATAGTCGCCATCATGAAAGCCACATGGAAGAAAGAACCAGCACTATCCAAAACAAAAATGATTGCGAAGCTGTCGCGTCGATATGAGGGCCGGATAAGCGAGGAAACAATCAAGTGCTGGATAAAAAGTGAAAAACTAGCCCCGCCGCCGCCACCTGACAAAAAGTACAAAAACACCGAACTGGTGATCCCGCCAGAGTACGCATAAAAAATTTTTTATCAGCCAGGGTAAAAGCAGCTATTCCCCTGGCTTATCTGCTTTTCCCTGGGAAAATCTGCTTTTCACCTTACCGCCCTCACAGCAAAAACCTAAAGTAGCTCACGGTAACAATAGGTAATACGTGGAGTTACTTGTGAACGTAGTCAATTCTCAAGAAAAAATGACCCGCAAAGAAGCCGCCGAGCATTTGGGGGTAAGTGTCCAGACGCTGGCGAACTGGGCCTGTACTGGTAAAGAAAAAATCCCTTTCCATAAGCTGGGGCGCAAAGTGCTGTATATGCGCTCTGATCTCGATGCCTATCTTGCATCTACTCGCAGAACGCAGACGGCGTAAGGGGGAAGGATGGCACATAAAACAAAGGCCACCCGCTACGGTGGCCCTTCGACACAAGCTACACGTTATCGCCAACGCATGAGCATAATCAACAATGCCACATTTGCGGCTGGTGGGCAATGTGATCAGTGTGCTGGCTTGCTGGTGGGCTATTCCTGTTCTTTGGCCTTGCGGCGCTGGAGTTCTTCACGCGCGACGGTGACGAGTTGCCCGATTTCCTCCGCTGCCTTGATGCCGATTTGTTCGACCTTAGCTAAGGCATCCAGTGAAGACACTAGGGGATTTTCTCCGCTTCCTTCTGCCTGGCGGCGGGCGATCTCACCACGCATGGCGGTTACTATGAATCCGGCGTTGCTTTCGCCGTCCAGTTTTACGGATTCCATGCCCTCCATAACATCGTGGGGGACTCTGACGGTGGTCAATTGTGATTTAGCGTTTTTGTTGGTAGTCGCCATAACTGAAACTCCTCAAATTTGGTGTGTTTCAGTATACACAAAAAAGAAATACAAAAAAGGCTTGACGTGTGTTTCACTTCAAAATAACATGAAACACACTAAGAGGTTTATTGAAATACAAACGACGAAGCCCCGCACTGTTGGAGCAGTAACGGGGCTTCTAACCACCAACGATAGAAAGCGTATCGAGGTAGCTATGAGAAATCATACCACACACCCGCAAGGGCGGGACTGGTACAACCTGAATAAATACATCTGGCGTTTTATCGCCCTGAGCACCGCACAACCGCGCGTGATTCACATCGTGGCCACTAGCGAACAGGAAGCACGCCAGCAATCCCCGGCTGGCTGCGTGATGGTATTCGCCGCCCGTATTCGTCAGGGGGTACACCATGATTAACCTGTCACTTACCGACCTTAACCGCATTCAGTTTCGTGAGAAATTCACCGGGCAGTTGCTAGTCAATGTGGATAAAGGTCGCGTGGTGTGTAATTACCACCTGCCAGATGAAGCAATTGTCGCAACAAGGGAATCATTACAGGAACTCGCAGAACGTGCCGGAATGATTAACGCGAATATTCAGGGGGTACGCCATGTGCAATAACACCCGTCCGGACGCAACCGACGAAGCCATCAAAACGCTGATGAACGCGCTGATTGATATTTCTGTTATCGCAGACAAGGCGCATAAGTACGCCACCAGTGAAACAGAATATGCCGGGGCTTTCGTTCCTCACTCACTGGCTGTTATGCAACTTAGTGCTGATATGGCACTGAATGAGGCCAGGGCTATCCTGATTGCTGATTGTGAAAATGGGGGGGGTTATGCGTGATGATCGTTTTAATGCCCTGAAACAGGAATTTGATGGCGCACCGGATGATACAGGCGATGCGTTGCTGGCTGTTAATGACCTGATAAAGGCCGCATGTTTTTTAATTGGAACCGCTGAACATTCAGGAACCGGCAACGATATTCTTATTATTGCGTCGGATTATGCTGAATATGTGGCAGAGGCACGTTACAGAAGAAAATTCCCGGAGGATGTAAGCCATGGATAAAATCCCTTTCGATGTTCTTATTCATTCTGAGAATGCATTAATCAGGGCGCTTGAATTAAAAACGGTACTGGATGAATTAACCGAAAATAACACCGAGCGGGGGGGGGTATTTACTTTCTGCTTTCAGCACTCTGTTAACCCCGGTTATTGATGAATTAAACGCGGTTATGGAAATGCACGACAAGACCCGCGCAGAGGAATAAAAACCATGAAAAAGAAAAATTCTGGCTTTACTGCCAGCGGCCTCCCTCGGCCTGAAATCCGCCCCGACGATATTTTCAAAGATAAATACGGCGGACGAATAACGATAAAAACCGTTGACGATTTTCGCGTGACATATATCCGCGAAGGTTATGCGCATCCCTGCGTGTCGTCGCATATGCGTTTTGAGAGTGAATTCACCCTGGTAAGCAAAGCACCACCAGCGAACTTAAGCGACATCGACAGAATCATGCGCGTTACAGGTATGGAACGCATTAAGGCAGTACGTGAAATTATTCGTGAACGGGGAAAGGCAAAATGAAACTGGCGCCGAACGTAAAACTGTTACCGAAAGATAAAGGCGAGGATGCAGTGATTTTTGCGGGGGATGACGCATACAGCCACGCAGAGCATTACATGCAGGGCGGAGAAGCCAGAAAGCGCGGCGACAAAATACCACCTGTTTATCTCGGACGGCGTGACCTGGGTAATCTGGAAAACCTGCGTATTGTGGATGATGGACGGTTACGCGCCATGGTCAGACGTGCCGGAAAACTGGATGACAGACAGGCGCTACAGATTGAAACCCTGCTGGCAGTGGCTGGTGTTAAGGAAGCTCGTTTTTGTGACGAGAACGGCGAACTACTGGAGGACTGGACACCGCAGCTTGCCCGGCTGAAAGACGAATACGAACGCGGGGAAAGTCTGGTGTTGCCCTTAAAGAAAAAAATCACAGAAAGCCAGGGTGATGATGAATTAAAGCCCCGCGTTGAAAGTCGCGCCGATGGTGTTTTCTGGGTAACGCCAAAAGTGGACAAGCAGTCAGGCGAAATTATCCGGCCTGAGACGTGGTTATGTTCCCCGCTTGAACTACTGGGAACGGGGACAATCGGCAAAGAGCATTACCGCGTGATGCGCTGGAAGAAACCCGCAAACCATGAAGTCATCACAATGGCGATTCCGTGCGGTGGCATTGGCGACCGTGACGGCTGGCGGCTACTGAAAGACCACGGACTGAACGTAACAACCAACGGCAAATACAGGGCTATCCTGGCTGACTGGATGCAGTTAAGCGGAAGCCATGAGGAATGGCAGTTAAGCACAACAACGGGCTGGCATTTTGGCGCGTACATCATGCCGGACGGTTCGGTCATTGGTGAGTCTGAAAAACCGATTCTGTTTACCGGAAAAACTGCCGCTGTTAATGGCTATTCCGTGGCAGGAACGGCGGAAGGCTGGCGCGATACCGTTGCGCGGCTGGCTGGAGGCAATCCCTTAATGATGCTGGGTGTGGCGGTATCGCTATCCGCACCATTAATCGGGCTGGTGGGGGCTGACGGCTTCGGGGTACATCTTTTCGAACAGTCCACAGCAGGGAAAACCACCACACAGAACATCGCATCAAGTTTATGGGGAGAGCCGGACGCACAACGGCTGACCTGGTACGGTACAGCGTTAGGTATCGCCAACGAAGCAGAAGCACACAACGACGGACTGTTACCACTGGATGAAATAGGCCAGGCCGGAAACGCGCGGGAGGTGTCAACGTCTGCTTATACGCTGTTTAACGGTTCCGGGAAATTACAGGGGGCGAAGGACGGCGGCAACAGGGAGATAAAACACTGGAGAACGGTAGCAATCAGTACCGGAGAAATGGACGTTGAAACATTCCTCAAAACGGAGGGGATAAAAGTCAAGGCGGGGCAGCTTGTCCGCCTGCTTAACGTGCCGATGGAAAAAGCCACACAATTTCACGAATACAGCACCGGAAAGGCGCACGCAGACGCGTTAAAAGATGCCTGGACAGAAAATCACGGGGCGGCGGGGCGTGAGTGGGTTAAATGGCTGGCAGACCACCAGCAGGAGGCAAAGGACACGGTAAGGTCATGCCGAGAACGGTGGCGCAACCTGATACCGGAGAGCTACGGCGAGCAGGTCCACCGCGTGGGTGAGCGTTTCGCCATACTGGAGGCCGCACTTGTGCTTTCCGGTCATGTTACTGGCTGGGATGAGCAGGAATGCCGCGATGCCATTCAGCATAATTTTAATGCCTGGGTGAAGGAATTCGGCACGGGTAACAGGGAGTTTAAACAGATGGTTGAACAGGCAGAGGCTTTTTTAGCGTCGTTCGGATTCAGCAGATACCTTCCGTGGCCCAACACCGACGAGCGTGATTTACCGATTAAAGAGCTTGCCGGATACAGAAAGGGGAGTATCAGAAACGAAGATGACGAGTTCCGTTTTTACACGTTCCCGCATGTATTTGAGGGTGAGATAGCACAGGGATTTAATCCGTCGCATTTTGCAAGGGCGCTTGATGCGGCGGGGATGCTGGAAAAGGGTAACGACCGCCGTTACAAGAAAAAGGCGCTCGGCAGGATTGGGGGGAAGCAGCATGTTTTTTACGTGCTGATGTTCCAGCCAGAAAGCGAAGAAGATTAATTTTTTCTCGCGTGTAGGGTGAAAATTTTGCGGGTTATGCGGGTTATTTCTGTGGATAAGTCAGTATCCATATGATTATTAAAGAAATGGCAGAAAAATCGTAACCCGCAAAATACCCAAAATAACCCGCAAATGGGCCTAAATAACCCGCAAAAGCGCGATTATAACCCGCAAAATATCACTGTAATGGATGAAAAAAGGCCGGGAGTAACCCACACGGTTCTGTAGATATACAAAAATTGAGGTGTTTTTATGTTTCTTGAAGCCATACCAAAAAGCATTTCTCCGGCTGTTCCTGGCTGGTGGGCAAGATTCCGGAATGACGATTGCGGCGAGTGGTGGAGTCCGGTTGCTGCATGGGCGATTTGCGATGTGTTTTATTCCGGTGATTCTGAGGTTTACTCTGAAATATTACCGGTGCTCACTGGTGATATGGGAATGACACCACATCACAGCGCAGAGGGATATTGCGAATGCCTGTATTTGCCTGACACAAAATTCATTCTTTCAGATGAACCGGGAACGCTTGCATGGTATCCGGCTAACAGCACAGCGGAACAGGTGACAACCATCAACGTTAAAAACGGAGAGCATACAGCATGACAGCACAGATAGCGGCTTACGGGCGGCTGGTGGCTGACCCGCAGTTAAAGACCACCAGCAAAGGGACACAAATGGCGATGGCGAGTATGGCGGTTCCCCTGCCGTGCAGCCAGGCAGATGACGGAACGGCGACGATGTGGTTATCCGTTCTGGCGTTTGGCAGACAGGCCGATGCACTGGCCAGGCACCACAAAGGCGAACTGGTGAGCGTGGCGGGTAACATGCAGATAAGCCAGTGGACAGGCCAGAGCGGCGAAACGCGGCAGGGCTGGCAGGTTATCGCAGACAGTGTAATCAGTGCGCGAACGGCGCGCCCGGGCGGCAAAAAAGGCCAGCAGGGCCAGGCTACTGACGCACTGAACAGGGCAAAACAACAGACAGGCCAGCACGATGACCCGTACGGGGACGGGATACCGTTTTAATTCACAACAGCGAACAGCGTAATTACAGGGGAAGGCATGACAAAGCTGACCATTAACCGAAAACCGAAAGGCATTTACGGCACGCAGTCAGAAACGACGCAGGCGGCACAGCAGCAGGATAAAACCACATCGGCGCATAAAGTGATACCCGGCAATCAGAACGCACAGCAGAGCCGCAAAGGACAGCCCACAGGGGTGACACCGTGGCGGCATATGACCAAACGCCAGCGCAAAAACCGCAGACGCGTTAACCGCCTTATTGAGCTGTGGCCTGAATTATTCAGCCGGAAAACACCGAAGCCGCTTAAGGTGGGGATATTCGACGACCTGATACAGGATATCGCCGCCAGGGGGCTGACATTCGGGCCGGGGGCATTACGTGCGACGCTGGCATCTTATGCGCAGTCTCCGCGCTATTACCGCGCCTTAATGGCTGGTGGCGCACGTTACGACCTGAAAGGCCAGCCATGTGGGGAAGTGACACCACAGGAACAGCAGGAGGCAGAAACGCGGCTGGCAGCACTGAATGAAAAGCGCAAACGTCAGGCGACAAAGGAGAAGACAGGCGCATGATTCGTGACAGCAAAGCGGAAGAACTGGAGACTAAAGGCCTGTACCGGAGAGCGGCGGCGCGGTGGGCTGAGGTCATGCAGCTGGTGAACACCGATAAGGAGCGCGAACAGGTGGCAAAGCGTCGCGCGGAATGCATCCGCAAGGCAGCACGCCCACCCGTTATGGCGGATAACTTCGGGGCGCTGAAAGAGGCTGTAAACCGCACTCATGCGGTGATGGGGATGGAAGACGCGGGTAAATCCGTCTGGCGGAACTACCCGAAGCAGCCTGGCAGCAACCAGTGATGCCGGATATTATCCTGAAAAATGACCATCACTCCCGTGGGCGGATAACATAAAATCCTGCATATACGCACATACACAGACGAAGCCGGAACACTCCGGCTTTTTTTACGGGTCCTTCCGGAGGGGTGGCCTTACCGCGGGGCGACGGACGCGCGGAAAAAGGCTAATTTTTACATTTTCATCCGTCATCATCATCTTTCCAACATGTTGAATTAAAATGAAATATATTTTTACTATGTTAATTTGGGGTGTTTTTTGTTCAACATACAGAACACTTTTAACCCACTGAAAGATGAGCGCACGATACGCATTTAAAACTACCGGAGGACGAATGGATCGGGAGCTTAAAAACCTGAAACTTAATATCAATCAACTCGCAGAACTGGCGGGAGTTTGCCGCCAGACAGTAGCGAAAAGGCTAAAGGACATTCAGCCAGCCGGAGGGCATGAAAAATTAAAGCTGTACCGACTGACGGATATAATCAGCGCATTCATGAATATACCCGACCCCGCATCACTCGAAGACATGGATCCACAAAGCCGTAAAGCCTGGTACCAGTCTGAGCGTGAGCGCCTTAAGTTCGAGCAGGAAACGGCTGAACTTATCCCCGCCGTGGATGTGCGCAGGGAGTTGGTTATTTTTGGGAAAATCTTAAGCGAGGAACTGGCAAAACTCCCCGACATTCTGGCGCACGATGCAGGCATCAATCAGAACGCAGTAAACCGCGTCAGGCAGATTATTGATGACCTGTGCAGGCAAATTACTACCAGAGTGATACAGGCTAACGACTGGCACGACAGCACGCCGCAGGTAGTGCAGGAGATTCACCAGGGGGAATAATTCGCGGTACCGGAAAACATCCACCAGCAGGGAACGACAAAAAAATAAAAGCGCACCGCTAAGGATGCGCCTTGATTGAGGTTCAATGAGTAAGACATGCACACACATTGTGTCGCACCTCGTTCATTCTGGCAATGTATCAGGCTGGTGCGTGCGGTAAGCCTCCAGATTTGCGCAATGGTTCCGCCTGTGATGTTAAGGTTTGTTAAGTTGTTTTGCGCAGAGATGGGCGGAATAAACATTGATGTAAGCCCCGTAATTACTGGCCTTGCCACGTAAAAACCGCGAACAATGATCAGGTTGATCATGCTTAGAAATGCCAGGGGTATTTGCGCAAAAATGACAGGTAGTGCAGGAGATTCACCAGGTGGAGGATTCGCAACCATTCTCTTTATTTCTCGTCATCACGCTGACCTGTATTCAGCTGGTTGGTCTGTGGCACATCCCCGGATATTTAATTACACCTTACGGTAGCTATCTCCGGCGGGTCCTTCCCGGAACCTTAAGCGCCGGGGGTACGGGTACGCGCAATTCTTAACTGTTTATGAAAATTTTTCGGGAAAAGTCAGATCCGTTCTTCTTCTCTGTAACTCATTGTTTAATCGTAAAATCATCAAAAAAAGAAAGGATCTGACAGTAGGCATTTTGGGCCAAAAATGACGTTATCAGATCCTTTCTCAGTTTTGTTCAATAATTGCGCGGCTGTCACTCACCTTTCTGTTGCCGTAATTTCTCCGGCACGTTTCCGGTTGTTTCCATCAGGTAGTAAAAACATTTTTATTAACATTAATCCACCAATTTATTATCAAAAACCACCTCCGACATGAAACGCCAAAAAAACAGGATTTTTGGGCTTTATGATGTCGTATGTTTCTGGTGGTTGATTTTAATAAAAACAAACAGTTATGCGCGAGAAGTACCGACACGCTTTTCCCCTGAAAAATTTTCATAAATAGCGCGTTTTTGCGCGTGCTATGACCCCCGGTGTTTCAGATCCCGGAAAGGACCCGTGAAAATTTCCCGCCCCCTCCGATAGTGTGAGAGTTTTTTTAGGGAGCCCTTTTTGAGCCCCAAAAGCTGGAAAAATCACAGTTTTTTAGCCTGCTGGTGGAGTGAGTTTTTTTAACGATGCCAGCAATGGCGCGGGTTTGACGTGGTTTTGTCTGATAGGTTTTACCTATCAAGTCTGTGCACACCTTCCCAAAAAAAAGTTTTCGAACCTGCGGCGATGTGAACAAGGGTAGGCGGGCGGTCCCGGACAGCCAGGACTGCAGGGATTTGATCCGCCCCTCCCGTTGATGATAACCGTTATCAATTACTCCACCAGCAGGCAGGACGGTAACAATACACCGGGCTACCCGTTCCGGTACTGGTTAATCCTGGCTTTCGCAATCAGCGTGACGTGATGGTGACATGTCGTGACACACCGTGACGCTGCCACCAGCACAATAATGAACGTAAAAAATCACGTACCAGGAAAGCGACGGCCTGAACCATTGCCAGAACTCCCCATACCAACACAGCGAAGAACAGCAAATCACAGATAAAAAAATACCCCGTGATTACGGGGCGGGATGATAAGGACATCAAGAAGTCAGCTACCACAAAGAAAATAACCATGAACAACGATTAAGAGTACGGAGAATAACCGCTCGTTCATGCCGGATAATGCCACCAGGCCAGGAGAATGGCAATGCACGGACCATAACGCATCGCCACCAGCCTTGTGGGTTATCACGCAGCGGTACCGGGAGTCTGGTATCGTGATGCGGCATGATTCAGTGATAAGCATCACCGCTTCCGCTCACATTTGACACTGGCAACTCCATCTGGCAGGTGAAAATCAGATTTATTTATATATTTCAATTGATTGCGAACTGGTCTAATGACAGGGGAGAAAAAAGATTGTACAGGTGAAAACAGAAATAACTTTTAATTATCAATATATTACTACACATGCTGCCGCCGCCATGAAAATGCAAAAACCAGCCTTTTTCCGCGCGTCCGTCGCCCCGCGGTAAGGGTACCCATCCAGGAGGACCCGCGATGATCGGGGCGTTTCATCAACGTCATGCGTTATGCCGGATTAACTGCGTACGTAATACGTATGCACATCCCGGACAGGAACAGCCAGAATCGCGCCGCTGACGTTGTTTTTGTGGTTATCCCCCTGCCATGAGTCATCGCAATGGTTTTATGCGTCCTGCGTTGCGCTGGTGGGCTTTTCCACCATTGGTGGGAAACATGGCACCACATCCACCAGCTTAAACGCGCTTCACCTTCCCGTTATCAGTCGCCACAATTACGGCATTGTTTCCCCATCCTCTGGAGGCCATGACAATGACCGAAGCCGAAATGCTCAAAATGATTCGCCAGATTGCCGGGATCAGACCACCAGCAGGCAAACAGGAGGCCACGCAGCCGGACAGCGTTATCGCTGAGAACTATGCGCGTGTGGTGGCTGAGGTGATGCGCCGTGACGGTATTGAGCTTAACGGAGTGGATATGCGCGACATACGCACCAGGGTACTCGAGTTATTGGCCTACCGTCGCCGCGTGCAGATGTACCGGGAGAGCGAGAAAAAGACTTACCAGTGGAAGAAGCCGGAGCGGTTACGGCGGTAACCAGTTGATAAAAAGGCTCCTCAATTTTGAGGAGGGTAGCTGGTGGCTGGCAGAATGTAAATTTACATTCTGGTGATTTAATCATCTGATTTACCCGATGGCTTACCTTACCAGGCCATAGCGGATTACCGTGCAATGCGCACCATCGCCACCAATACGCACATCAAAACGTGGCTCACGGACTTTCACACGCTCCAGCAACTTATCACGAACCATAGCGTTTAGCGTCCTTCGTGTTGCCTCTATGTGATATCGCTGATATTCGGAACCATAGAGCAGCACTGTAACACCACGAACATCAAAAGGTGGATCTCCAGCCTCCACCCGCACCCAATCGCGATACTCAGGTTTGTAGAGTTCAAGGATCTGTTTTTTGTGCCTGGTCATTCTCATGCGTGCAACTCCTTATTGTGGGACAGTACTGTCATACAATAAGCTATGCGGAAAATTATCAAAAGAACAGAAACCAACCATTCAGATTTAACAGGTATCAATGGGATTATGCTTATGGTGCATGATGACAAAGCGGAAGAACTGGAAGCGAAAGGTTTATGGCGACGGGCGGCTAATCGCTGGGGTGAGTTACTGAAACAGGCGGCAAGTGATGAAGCGCGTCAGTATGTAACGGAACGACGAACGGCATGCATCCGGAAGGCAACCATAACCCGGGAACCGGAAAGAGACCTGATTTGTGCCATAAGAACCGCCGCCACAAAAACACTAACGGACATGGGGATCGACCTGAAAAAAGAAGATCCACTGCGGGGCATTCAGCACGGGCATACAAAGCAGGATAAACGCAGGAAGTAAATTTTTTCGTGTAACCAGGCAACCGACTATCTGAAAGATAGTCACACCCTACCGGGGTCACGCCAGTAACGCACAACAGAGTGACCGATAGCCACCCTGTTCAACCGTTCCGGCTGGCTGGGCAGATTTTGCGCGGGTCTTATAGTCCCTCACAACAGAGTAAATAAAATTGACTTGGTTGCAAAGCAACCAAACCGGAGATTCCCGGTCTGCTCAAAAAATGACAATGAGTTACGCCCCTAACCTAAGTAATCCTTACATTCACTGCATCATCACCATGATGGTGATGCAGCCCACCAGCAACCATAACGATTTCCGTTACAGTTGATGTGCTTTTTTGCTGGTAAGGCGTAACCCGTTGATTGTTCCAGAATCCACCATCGGTGGAAGTTGAAAAACTCACCCGCCAGATTCTGAATGGTGAAAATCACCGGGGATCTGAATAGGCATTTCCTCTATGGAGGTCGCACCGTTTTCGGGAGAAGGTGCGATCATGTTCGTCATACCTGTTCCGTTGAAACGGAATACCCCATTCCGGCGTAGCTGGTGGACGCACAGCCACATACAACTAACTTTGCGCGTCAGTATTGCTGACCCGCAAACAACAACCAGGCAACAGAACGTTACCCGATTCAGCCGTTCGGTGGCATCACTGGACCCACTTTCCTGATGCGTTTGCGGGTTATTTGGGGGGTGTTTGCGGGTTATTTTGAATGTCTTGCGGGTTACGTTTTGGCTAACATTTAAACACCACATTTTTCAACACATTGATATTAAAGAATAAAAAATACTTAGCACGCGAAGATAACCCGCTAACCCGCATAACCCGCACTGTTTTGTATATATATATACGAAAAATTGCATTCAGGAGGGGGGATCGAAATCCCTACACCCCATTGCTTATGGGACCGCCCGCCCCGTCAAATTCTTACACCCGCGAAATTAAAAAAATGCGTCGCGCTGGTGGGCATGATGCCGATATGGTGAGCCACATACCGGAAATATCCACCAGCACGGCAACGGCAGAATAGCCACAACACAGAAAACCCACGAATATGGGGTTTTTGTTATGGCATGGGCCTGATGCCGATATGGAGATTCCCATAACGGTTTATCCGTGATCATCCACCAGCTTTATAGCGGATAGTTAAGGTTTCATGACGGTTATGATGTTGCGTAACTCGTTGTTTTTATACCTGCTTATACTCCGTGACGGTATCCTATAGGTATCCTAGAAAAAACGAAGGGGTCACGCTGTTAACGTAACCCCTTGATAAATATGGTGGCCCCTGTTGGGTTTGAACCAACGACCAAGCGATTATGAGTCGCCTGCTCTAACCACTGAGCTAAGGGGCCATGGTAGCGGATTATAAAGTAACTCCGTGCTGCAATCCAGCCATTAGCGCGCGGCTGCTGTTTTTATAAACAATGTGTTTTCAATTCGTTATACTTCCTGCGAGTTGTGTTGTTCAGGAGTTAATATGGTTGACGATATTCTTGCGCCAGGATTGCGTGTGGTGTTTTGTGGCATCAATCCGGGTCTTTCTTCCGCAGAGTCTGGCTTTCCGTTTGCCCATCCGGCAAATCGCTTCTGGAAGGTGATTTATCAGGCCGGATTTACCGACCGTCAGTTGAAGCCGCAGGAAGCGCAGCATCTGCTGGATTATCGTTGCGGCGTTACCAAACTGGTAGACCGTCCAACGGTGCAAGCCAATGAAGTTTCAAAGCAGGAGCTGCACGCAGGCGGGCGTAAGCTAATTGAAAAAATTGAAGATTACCAACCACAAGCGTTGGCGATTCTGGGCAAACAAGCATATGAACAGGGATTCAGCCAGCGCGGCGTACAGTGGGGGAAACAAACGCTCACTATTGGTTCGACGCAGATTTGGGTGTTGCCGAATCCCAGCGGTTTAAGTCGCGTTTCACTGGAGAAACTGGTTGAGGCGTATCGGGAACTGGATCAGGCGCTGGTGGTGCGTGGGCGATAAAAACGCCACCGAAAAGGTGGCGTTTGTGCAGAGGGACTAGTGCCGGGTGCGGCGTAACGCCTATCCGGCCTACCGATTAATCGTCCAGGAAGCTACGCAGCACTTCAGAACGGCTCGGGTGACGCAGTTTACGCAGCGCCTTCGCTTCGATCTGACGGATACGTTCACGGGTAACGTCGAACTGTTTACCCACTTCTTCCAGCGTGTGGTCGGTGTTCATGTCGATACCGAAACGCATACGCAGAACTTTCGCTTCACGCGCGGTCAGGCCAGCAAGCACGTCGTGCGTTGCCGCACGCAGGCTTTCAGTGGTCGCAGAATCCAGCGGCAGTTCGAGGGTGGTATCCTCGATGAAATCTCCCAGATGCGAATCTTCATCATCACCGATCGGCGTTTCCATGGAGATTGGCTCTTTGGCGATCTTCAGCACTTTGCGGATTTTGTCTTCCGGCATCAGCATACGTTCAGCCAGTTCTTCCGGCGTCGGTTCACGACCCATTTCTTGCAGCATCTGGCGAGAAATACGGTTGAGCTTGTTGATGGTCTCAATCATATGCACCGGAATACGGATGGTGCGCGCCTGATCCGCGATAGAGCGGGTGATCGCCTGACGGATCCACCAGGTTGCGTAGGTGGAGAACTTGTAACCACGACGGTATTCGAATTTATCAACCGCTTTCATCAGACCGATGTTGCCTTCCTGAATCAGATCGAGGAACTGCAAGCCACGGTTGGTGTATTTCTTAGCGATAGAAATAACCAGACGTAAGTTCGCTTCAACCATCTCTTTCTTCGCACGGCGGGCTTTCGCTTCACCGATGGACATGCGACGGTTAATGTCTTTAACCTGCTCAATGGTCAGGCCGGTTTCTTCTTCAATCTGCTGCAGTTTCTGCAGGGCGCGATGCACTTCTTCAGAGACATCGTGCAGTTTTTCCGACCACGGCTTGTTCATCGCAATTGCCGCGTTGAACCAGGTATCGCTGGTTTCGTTGCCGGTAAACAGGGTGATGAAGTTTTTCTTCGGCATTTTGCACTGCTCAACGCAGAGCTTCATGATCAGACGTTCTTGTGTACGAACGCGATCCATCATGACGCGCATACTGTTGACCAGGTAGTCAAACTGCTTCGGCACCAGGCGGAACTGTTTGAATACTTCAGACAGTTTCAGGATCTCTTCCTGAGCAGCAGCGTGGCTGCGGCCTTTCGCTTTGATGGTGTCACGCGTTACAACGTACTGAGCGCGCAGTTCAGCAAATTTTTCACGAGCCAGTTCCGGGTCGATGCTGTTGTCATCGTCGGCACTGTCGTCGTCGGCATCTTCTTCGTCTTCATCTTCGTCATCGTCCAGATCTTCTTGAGAAAGCTCTGAACCGACGTGAGTGGCGGTTGGCGCCAGATCTTCTTCTGCGTTCGGGTCAACAAAGCCAGTGATCAGATCGGACAGACGCGCTTCTTCTGCTTCAACACGATCGTACTGTTCCAGCAGATAGGTGATCGCTTCCGGATATTCAGCAACGGAGCATTGAACCTGGTTGATCCCGTCTTCGATGCGTTTAGCGATGTCAATTTCGCCTTCGCGGGTCAACAGTTCAACGGTGCCCATTTCACGCATGTACATGCGTACCGGGTCAGTCGTACGCCCGATTTCAGATTCCACGCTGGAAAGCACCTGCGCGGCGGCTTCGGCAGCATCTTCGTCTGCTGTGTTTTCAGCCAGCATCAGGTCATCGGCATCCGGCGCTTCTTCCATCACCTGAATGCCCATGTCATTGATCATTTGGATGATGTCTTCGATCTGATCGGAATCGACGATATCTTCCGGCAGATGGTCATTGACCTCGGCATAGGTCAGATAGCCTTGCTCCTTACCACGGGTGACAAGAAGTTTCAGCTGTGACTGCGGGTTTTGCTCCATAAGACGGTATCCACACTTATTTCATGAGGTTGGTGTTGGGCGATTGACCGGATATCATTCAGACGTTAATACTGAAATCCAACGGTTGTTTACCGCCAACGATAATTACGAGGGCGTACTTATATCATTGCCGCTGCCTCTCAGTGCGGCTGTCGGGGGCTTCCCGATCGCTATTCGGCACTTAAGCCGTTAAATCACTTTTTCGCCAGTTCCTGGTTTAATGTCCAGAGTTCCAGGCGTTCTTCATTGCTTAAACCATGCGTGCGCTCGCGAGCAATTAACTCTTCCTGGCGCAGTTCAAGCAACGAATCAAACATATGGTTGAGTGAGTCGGTGAAGGTTTGCTCAGCAATATTCCTATCTGCTATATCGTCCCACATCGACAGTTTTTCAAGGGTGGCAGCATTATTTGTACCACGATAGTGCTCTAAAAGTTGCCCGGTGGTCAGACCTGGCTGAGAGAGACAAGTGTTGACCAGTTCTCTGAATAAGCCAAGTCCGGGTAGCTTATTTTCATCCAGATTCTCAAGCGGCGGGACTAACGTCGCTAATTCTGGATTTTGCACCAGCAACCCTATAAGTATACGCATGGTCGTGCGTTTTAGCTGCGGAACAGGACGAGAAACGCCGTTCTCTGCTGCTTTCGGCATTAATCGTTCAAGCTGGCTGTCATCAAGGATGCCTAACTTGTTGCCTAATTCCTGACGAAGATAGATGCGCAGCGTTTCTCCTGGCACCTGAGAAATCAGCGGCAGCGCCAGCGTACTTAAACGTGCGCGCCCGTCAGGAGTACTCAGATCAACCTGCGGCATCAGGCTGTTAAACAGAAACGCGGAGAGCGGCATTGCCTGCTCCATTCGCGCTTCAAACGCCTCTTTACCCTCTTTGCGCACCAGTGTGTCTGGGTCTTCGCCATCCGGTAAAAACATAAAGCGTAACTGACGGCCGTCTGTCATATAAGGCAGCGCAGTTTCCAGCGCCCGCCAGGCGGCATCGCGACCTGCACGGTCGCCGTCATAACAGCAAATGACATTGTTGGTCGCACGGAACAACAACTGAATGTGATCGGCAGTGGTTGACGTACCCAGCGATGCAACGGCGTAATTAATACCGTATTGCGCCAGCGCCACCACGTCCATATAGCCTTCGACCACCAACAGACGCTGGGGTTCAGCGTTATCCTGCTGCGCTTCATAAAGACCGTAAAGCTGGCGGCCTTTATGGAAAATATCGGTTTCCGGTGAGTTCAGGTATTTGGGGGTATCGTTGCCCAGCACGCGCCCGCCAAAACCAATCACCCGACCGCGTTTATCGCGAATAGGGAACATCACCCGCTCGCGGAAACGATCGTAACTGCGACCCTGATCGTTGGTGACCAACATGCCCGCATCAATCAATGACTGACGATTTTCTGGATTGCCGCCAAACCGTTTCAGGACGTTGTCCCAGCCGGGGGGCGCAAAACCAATCGCAAAGCGGGCGATGACCTCGTGGCTTAATCCGCGTTTTTCCAGATACTGGCGCGCAGATGTGGCAACAGGTTGTTGTAAAGATTGTTGGTAAAACGTATTCAGACCGTCCATCAACTGATAAAGCGTTTGCCGTTGATGGCGCTCTATCTGGCTGGGGCCGCTGCCTGCTTCAAATGGCACTTCAAGATTGTGCATTGCCGCCAGCTCTTCGACCGTTTCGACGAACTCGAGCTTGTCGTAGTTCATCAGGAAGTCGATCGCGTTGCCGTGCGCGCCACATCCAAAGCAGTGGTAAAACTGTTTCTCACCGTTAACGGTGAATGACGGGGTTTTCTCGTTGTGGAAGGGACAACACGCGTGAAAATTCTTGCCCTGCTTTTTCAGCTTCACACGAGCATCGATCAGATCGACGATGTCAGTGCGCGCCAGCAGATCATTAATGAATACGCGTGGGATTCGTCCAGCCATAGGCCCCGATTTTTAGCAATTCATAAACGAAAATAAGCCGCGCATTCCTTTCGGAAGCACGGCCTTACAACTACAACTCGGTCTGATCGGAGAGCAACGCTCTCAGGGAATTAGTACAGACGAGTGCGGCGTGCGTTTTCGCGAGCCAGTTTCTTCGCGTGACGTTTCACTGCAGAAGCTTTAGCGCGCTTACGTTCGGTAGTCGGTTTTTCATAGAACTCACGACGACGAACTTCCGCCAGAACACCTGCTTTTTCGCAGGAACGCTTGAAGCGACGCAGAGCTACGTCGAACGGCTCGTTTTCACGTACTTTAATTACCGGCATGTGCCTCTCACCTTTGATTAATTCGGTTTGCCGCTGGCATCAACGCCAGCTTATTTCAAAATGGTGCGGAATTTTACTGCAATTGCTGCTGCTTTGTAAAGCACCGCGACCTCTTTTGAAAGGGACTTTTATAAGGGTGAGGAGTATACACGAGGCTTTCTCCAGGGGCGAACAAAGTTTTACATCAACCCGCATTGGTCCTACACTGCGCGGTAATAAAGCGAGGTAAAACAAGTCATGCGTGTACTGGGTATTGAAACTTCCTGCGATGAAACCGGCATCGCCATTTACGACGATGAAAAAGGTTTGTTAGCCAACCAATTGTATAGTCAGGTGAAATTACACGCTGACTATGGCGGCGTGGTGCCTGAACTGGCCTCCCGCGATCACGTGCGTAAAACCGTACCGCTGATCCAGGCGGCGCTGAAAGAGTCTAGTTTGACGGCAAAAGATATTGATGCCGTGGCCTATACCGCAGGCCCAGGATTAGTCGGCGCGCTGCTGGTTGGTGCGACCGTGGGACGTTCTCTGGCGTTTGCCTGGAACGTTCCGGCGATTCCGGTGCACCATATGGAAGGGCATCTGTTAGCACCGATGCTGGAAGATAACCCGCCGGAATTTCCGTTTGTCGCATTGCTGGTTTCCGGCGGTCATACGCAGTTAATCAGCGTTACCGGCATTGGTCAGTATGAGCTGCTCGGCGAGTCCATTGATGATGCCGCTGGTGAAGCGTTTGATAAAACCGCGAAGCTGTTAGGGCTGGATTATCCTGGCGGGCCGCTGCTGTCGAAAATGGCGGCGCAGGGTACAGCCGGGCGCTTTGTCTTCCCGCGTCCGATGACCGACCGTCCGGGGCTGGATTTCAGCTTCTCCGGCCTGAAAACCTTCGCCGCGAACACGATTCGTGACAATGGCACCGACGACCAGACGCGTGCCGATATTGCCCGCGCCTTTGAAGATGCGGTGGTCGATACGCTGATGATTAAATGCAAGCGTGCGCTGGATCAGACCGGATTCAAGCGGCTGGTAATGGCAGGTGGCGTGAGTGCTAACCGCACGCTGCGGGCGAAACTTGCGGAAATGATGAAAAAGCGTCGCGGCGAAGTGTTCTACGCGCGTCCGGAATTTTGTACCGATAACGGTGCGATGATCGCCTATGCCGGAATGGTGCGGTTTAAAGCAGGCGCGACGGCGGATCTCGGCGTTAGCGTGCGTCCGCGTTGGCCGCTGGCAGAGTTACCGGCTGCGTAAAACTCTCGGGTGCCGGAGAGCAATTTCCGGCACCGCCCCCACTTAAAGCAAAACCACGGGCATCCACAGTAAGCCGGTAATCACCAGCAACACGAGGAATATCAGCCCAAAAATCGCCCCCAGTCGCCAGTAATCCACTGTTGGCAGATAACCACTACCGTAGTAAATCGGACTGGGCCCGGTGGCGTATGGCGTAAGAATGCTCCCCAGACCAATTGCCGCGCCAACCATCAGGCAGAACACCGGCAGCGGGATTTCCGGCATCGCCAGCGCGGCGGCAATCATCATCGGCGCGAGGGCGGAGGTATACGCCGTGGCGCTGGCAAAGAAGTAGCGCAGCAGATAAAACACCACAATCAACGCCACCATCACCATCGTCGGCGAATAACCACTTAAGCTGCCAGCTAACAGTTTGCCAAACCAGCTAATAAAACCGGTGTTGTTGAGTCCGGTGGCGAGGGTGATTAGCGAGGCCAGCCAGAAGAAAACGTTCCACGCCGCTTTATTACTGACAATATCGTCCCAGCTGATAATGCGCAGAAGCAGCATCAGTGCCACCACGCTGTAACCGACCATCGCAGCATCGATATAATCACCGCCGAAAATCCACAGCACCAGCGCGCCCACCATCAGCGCCAGCATCCGTTTTTCACGCGAACAGAGTGGCCCCATCGCTTGCAGTTCCGTCTCTGCCCAGCGCGGCACCTGATCGCCAGACTTCAGCACCGGTGGATACAGCACATAAGCCAGCCAGGGAACCAGCAGAACCAGTAAGATACTGAGCGGCAACATACCGAGGAACCAGTCGCCCCAACTCAGCGTGGCGTGAGATGCGCTTTTCATCAGTCCAATTAACAGCAGGTTAGGCGCCATCGCCGTCAGGAAAATGGCGCTGGTCACGCAGTCGGCAACAATCCCCATCCACATGATGTATGAGCCAATGCTGCGCGAACTGCTGTCGTTCGGCTGTGATTGATAGAGCGGCGGCAGGTTACGGATGATGGGATAGATAATCCCCGCACCGCGCGCTGAGTTGGAAGGTGTTACAGGTGCCAGGATCAACTCGGAGAACATCACCGCATAGCCGAGAAACAGTGTGCGATGCCCCATCTTTTTTACCAGAATCAGCGCGATGCGACGTCCAAGTCCGGTTTTTTCATAGCCAGTGCCAAACATAAAGGCGGCGAAAATCAGCCAGATAACCGAATTAGAAAAACCGGAAACCGCCCAGGAGAGGGATTTAGCGGTGAATTTAAAGCCTGGCTGGGCGAGCTGCTCGGGGCTAAACAGCAGCCAGGGCGAGAGAATGGCGATGATGGAGATACCCACCATCGCCACCACGGCACCCGGCACGGGTTCGAGGATCAGCCCAACGATCACGCCGGTAAAAACCGCAAAGTAGAGCCAGGTATGACTCTCCAGCCCTGCGGGAACCGGAAGTAGAGCAATAATGGCGATGACCGCCAGCGGTGCGAGATATCGCCACCATTCAGTGGAAGGTTTCATCGTGTTATGCCTGCGAAAAAGGAGAGGGGGTGAGCCTCTCCGGGAGGGTTATTTGATGTAGTGGACGTGCTCGCAAATCTCTTCCACGATGGGATCGCGGCGTTCGGCGAACAGCTTTTTGTTTTCGGCTATCAGGTTGTTTCCGTGGGTATCAATAGAGACAATCAGCGGACCGAACTCTTTGACCCGGCAGACCCACAGCGACTCCGGCATTCCGAGTTCTGTCCAGTGCACCTCTTCAATCTCTTCCACTTGGGTCGCCGCCAGTACCGCGCAGCCTGCTGGGAAAATTACATGTAGCGCCTTGAATTTCTGACAGCCTTCTTCGGTCAGCGGCCCCATTCCGCCTTTGCCGACCACCAGTTTCACGCCGGTCTGCTCGATAAATTCACGTTCAAAACTTTCCATACGCATACTGGTTGTCGGACCGACGGAGACCATCTCCCATTTGTCGCCGTTTTTGCGCACGATGGGGCCAGCGTGGAAAATCGCTTTGCCGTTGAGATCGTAAGGGATCGGACGTTTGAGTTCGATCAAGCGGCGGTGACAAACGTCACGGCAGGTCACCAGCGTACCGGTCAGGTAGATCACATCGCCAACGTGAATATCTTGCAGATCTTCAGCTTTGATCGGGGTTGTCAGGATCTTTTTCATAACGCGCTCCGGGTGTGAGACAGATTTTCAAAGGAGAGATCGGCATGAACCAGCAGTGTGCCGCGACGATGCGCCCAGCAGCCTGTAGAAACAGCAACGCCGATGGTTGACGGATGGCGAGCGGCAGATTCGATATGCACGCCCATCACTGAACTGTTGCCAGTCAGCCCCTGTGGACCAATCCCCAGACGGTTGAGTCCTTCCTCCAGGCGTAGCTCCAGCTCTGCCGCTTTTGGATTGGGATGGCGGCTGCCAATTGGGCGCAAAATGGCTTTACGCGAGAGCACAGCGGCGGTTTCCACCGAGGTGGCGATGCCTACACCTACCAGCACCGGTGGACAGGCATTTACGGCGAGGGTGGAGATATTTTCGAAGACGAATTTCACCACGCCTTCGTAGCCTTCCGATGGCATTAACACTTTCGAGCGGCCAGGTAGCGTGCAGCCGCCGCCAGCCATGTAAACTTCGATTTCCGCGTCGTCACCGTCGGGGACGATATCCCAGGTAACCCACGGTACGCCGCTACCGGTATTTTTGCCGGTGTTCACTTCGTCAAAAATTTCCACCGCGTTGTGGCGCAGTGGCGCTTTGACGGTCGCCTCTTCCACGGCTTGTTTAAGAATGCCTTGCAGCTCGCCAAGCAGCGGGAAACGGGAACCGACCTTAACAAAAAACATGATTTCGCCGGTGTCCTGACAGGCCGGGCGATTCAGGTCGATCGCTTTTTGCATGTTATCGAACATCGTGTGGTAGATAATTTTCCCCATCGACGACGTTTCGGTGTCCCGAAGCTGTTTTAGTTTATCCACCACGTCATCGGGCATCCGGGTAGAAATCATGGCGGTAAAGTTAGCGACAATATCCGTCAACTTATTCACTGCCTGTTGTTTATTACATTCGCTCATCATGGCAACTCCAGTTTTTCTATTTGTCTGGAAAAAATCACCGCCACAAACTACCACTAAAAATAGGGTTTTATATTTCTTACCGCCGTGAATATGTAATTAACAGTTCGTGAATCAACACGAAAATAAGAATGAATATTGCGCCAGAGCAGGGAATGGCAATGTTTTGCGAAATACACTGAGCCAGTCAAAATTGCGGATAATTAACGATGCTGAATAGCTGGCCTTTAGCCAAAGACTTGCAGGTACTGGTGGAAATCGTCCATAGCGGCAGTTTTAGTGCCGCAGCGGCGACGCTTGGGCAGACGCCCGCATTTGTCACCAAACGAATCCAAATCCTTGAAAACACGCTGGCAACGACGCTGCTTAACCGCTCCGCTCGCGGCGTGGTGCTGACTGAAAGTGGCCAACGTTGTTACGAACATGCGCTGGAAATCCTCACCCAATATCAGCGACTGGTCGATGACGTCACGCAAATCAAAACGCGCCCGGAGGGGATGATTCGTATTGGTTGTAGTTTTGGTTTTGGTCGCAGCCATATTGCGCCAGCAATTACTGAACTGATGCGCAATTACCCTGAATTACAGGTGCATTTTGAATTGTTTGATCGGCAAATTGATTTAGTGCAGGATAATATTGATCTGGATATTCGTATTAATGATGAAATCCCTGATTATTATATCGCGCATCTTTTGACGAAAAATAAAAGAATATTATGCGCAGCACCTGAGTATCTGCAAAAATATCCCCAGCCACAATCCTTACAGGAATTAAGTCGTCATGACTGCCTGGTGACTAAAGAGCGCGATATGACCCACGGAATATGGGAGTTGGGGAACGGTCAGGAGAAAAAATCGGTGAAAGTCAGCGGGCACCTTTCCTCCAACAGCGGTGAGATAGTGCTGCAATGGGCGCTAGAAGGGAAAGGGATTATGCTGCGTTCCGAATGGGATGTGCTGCCGTTTCTGGAGAGTGGCAAACTGGTGCGAGTATTGCCGGAATATGCACAAAGCGCCAATATCTGGGCTGTCTATCGGGAGCCACTCTATCGCAGTATGAAGTTGCGCGTCTGCGTAGAGTTTCTGGCGGCGTGGTGCCAGCAACGACTGGGCAAGCCCGATGAAGGCTATCAGGTTTTGTAAACCTGCCAGAAATTACTCGGGATCTTTTTCGCGCTTTCTTTTGAATTTCGTCCAGATTTTTGTCTCCTGGCGACGCCACAGACGCTGGATGTTGTCATGATGACGCAGCAGGATGAGGCAAGAGAGCATAGAAACCGGGAAGGTAAATTGTGGCTTAAACCACCAGACATAAAACGGGGCAATCAGTGCGCTGACAATCGCTCCCAGCGACGAATAACCGCTGAGTAAAATGGTTAACAGCCAGGTTCCCGCCATCACGCCCGTTAAATCCCAGCCTATCGGGGCGATTGCACCAAAAGCGGTGGCAACGCCTTTTCCACCTTTAAAACCGAAGAAAACCGGCCAGATATGCCCAAGACAGGCGGCAATCGCAATCAGCCCTAGCCAGAAGGGGCTGACGCCTAATTCATACGCGCCCCAGACGGGCAACATTCCTTTCAGAACGTCGAAAATCAGCACTGCTACGGCTGCTCCCTTGCCACCGATACGTAACACATTGGTTGCGCCGGGATTGCCGGAGCCACTGGTTCGCGGATCGGGCAGCCCACACAAGCGGCAAACCAGAATGGCACTGGAAATGGAGCCGCAGAGGTACGCGATGAGGATCATTCCAGGCGCGATTGCACTCATAAGCTGTTCCGTTTTGAAAATTCGTGTTCAACGATGAATCTGTGGATAATACGCACATTTCGCCGGAAGTGGTATCCGGTTAGCCAAAAAGCAGGCAGGACGTGATGGATATTGTATTTATAGAGCAACTTTCGGTAATCACCACTATTGGTGTTTACGACTGGGAACAGACCATCGAACAGAAGTTAGTGTTCGATATCGAAATGGCGTGGGATAACCGTAAAGCGGCGAAAAGCGATGATGTGGCGGATTGTCTCAGCTACGCTGACATTGCAGAAACGGTGGTCAGCCACGTCGAGGGCGCGCGTTTTGCGCTGGTGGAACGCGTGGCGGAAGAGGTGGCGGAACTGCTGTTAGCACGCTTTAACTCGCCGTGGGTGCGTATCAAACTCAGCAAGCCAGGCGCAGTGGCGCGTGCAGCGAATGTTGGCGTCATCATTGAGCGTGGCAATAATCTGAAAGAAAATAATTAATTTTACAGCTGTTAAACCAAACGGTTATAACCTGGTCATACTGCAGTAGTTCGGACAAGCGGTACATTTTTATAATTTAGGGGTTTATTGATGAGCGATATGCACTCGCTGCTGATAGCGGCAATATTGGGTGTGGTCGAAGGATTGACAGAATTTCTGCCGGTATCCAGCACGGGCCATATGATTATTGTCGGTCATTTGTTGGGGTTTGAGGGCGACACGGCGAAAACCTTTGAAGTCGTGATCCAGTTAGGATCAATTCTGGCTGTGGTAGTGATGTTCTGGCGGCGTCTGTTTGGCCTGATTGGCATTCACTTTGGGCGTCCGTTGCAGCACGAAGGAGAAAGCAAAGGCCGGTTAACGCTGATCCACATTTTGCTGGGGATGATCCCGGCGGTGGTGTTGGGACTTTTATTCCACGATACGATTAAGTCGTTGTTTAACCCGATAAATGTGATGTATGCGCTGGTCGTCGGCGGTCTGTTGCTGATTGCCGCCGAATGCCTGAAGCCGAAAGAGCCGCGTGCGCCGGGTCTGGATGATATGACCTATCGTCAGGCGTTTATGATTGGCTGTTTCCAGTGTCTGGCGCTGTGGCCGGGTTTCTCCCGCTCTGGGGCAACTATTTCCGGCGGGATGCTGATGGGCGTGAGCCGCTACGCCGCTTCTGAGTTCTCGTTCCTGCTGGCGGTGCCGATGATGATGGGCGCAACGGCGCTCGATCTCTACAAAAGCTGGGGCTTCCTGACAACCGGCGATATCCCGATGTTTGCCGTTGGGTTTATCACCGCCTTCGTAGTGGCGCTGATTGCGATTAAAACCTTCCTGCAATTGATTAAGCGCATTTCGTTTATCCCGTTCGCCATTTATCGCTTTATTGTGGCGGCTGCGGTGTACGTTGTGTTCTTTTGATTCGGAGCAGGCCCGGTTTTCTCCCTCGCCCTTTTAGGGAGAGGGCCGGGGTGAGGGTAATTGTTCGCTCTGGTACTGGCCTGTTCCCCTCACCCTAACCCTCTCCCAGAGGGGCGAGGGGACAGTTCGCACTAATTTTTAGTTATATATCCAACACTTACTCAGGTTTTGGGCAACGTTGTTCCTTCCAGCTGGCTACCGCCGCAATCCGGCGTCGGGTCAACTCTTCGCGAATCTCCACGCCTTTAAATCCCGCTTCAACGACCGCTTTTGTCGGTACTGACTGCGCCACTTCCCAGGCTTCGCGCAACCAGCGCCCTTGTGGGTAATCAGCCGCTTCAAAGCCGGTTCTGCCGCGCACGTCGGCCTCGCTGGTCAGCGCCAGTTGCTCGACACGCTGCGGTTTACGCCAGGCATCGATGGAATCAAACAATTTGACGATGGTTTTTGGGTTCAGCATTGGGAAGGTGTGGATGAGATCGTGAAACTCAGCCACCAGTCTGGCTAAATCGCGAATTTCATTTGGCACCCGCAGACGCTGACATAGTTGTTCCACTAACTTCACGCCCGCCGGACCGTGACCGTGATGACGCGGCCAAAGTTCTGGTGGAGTCAGCCCTTTACCGAGATCGTGGCATAACGTTGCGAAACGGACATCGACCTGCGGACTCAGCATCGCTGCCATGGAGAGCGTCATTAAGGTGTGAATACCCGTGTCGATTTCCGGGTGCCATTTCGCCGGAGCGGGGACACCAAACAACGCGTCGATCTCCGGGAATAAAACGCGTAGTGCGCCGCAATCACGCAATACCTGGAAGAAAACTTGCGGATTGCGTGTGGTGAGGGCGCTTTCAGTCTCTTTCCACACGCGTTCGGGCGTCAGGTGTTCGAGTTCGCCTGCATGAGTCATCTCACGCATCAGCGCCAGAGTTTCATCGGCAATACGAAAACCAAGGTGGGCATAACGCGCAGCAAAACGCGCTACGCGCAATACGCGTAGCGGATCTTCGCCAAAGGCGGGGGAAACATGGCGCAACAGACGATTTTGCAGATCGCCCAGGCCGTTGTACGGGTCGATAATCTTGCCGTTATCATCCTGAGCCAGTGCATTGATGGTCAGATCGCGACGCTTAAGATCATCTTCCAGTGTGACATCTGGCGCGGCATAACAGGTAAAACCGGTATAACCGGAGCCGGATTTCCGTTCGGTACGTGCCAGCGCATACTCTTCATGGGTTTGCGGATGCAGAAAAACAGGAAAATCGCGGCCTACCTGCTGGTAGCCCGCGTTGAGCATCTCCTGTGGCGTACTGCCGACCACCACCCAATCTCTGTCTTTGACCGGTAGCCCTAACAATGCATCCCGAACCGCACCACCGACCAGATAAATCTTCACGCCATCTTCCCTTCGTCAAATACACAATTCCTAATAATAAGACAGTGCAACGAAGAAGGCGATTTAGTTCATCCAGCGATCTTTACGTTTGCGCGTTGGGATCAGGTGCGGCAATACCAGACCGAGCAGCAAGCCAAGTCCCAGCACACCGCCGCCATACATAAACCACTGCATGATGATGGTGCGCTGTTTGTCATCCAGCTGAACGCTGGCGGCATCGACTTTTTTCTGCGCGACAATCAGTTCGTTTTTCAGCTTCTGATTTTCTTCTTTTAACCCGTTGATCACACTGTCGCTCTGCGCCACTTTTTGCTGCATTTCTGCGGTGCGCTGATTCCAGGTGTTATCGATATTGGTGAGCTTATCGGTCAGGGTTCTGACCTGATTTTCCAGATCTGGCACGCGGGAGCGCAGGCTTGGCTCAGTGCTCAGTTGTTTCAACGGGATCCAGGCGGTACGGCCGGAGCTGTCTTTCACCTGGGCATAATTGGTGTTGGCGTCAGTTTGTAATAATGTCACTTCTTCACCGGCGTTCACGGTGCCCACGAGGCGATAATGATCTCCCGGACCACTGCGAACCCAGGTGTTCAGTTCGTCAGAAACATAGCGTTTTTCTTCCGCGTGAGAGACGGCAGTGGCGCTAAGCGCGAGTAAAGTTAGTGCGATCAGGCGTAATTTTGGCATCAGGCTGTCGTTATTGTCATGGAAAGTGGAACGATAGTAGTGGCATCAGTGTTGCTGCGCAAAGCATTCGGTATCAATCGGAATCCTCTGTGTCAGGTTTTGCCACTGTCTCAAACTTTTACGCCCGTCAAAATGCTCGTTGCATGGCAATTTGGCGCAAAATACTATCTACTGACAAAAAAGATCGCATTTAGTTCGCCGTTCATCGTCACTTATGTGACATAACCGATAAGTAAAGGCCATGGCTCAGGAAATCGAATTAAAGTTTATTGTTAATCACAGTGCCGTTGAGGCGTTGCGTGACCATCTCAATACGCTGGGCGGCGAGCACCATGACCCCGTGCAGTTGCTGAATATTTACTACGAAACGCCGGATAACTGGCTGCGTGGGCACGACATGGGGCTGCGTATTCGTGGCGAAAACAGTCGCTATGAGATGACCATGAAAGTTGCCGGACGGGTAACGGGCGGATTGCACCAGCGCCCGGAATATAACGTGGCGTTGAGTGAACCGACGCTCGACCTGGCGCTGTTACCGACGGAAGTCTGGCCAAACGGTGAGTTACCTGCCGATCTCGCGTCTCGCGTGCAGCCGCTGTTCAGCACCAATTTTTATCGCGAAAAATGGCTGGTGGAGGTCGATGGCAGCCAGATTGAAATCGCTCTCGATCAGGGCGAGGTGAAAGCGGGTGAATTTGCTGAACCTATCTGTGAGCTGGAACTGGAGCTGCTTAGCGGTGAAACGCGCGCGGTGCTGAAACTGGCGAACCAACTGGTATCGCAAACCGGATTACGCCAGGGCAGCCTGAGTAAAGCGGCGCGTGGCTATCATCTGGCGCAGGGCAATCCCGCGCGTGAAATCAAACCCACCACCATTTTGCATGTTGCAGCAAAAGCCGATGTGGAACAGGGGCTGGAAGCGGCGCTGGAGCTGGCGTTAGCGCAATGGCAATATCATGAAGAGCTGTGGGTGCGCGGCAACGATGCGGCGAAAGAGCAGGTGCTGGCAGCCATCGGCCTTGTTCGCCATACGCTGATGCTGTTCGGTGGTATTGTGCCAAGGAAAGCGAGCACTCACTTACGTGACCTGTTGACCCAATGTGAAGCGACGATTGCTTCTGCGGTTTCTGGCGTGACGGCGGTCTACTCTACCGAAACGGCAATGGCGAAGCTGGCGTTGACCGAATGGCTGGTAAGCAAAGCCTGGCAGCCGTTTTTAGATGCCAAAGCACAGAGTAAAATGAGCGATTCCTTCAAACGCTTTGCCGATATCCATCTTTCCCGCCATGCCGCTGAACTGAAAAGCGTTTTCTGCCAGCCGTTGGGCGATCGCTACCGTGACCAGTTACCACGTCTGACGCGTGATATTGACTCAATACTGTTGCTGGCGGGTTACTACGATCCTCTCGTTGCGCAAGCCTGGCTGGAGAACTGGCAGGGACTGCGTCACGCCATTGCGACCGGGCAACGCATTGAAATTGAACATTTCCGTAATGAGGCAAACAATCAGGAACCGTTCTGGTTGCACAGCGGAAAACGTTAATCAGGCAAGGATAAAATCGCTTATGAAGCCGCTCTCTTCACCGTTACAGCAGTACTGGCAGACCGTTGTTGAGCGGCTGCCAGCGCCTTTAGCCGAGGAATCACTTAGCATACAGGCGAAGTCAGTACTTACTTTTAGTGATTTTGTGCAGGACAGCGTAATTGCGCATCCAGAGTGGCTAACGGAACTGGAAAGCCAGCCGCCGCAGGCCGACGAATGGCAGCATTACGCTGCATGGTTGCAGAAGGCGCTCAGTGATGTAAGCGATGAAGTCAGTTTAATGCGCGAGCTGCGTCTGTTCCGGCGGCGCATTATGGTGCGTATCGCCTGGGCGCAAACTCTGGCACTGGTTACTGAAGAGAGCATTTTGCAGCAACTCAGCCATCTGGCGGAGACGCTGATTGTCGCGGCGCGCGACTGGCTGTATGAAGCCTGCTGTCGCGAGTGGGGAACGCCGTGCAATACGCAGGGTGAAACGCAACCGTTGCTGATTTTAGGCATGGGCAAGCTGGGTGGCGGGGAACTGAATTTCTCCTCAGATATCGATCTGATTTTTGCCTGGCCGGAACATGGCTGTACGCAGGGCGGACGCCGCGAACTGGATAACGCTCAGTTCTTTACCCGCATGGGCCAGCGGCTGATTAAAGTGTTGGATCAACCAACGCAGGATGGCTTTGTCTATCGCGTGGATATGCGTCTGCGTCCGTTTGGCGAAAGCGGCCCGCTGGTGTTGAGCTTTGCGGCGCTGGAGGATTATTACCAGGAGCAGGGGCGCGACTGGGAGCGTTACGCGATGGTCAAGGCGCGGATTATGGGCGATAGCGATGGCGTCTATGCTAACGAATTGCGTTCGATGCTGCGTCCGTTTGTTTTCCGCCGTTACATCGATTTCAGCGTCATCCAGTCACTGCGCAACATGAAGGGAATGATTGCCCGTGAAGTGCGTCGTCGCGGCCTCACTGACAACATCAAACTTGGCGCGGGTGGCATTCGCGAAATTGAATTTATCGTCCAGGTGTTCCAGCTAATTCGCGGCGGACGTGAACCGTCGCTGCAATCACGCTCTTTACTGCCGACACTCAGCGCCATTGCCGCGCTGCATCTGCTTTCTGAAAATGATGCCGAACAATTGCGAGTGGCATATCTGTTCCTGCGGCGTCTGGAAAACCTGCTGCAAAGCATTAACGACGAACAAACCCAGACGCTTCCCGCCGATGAGCTTAACCGTGCGCGGCTGGCGTGGGCAATGGATTTCGCTGACTGGCCGCAACTGACCGGGGCACTGACCGGACATATGACAAATGTGCGTCGGGTGTTTAATGAACTGATTGGCGACGACGAAAGTGAAACTCAGGAAGAGTCGCTGTCGGAACAGTGGCGTGAGTTGTGGCAGGATGCGTTGCAGGAAGATGACACTACGCTGGTACTGGCGCATCTTAGCGAAGATGATCGCAAACAGGTGCTGACGCTGATTGCCGATTTCCGCAAAGAGCTGGATAAACGTACCATTGGGCCGCGCGGTCGCCAGGTGCTCGACCATCTGATGCCTCATCTACTGAGTGACGTTTGTGCGCGTGAAGATGCTGCTGTCACGCTGTCGCGCATTACCGCCTTGTTGGTGGGGATTGTTACTCGCACCACTTATCTTGAGTTGCTTAGTGAATTTCCGGCGGCACTTAAGCATTTGATTTCTCTGTGTGCCGCATCGCCGATGATTGCCAGCCAGCTGGCGCGTTATCCATTATTGCTGGATGAACTGCTCGATCCAAATACCCTCTACCAACCGACGGCGACCGACGCCTACCGTGATGAACTGCGCCAGTATTTGCTGCGCGTGCCGGAAGATGACGAAGAACAACAGCTTGAGGCGCTACGCCAGTTTAAACAGGCGCAACTGTTACGCATTGCGGCAGCGGATATCGCCGGTACGCTACCGGTGATGAAAGTGAGCGATCACTTAACCTGGCTGGCGGAAGCAATGATAGATGCTGTCGTTCAGCAGGCGTGGGTTCAAATGGTCGCCCGCTACGGTAAACCGAATCACTTAAACGAACGCGAAGGCCGTGGTTTTGCGGTGGTCGGCTACGGTAAGCTGGGCGGCTGGGAGTTAGGTTACAGTTCCGATCTTGACCTTATCTTCCTCCATGATTGCCCGATGGATGTGATGACCGACGGCGAGCGGGAAATCGACGGGCGGCAATTTTATCTGCGTCTGGCGCAACGCATTATGCATCTGTTCAGTACGCGTACTTCTTCCGGCATTTTGTATGAAGTGGATGCGCGGCTGCGTCCGTCCGGGGCTGCGGGAATGCTGGTGACATCCGCAGAAGCGTTTGCCGATTATCAGAAAAACGAGGCCTGGACGTGGGAACATCAGGCGCTGGTGCGTGCGCGGGTAGTGTACGGCGATCCACAATTGACCACGCACTTTGACGCAGTGCGACGGGAAATTATGATGCTGCCGCGTGAAAGTAAAACTCTGCAAACGGAAGTGCGGGAAATGCGTGAGAAAATGCGCGCTCATCTCGGCAATAAACATCGCGATCGCTTTGATATCAAAGCTGATGAAGGCGGAATTACCGATATCGAATTTATTACTCAATATCTGGTGTTGCGCTACGCTCATGAAAAACCGAAGTTAACACGCTGGTCAGACAACGTACGCATTCTGGAACTGCTGGCGCAAAACGACATTATGGAAGAGCAGGAAGCGATGGCGCTGACCCGTGCTTACACTACGCTGCGCGATGAACTTCATCATCTGGCGTTACAGGAATTACCGGGTCATGTGCCGGAGGAGTGCTTCACCGCAGAGCGTGAACTGGTGCGGGCAAGCTGGCAGAAGTGGCTGGTGGAGGAATGAAGTGTGATATTATCGCGCGCAAATTTTGAATCTCTCAGGAGACAGGAATGAAAGTAACGCTGCCAGAGTTTGAACGTGCAGGAGTGATGGTGGTTGGTGATGTGATGCTGGATCGTTACTGGTACGGTCCCACCAGCCGTATCTCGCCGGAAGCGCCGGTGCCCGTGGTTAAAGTCAATACCATTGAAGAACGTCCGGGCGGCGCAGCCAACGTGGCGATGAACATCGCTTCTCTTGGTGCTAACGCTCGCCTGGTCGGGCTGACTGGTATTGATGATGCGGCGCGCGCGCTGAGTAAATCACTGGCGGACGTCAACGTAAAATGCGACTTCGTTTCTGTGCCAACGCATCCGACCATCACCAAACTGCGGGTGCTTTCCCGCAACCAACAGCTGATCCGTCTGGATTTCGAGGAAGGTTTTGAAGGTGTTGATCCGCAGCCGCTGCATGAGCGGATTAATCAGGCGCTGAGTTCGATTGGCGCGTTGGTGCTTTCTGACTACGCGAAAGGTGCGCTGGCAAGCGTGCAGCAGATGATCCAACTGGCGCGTAAGGCGGGCGTTCCGGTGCTGATTGATCCAAAAGGCACCGATTTTGAACGTTACCGTGGCGCTACGCTGTTGACGCCGAATCTGTCAGAATTTGAAGCTGTTGTCGGTAAATGTAAGACCGAAGAAGAGATTGTTGAGCGCGGCATGAAACTGATTGCCGATTACGAACTCTCGGCTCTGTTGGTGACCCGCTCCGAACAAGGCATGACCCTGCTGCAACCGGGTAAAGCGCCGCTGCATATGCCAACTCAGGCGCAGGAAGTGTATGACGTTACCGGTGCGGGCGACACGGTAATTGGCGTACTGGCGGCAACGCTGGCGGCGGGTAATTCTCTGGAAGAAGCCTGCTTCTTTGCCAATGCGGCGGCTGGCGTAGTGGTCGGCAAACTGGGAACCTCCACGGTTTCTCCCATTGAGCTGGAAAACGCGGTGCGTGGACGTGCGGACACCGGCTTTGGTGTGATGACCGAAGAGGAGCTGAAGCTTGCTGTAGCGGCGGCGCGTAAACGCGGCGAAAAAGTGGTGATGACCAACGGTGTCTTCGACATCCTACATGCCGGGCACGTATCCTATCTGGCAAACGCCCGCAAACTGGGTGACCGCCTGATTGTCGCAGTGAACAGCGATGCTTCCACCAAACGCCTGAAAGGGGATTCTCGTCCGGTTAACCCGCTCGAACAGCGTATGATTGTGCTGGGCGCACTGGAAGCTGTCGACTGGGTGGTGTCGTTTGAAGAAGACACGCCGCAGCGCCTGATCGCCGGCATCTTGCCAGATCTGCTGGTGAAAGGCGGCGACTATAAACCGGAAGAGATCGCCGGGAGTGAAGAAGTCTGGGCCAACGGCGGTGAAGTGCTGGTGCTCAACTTTGAAGACGGTTGCTCGACGACCAACATCATCAAGAAGATCCAACAGGATAAAAAAGGCTAACCGGAAAGCGGTTCACAGATCTCGTTTCGTGCCAGGTAGACCTATTGACGCTGTTGTTTTTTCAACCTAAAGTAAAGGAACAAGGGTAAGGGAGGATTTCTCCCCCCTCTGATGAGTTGTTAGTAAGTCGGGAAACTTAACAGTAACAACACAACCAGTATGATGACGAACTTCATCATAACCCTTTCCTTCTATAAGGCCCCTTCCTCGGGAGGGGCTTTCCCGTTTCAGCCCCTTACTGACCCCCCGATTGTTGATGAGCGCCAGACCCCGCGCAATGCTTTCTCTGATGCAGTTTTACCTTCCCTGAGTCGACTCGCAAAACGCTGTAACAAGCTGATCATTTGCACTTTTTAGCGGAACGCAGATATAAAAAATCCCCGGCTTTTGGAGCCAGGGATGTGGGATGCAGAAACCTTCTTGACGCTGATTTTTTTTCAACCTAAAGTAAAGGAACAAGGGTGAGGGAGGACTTCTCCCCCCTCTGATTGGCTGTTAGTAAGCGTGGAAACTTATCAGTAACAACACAATCAGTATGATGACGAACTTCATCATAACCCTTTCCTTATACAAGGCCCCTTCCTCGGGAGGGGCTTTCCCGTTTCAGCCCCTTGCTGACTCCCCGATTGTTGATGAGCGCCAGACCCCGTGCAATGCTTTCCCTGATGCAGTTTTAACTTCCCCGAGTCGACTCGCAAAACGCTGTAACAACCTGATCATTTGCACTTTTTAGCGGAACGCAGATATAAAAAATCCCCGGCTTTTGGAGCCAGGGATGTGGGATGCAGAAACCTTCTTGACGCTGATTTTTTTTCAACCTAAAGTAAAGGAACAAGGGTAAGGGAGGATTCCTCCCCCCTCTGATTGGCTGTTAATAAGCTGCGAAACTTACGAGTAACAACACAATCAGTATGATGACGAACTTCATCATAACCCTTTCCTTCTATAAGGCCCCTTCCTCGGGAGGGGCTTTCCCGTTTCAGCCCCTTGCTGACTCCCCGATTGTTGATGAGCATCAGACCCTGCGCAATGTTTTCCCTGATGCAGTTTTCTCTTCCCCGATTCGACTCGTAAAACGCTGCAACAACCTGATCATTTGCACTTTTTAGCGGAACGCAGATATAAAAAATCCCCGGCTTTTTGGGCCAAGGATGTGAATATAAGAAAATCTACTCTACGTTATCTGCGATGGGTATCGATGGAGTCAATGGTGAAGTCAATGCCGCCAACGAACCGCCTGAAACGCCGATTTCATTGAGGAGAGAGTCAATAAGCGGTGCTTGTGTGCGGTAAGAAAGGGCGGCTGATAACGCCTGTTCTGCCAGATTACCTCCACCAACGCAGCCTGATGTTGCATCACCCGTAGCGCCACCACGATTCAGACCATCGACCTGAATGATCTTAATACCGTCAATAGACTTCATTGGCTCAACGGATTTCTCAATTACTGCAGGAAGAGACTGCAACAGCGCCAGCTTGAACTTAAGGCTGGTTTGTTCGTCAGAAAGTACGTTGATAGCGTCGTTCAGTGCGCGTTGTGCTTCCGCTTCCGCCAGGCCTTTTTTACGTGTTGCCTCAGCTAACTCTACGATTGCTGCCGCCTGCATCTCTGCGGCTTCTTTTTCAGCTTTCGCGCGGACGGTCAGTTCGACCGCTTTGGTTTCCGCGTCTTGTGCTGCGGCAATCAGAGCAACCTGCTTGGCACGATCGGCTTCGGCGGTCTGACGTGTTGTTTCTACGTTTTGCTGGGCGCTTACCGCTTCTGCAAGTGCGAGGTTGGCACGCGCTTCCGCTTGTGACTGCTGTTCCGATTTGGCCGCAATAGCGATCGATTTCGTCTGGTTGGCGATTTCGGTGACCTGCTGCTGTTCGATCTCTTTAATGCGAACTTCGCGTTCAGCCTCAACTTTTCTTGAGCGCACGGCCTGTTCGCGGTCGATTTCTGTTTCCTGAATCTGCCGTTCAGCCAGAATACGCGTTTGCTCTGCCTCACGACGACGTTCAGCTTCAAAAGCCGCAATTTTCGCATTCTGCTCTGCGGTGCGGGTTTTAACCTGCTGCTCCTGCTCAAGTGTCATAAACGCTTCTTGCTGTTCAATCTCGAGCTTTCGCGACAGCGCATCACGGTTTTTCTCACGCACCGCAACTTCTACATCCTGTTCAACCTCGTTACGCTCGCGGCGACGGCGTTCTGTTTCCTGAGTCAGCTTGGTTAAACCTTCGGCGTCAAAGGCGTTGTTCGGATTGAAATGCTCTTTCGACGTCTGGTTAAAGTTGGTAAGTGACACGCTTTCCAGTTCCAGACCGTTTTTCGACAAGTCTTCTGCAACGGTATTTTGCACCCCCTGAACGAAGTTTTCGCGTGTATCCTGTAACTCATGCATGGTCATTTGTGCTGCGGTGGCACGCAGAGCATCGACGAATTTATCTTCGACCAGCATCCGCAAATCTTCCGGTGACAAGGTTCGTTGCCCCAACGTCTGAGCGGCGGTGGCGATGCCTTCTACCGACGGTTTTACCCGCACGAAGAAAGCGACCACGACATCGACACGCATACGATCTTTTGTAATCAAACTATCAATCGTCGAGCGACTAACTTCCAGTTTTAATGTATTCATATTGAGGTGATGCTGCCAACTTACTGATTTAGTGTATGATGGTGTTTTTGAGGTGCTCCAGTGGCTTCTGTTTCTATCAGCTGTCCCTCCTGTTCAGCTACT
>Ga0209547_100033_pt1 | contig 41295 bp, 49 predicted proteins | sample UppTromicrDC3115_FD_185843 | JGI IMG/M metagenome (GOLD analysis project Ga0209547, IMG submission 185843) | Upper troposphere microbial communities from Oklahoma, USA - DC3-115 (SPAdes) (version 2) | ecosystem: Environmental > Air > Outdoor Air > Unclassified | place: USA: Oklahoma | collected...
GGTGCTTTTGCCGTTACGCACCACCCCGTCAGTAGCTGAACAGGAGGGACAGCTGATAGAAACAGAAGCCACTGGAGCACCTCAAAAACACCATCATACACTAAATCAGTAAGTTGGCAGCATCACCCAATAACAGTATACTTTTTCATCACAATATCATCTTTCGAAGCATGAGAAATAATCTGGTTTGATAAAGTATACTTAAAAAATTTAGCAATATCTGGAGCGATAGGAGCTTTAATGATTTTAAAATCGAATTTATCAACAACTCTTGCGGTTCTACTCATACCCGCTTTAAGATGTCTAGTAATGAAATACAACGATATTTTCGCCGCATCATCATCCTTAAGTTGCTCAGCATACTCTAATAATTCTTCAAGCTTTAACATTTTCATTCCTTATGGGATTCAGCATAAAAAAGTTTTGGGCCCACGTCCTCAACATCAAGAAGATCATCTTCCTCCAAATACTTTGATTTAGTCAAAACCATACCAGTGCGTTTTTTGTCGCTTTCTAAATCCAAATATGTAACTTGATATAAAGTATAATTAATACTTATTGTAGGATTTATAAGTATCATGCTTGAATTAATATATATTAAAGCCGTTACCGTTAACAATATTGCTATTGGTATAACATTAGTTAAAGTGGATAGATCCTGAAATACAAACGGAATTATATATGTAAAAAGATAGCTTATTGATTCATTGTTTTTATTTTCAATATCTATAACTCTTACAGTTCTACCACTAGTGGCGCATCGACGTTTTATATTTTTTAAAAAAATTGTTAATCCTACAATACCAAATAATGATAATACACCAATGACACTGACCGCGCCAAAGTATTTAAAGAAAATAGTTAATGATTCAACACTTATACCTTTCCAATTTAAATAGCTTCTATAAGTATACAATTGCACAAAACACATGATAAAGAATAGGGGAAGGTATGACACTATAAATAGCGAAACTCTAGCACCTAAATGTAGTTTATTTACTCTCATAACTACCCCACAGCCTACACGTCTAGTATTTTATGTTATTTCGAATAATTATGCATCAGATTACCATCCTACAATTGTGCATAAAACGAGCATTTTGCTGATTTTTCTGCGGATGCCTGAGACAGACAACCTCAAGCACCCGCAGCAATTCTACTTAACTCTCCTTTTCCCGCAAACCGTTTTTATCCCCATCGGCAAATCGAATACACCACCAGCGCCACCGCCATCGCAATTCCTACCGTGGTGAATGCCTCAGGCCGGGTCATTGATTCACCTCCTGCGGTGGTTCCGGTAGCGGCATCCAGTGAGTTGAGCTCTCTACTTCGACGCCGTCTTTGTCCACAAAAGCCATCTTATTCCCGCCACGAGTGGGGCAAAAAACCTTATCCCATGAACCGGGGAATACATTCCCGAGATCATCGCGAAGAATCACATCGCAATATTCAGCAGGAACTGCATCACTACAGCTTATCCAGCCAGCCGGAGTTCCCGGGGAGCTGGTTGACGTTTCCGAGATTTCCCGAAAATTGTTGGTTGACGAATTCTTATTTTCCCGGAAGTTTCCGGCCTGAAGCATGGCGACGCGGCAGGCGTTCCAGCCATCAGCATATGTTTCAGTTACACCGTCGAGATGACAAGTAAGCAAATCCATTTCATCAGGCACTACCATCGCTGGCGGCGCTGCGTAAAGCGGTGTTATTTCTGCCCGAAAGTCACCTATTTCATGCAGTCGCACACACCGCTCGACTTCTGCTTTGTCAGAATACATAGTGGTGAACGTATTATATTCATTGTCAATTTGCGTGAAGGTTGCCTTCCACGCCACTGGCTCTGCTTCCAGTGATGCCAGTGCTATTTTGAATAACTCGCACTCTACCCATGCCATCTCTGAATTGGGGTGACATTTCGCAACCGCTATTTTTAATTTGGCTTCTTCAATTAATTGTTCTTTGGTTAATTCAGTTATTTCAGTTTTCCTTATATGGATTAATTTTGTTGTGTAGCGCCCTGAATGGTTCCCATACCATATCGATATACAGTTCAACAATCGGCTCAAATATTTTTCCGATTATCCAAATCAGAAACAGCAGGTTTATCGGTATCATCAACACGATAAACAGAATGAGAAACAGAAATTCTGTTGTTCTACTCTTTCGCGGATATTTTTTTCTAAATAATGTGACCATTCATTACCGCCCTTTCAGGCGGCCTCCCGATGTTCTGAGGGTGCAGAAATCCCTCCGGTTAAGGATTAAATTTTATTTACAACACTAAATTTAATTATTCAGGCGCGCGAATCTGTTCCGCACAATGCAACAATGCTTCTGTCACTTCCTTAAGCGTTACGGTATCGGCATCATCCAGTCCTGCAACTTTTGCGTGCCTGACAAACGCCGCGCGAAGCTCGTTAAACGCCACCGCCCGTACATCAGCCAGGAAAGCATCTGTAGCCGAGGTTTGCGGCATACCTCCGTCTGTTGCGCAGATATACGCATCAGATAGTTCATCCTGCTCGCCATCAAACACGTAGCAACTCTGTACGATAAATTTATTCAGCTCCGCATTCTCCGCCGCAAGTGCAGCAAGATTAGTCTCCAGCTCTGCAATGCGTTTGCTTTGGGCTTCCCGTTCATCAAGCACTGCCAGCACGGTAGCCGGATTGGCTGCTGCTATGAATCGCTTATTGGCGCGATTATCTGGTCCTGAGCATGATGCTATGTAGTAATTTGCGTTCAGTCCGGCATCAGCAATTAACCCATAATCATCAGAACACCATTCGCCAGGGGTTGCATTTTCTGCCGCCATTCGCAGTGCCTGGTAATTAATGTTGCTCACTGGTTTCCTCCTGGCAAAGCTGGGCGACAATATCGCGATATTTATTCAGCTCCCGCAGCGCGCCACAGACTCGCTCCCATTTCCGGATATCACTTTTCGCCCGACGCAGTTCGCGGTTTGCCTGTCGCAGCGATGGCAGAACCAGATTATCCACTCGCTTCTCAAGCGGCTGCACAATGTCCGCCACAGTTTCTGTTTTAATATCTTCCTGTGTTGCAGCTTCCTGTACTGGTAACGCAACACATGCAGGCTGAGGAAAGGCTTTACCATCAGTTTCCGCTACCGATGCCGTTTTCGGCTCTGCTGGTAAATTACCGCCCGGCATGCAGTAACGAAATTTACCGTTCTGATTAACACGAATCAGACGACCTTTGCTGATTGCCATTGCCAGCGTTGAAGCCACTTTGCGGGATGTTGTACCGAACAGCGTAGCCAGTTCATCCGCCGTTTGTGATCCGCGTTGTTCAATCGTCGCGGTTAAATCGCACTCTGAGATTTTCGCTACTGTCGCCGTGGTGGTTTCTTCCGGCTGTTCTTCTGGCGCTGGCTGTTCCTGCTGAACGTTGTTATCAGCCACACGCCAGGTGTATACGCTTTTATCAACGAAGCCAGCCTTTTTCAGTTCCCACAGCTCGTTCAGTACTTCTTCACGACTGATATCAAGTCGCGCAGCCAGCTCTACCGACGTGGCTTTTCCCATCGCTTTCAGTGCGTCAAAAACAGTCTCCATAAATTTCCTCCCGGTAAAAATTACTTTTCAATACCTGGCTGACCAACATTCGGGCGCCAGCTCTCCCAGTTAAAATTCACCCAGCGCCCGCCGTTCATGGTCATGCGATCCATAATCCGCTCGCCGAGCAATGTTTTCATGGCCTCATAGTTCAGGTTTGTCAGCATTCCCACGCTACGCATCGACGCTGTCCGTCGATCAATAATCTGGTGCAGTACCACCTGCTCGTTTTTCGTCTCGCGCTGAATGCCAATTTCATCAAGAACCAGCAGCTCCACTTCGCACAGTTCCCGCAAAAATTTTTCGCCTGACTGCCCGTCGTCATAGCTGGCGTGCAGGGCGCTCATAACATCAGCCACGGTAACCACAATCACTGTCTGACCGTCTTTCAGCAGGCGATTCCCGATAGCTGCCGCTAAGTGATTCTTCCCGGTACCAGGTTTTCCGCTGAATGCAAAATTTGTACACCCGGTCATCAGTTCATCGGCGATGGATTTCGCCTGGCTTAACGCGTATCGCTGGCCGTCGTTCTGCACCTGGTAATTCGCAAACGAGCATTTACGGTGCAACGGCTGGATGCCTGAGCGATTCAGAATTTTTTCCACCCGCAACTGGCGATTCAGGCGGTTGATCTCCTCGCTACGTTTCTGGCCTTCAGCAAGTTGCCACTCGCGCCACTCCGCAACCGTTCTGAATGGAGCGGTTACATGTGGTGGGGCCAGTCTGCGGATACGCTCCAGAACGCCTCCTGTCGCAATATTTTTCATGGTCTGTTACCCCCTGAAGCCTGGCGGGATCGCACTGTCCGGCAACGAGACGGTGTTAACCTGTCGGAGCAACGTCTCAGGCCGAACACCTTTCGGCGCGAACAGGCCCTGGTATTCATTGGCGATGCTGTGTCGAATCACCTGCTCAGGTGTAAAACCCTGCTGACGGAATTTTTCCAGTTCCCGTATCGCCCCGTTAGCGCCCTGCTCCGTTCGAATCGGTTTTCGCAATGCCTGTCTGAACCGGACCCACTCATGCCAGAGTGTTTCCGGCAACCAATCGGGCAGCTCAATAGCCTCCGGCTCGAATTTTTTAGACGCTCGTTTTTGGCGAGGGGGATTTAGGGGGAGATCAGTATTTAGATCTTCCTCTTCCTCTTCCTCTGGTAACGCTTTTTGATCCGTTTGTGTAACGCCGGCAGCGTTACCTTTTCGTTTCAGTTCACGTATTTTTGTAACTCGCTCGTTTGTAACCGCCCGTTTTTTAGAGCTTTTTCCGTTATGGCGTTCAAAGTTAGGTAGAGAAAGCCCAACGTCATTTTCGACCAGCCATCCAACCTGAATTAACGCATCAGCAAAACCAGCCATAAAAGTGATGCGATCTATTGCACTTTTTGTAACGCCGCGAGCGTTACAATCTGCATTACCGTCTATCATTTGTTGATCCGCCCATGCCCAGAAGCGAATAACCTTCCCTAATGCGGCATCTGGATCAATATTCAGAATCTCAGCAAGCCTGAATATTTCCGGCTTATCCGGCGTAATAACCTCGAGCTTTATCCAGTTTGAAGCCATTTGTTTTCACCTTGTAACGCTCGCAGCGTTACATTTAACTGATACCGAACAAAACAATCCGGCACGATTAATTTCAATCAATGCACTACGACAGAATCACCGGACGACCCACCACCGCTGAAATGTGCTTTCCGGTAAACGGCCTGGACTGCATCATCATGCGCATCAATTGCCGTACTCAACGCTTCCTGCGCCGCCAGTAATGCACGGCGTTCCAGGGTATCGAAGATGCAGAGTCGGTGACGCAGCTCGCGCGGAAGAATTGCCAGAACCGCAGGGATCAGTGTCTGAATTTTTTCCCTTTGCGCTTTCGTTTCACCTTTTAACCAACGGTGATAGATGTTCTGCTGATTATTCCAGTCCTTGCCTGGTACCAGGGGCAATTCGCCGCCCCCCTGGCGCAGATATTCTTCAGTAATTGCATTGGCTACCCATGCCTGCCCTTTTTCAGCGGCCAGGGCTAACAGCACTGATTCGATGTGCTCATGCCTGATTTTCATGAATCAACTCCTGTGCATTTTGTGTGTTAGCCTTACATCCAACAGGTAAACCATCGGTCGGATTCGGGTAGATATCAGGCCGGAGTTCATGAGGTGTAACCTCGAAATTCGTAGCCTCTGCGATACGCAATACCTTTTCAGGGCTTAACTGACTACGTCCAGTAGCAACGAGGCTAATCATTGATTGCGAACAACCAGCCAGCGCGGCCAAACAAGACTGTCGTACACGATTTTTTTTCAAATATTCATCTAATGTCATAAGGGTCACCTTAGTAATATTCGCCAAAATATTAACCATACTAATTTAAATGATCAATACTTATATCAGTTTGAGATTATGAGCTGTGTTCATAAGATGGTGGTATGAGAAGAAAACGCGAAGAAATCGCATCGCCAGAAGCTACGCAGCGTCTACGCGGAATATGGGATGCAAAAAAAAGAGAGCTCAAATTGACTCAGGAGCTTGCTGCCGAGCTAATGGGCTTTGAGACGCAATCTACGGTTAGCCACTATCTCAACGGAAAGGCTCCACTTAACACTGATGCGGCATTAAAATTCGCAGTATTGCTAAGAGTTAAGCCTGAAGACTTGAGGCCTGATTTAGCTGATCTGATGAATTACGTCCGTTCATCTGGAACTTATGACGAAAGTTTCGAAGGCGAAGGGTGGCGGATGGTTAACAAGCAACAAGCTGATTTACTGGATCTTTTTGATATCCTCCCCGAATCAGAAAAAGCAAAACTAATCGAAAGGCTTAAAGGCCAGAATGAACTCTACAAAGAAGCGTTTGAAAATATGCTGGCAGCTCAGAAACGCATGAAGAAATAGCCCCCACTACCTCGTAACTAAACCGCCATCCCTGGCGGTTTTTTTGTCCCCTGCGCCCCCATCGCCTTACTTTTTTATCAAAAAAAACACTAAAATTTTCATTAGGATAGTACATTTTTATCAACAAAATGCATATTTATGTTGATCATCAATATGAATATAACTAATATTATTGCAGAAGCAGCACGGCGCTGTAGGTTTTAGTTCCGCCACCCGGCGTTAAGGGGAGAGATAAGATGGTGCATTACGAAGTAGTTCAGTATTTGATGGATTGTTGCGGTATCACTTACAACCAGGCTGTGCAGGCTTTACGCAGCAACGACTGGGATCTCTGGCAGGCAGAAGCCTCTATCCGCAACAACAAAATGTGAGGTGCGAAAAATGCAAAAAATCGACCTCGGCAATAACGAATCCCAGGTGTGCGGCGTGTTCCCCAACCAGGATGGAACGTTCACCGCCATGACTTATACCAAAAGCAAAACATTTAAAACAGAAACAGGCGCACGTCGCTGGCTTGCCAGAAATACTTGCTAATCCATTATTTGGATTAATTCAATATTCTCGCTGTAGGGGTATAGCAGAAACCACCAAAGCCCGGAGGTGGTGAAATAAAACCGGGCACAACACGAAGGCGCATTTCCGATATCCATAAAGAGTCGGTCTTGTCTGTTAAATTTAAATGGTGGGAGTGCGCCTCCGGTTGTGAATAACAACACTGCTGTGTGTAGTCTTGGCGGCATCAGTTTTTTCTTGAAGTTCGACTGATGTCCGCCCTTTTTAAAGTGAATTTTGTGATGCGGTGAATGCGGCTAAGCGCACGCGGCACAGTTAAAAGTCATGTTAGTCCTTATTGGTTTGGGTGGGAAAGCCGACTGTAATTGTTAACTGGTTGCAGTCACCTGGAGGCACCAGGCACCGCATCACAAAATTCACTTAGTAACCAAGAAGGGAATTATATGCAAGAGATAAGTTTTGAAGTAACAGCAAAAGATGTACAGGTTAAGCCCGATTACAATCAAAAATTATGTATTGAAGTCAATGGCGTGAAGTTATCAGACCTGATTGATTCAGTTGAAGATAACGACGCTATTATTGAAATGGTTGGAGCCGAAGAAATAGCAGAATACTTTTCAACAGAGGGGCGTCTTCATGAGCTTCTGGAAAAATTTTCATATCAGGATATCGCTACATTTCTGGAAATTAATGGTTATAAAGTTACCGAGGAATAAAGTAGCTCAGGTGGCGTTATGGAACGTAATCATCTAACAGCTATCAGTGCCGCACAGAGTAAATTCGCCATCGCTGTATTTTTACAGGATGAAGAAATGTTTGAGCAGGCCATTATTCAGTTTGCAATTGCGACCGGGAGTAAAATAAATGAACACTTTGTTCGCTCTTGTCATGACCGTTTTTCTGACATCAGGCGAAACTCAGGATGTTGTTACCGGAATTTATAACTCCGAATCTGAATGCAAGGCCGCAGCTATTGAGCAAAAAGTAGCTGGTGAATGTTTCCCTGTTGAGAAATTTATCCGGCCTGTAGATGAAGAAATTCCCGCAGGCCTCACAGGAGAAAATCATGAAAATAAAATGTGGTTACCACCTTTGCAATAAAGACGTTGAAGAAAGCAAAACCATTAAAAGACCACTTCATTTCATGCGTGGAGTTATCCCAACGACGGAAATGAAAAAATATTGTAGTGAAAGTTGTGCCGAAAAAGACCAGATGGCACACGAACTTTAATTAACTGACTATTCGAAACTGAATTTATGCCAGCAATGGCAGGGATTCGCTCAACCTTAATTAAGGAGAAAAACATGATTACCAATTATGAAGCCACTGTTGTAACTACCGATGACATTGTTCACGAGGTTAATCTGGAAGGAAAGCGTATTGGCTACGTGATTAAAACAGAAAATAAAGAAACCCCATTCACTGTGGTTGATATCGACGGTCCATCAGGCAACGTAAAAACACTTGATGAAGGTGTCACAAAAATGTGCCTAGTTCACATCGGAAAGAATCTGCCCGCAGAAAAAAAAGCCGGATTTCTGGCAACTCTGATTGCAATGAAATTAGGCGGTGAAATCTGAAAGAAATAGCCTGCGCCATACGCAGGCTATGAACAGTGTGTATCCGGCAAGATCATTCACTGAACAAAACGAATTTTAATCTGAGTTGAGGTTAAAAAACAATGAGCACAAAACCACTCTTCCTGTTACGGAAAGCGAAAAAATCATCCGGTGAACCTGACGTCGTCCTGTGGGCAAGCGACGATTTTGAATCGACCTGTGCCACTCTGGACTACCTGCTCGTTAAGTCAGGTAAAAAACTGAGCAGCTATTTTAAACCTGTTGCCACGAATTTTCCTGTCGTTAATGACCTTCCCCCTGAAGGTGAGATCGATTTTACCTGGAGTGAACGCTATCAACTCAGCAAAGACTCAATGACCTGGGAACTAAAACCGGGAGCAGCGCCAGACGACGTTCACCACCAGGATAATGCTCAAGAAACCAAAGAACTGGCGGGAGGCCAGGAAGAAAACGCGCAGGCAGACGCCCACGAGGATTGCCAGGATTGCGAAGTCTCTGTAGCCACTTTGCGGTTCACACAGCGTCTTCTGCACATTTTTACGTATGCAGCCGGGGATCGGAAATACCTGCATCATGCCACCCGTGAACAACGGAAACACATTACTGCTCTTGAGATGGATCAGGAAAACAGCTATGTCCAGAATCTGCTGTTGGCCATACGCAGCATGGCAGAACCGACAACTCTGGATAATGCCGCCCTGCTCCGCCTGACTGATGCAATTAAGGCAGTGTTCTCTATCACGAAAAAACATCAGCCCTATGAATTTAAGAATTTCATTTCAGCCTGGCTGGATACCGAACACATTGATCGCGGTCTTCTGACAAAAGAATGGCGAAAAGGAAATCGTGTTTCACGCATCACGCGCACGGCTTCCGGCGCTAATGCTGGCGGCGGGAACCTCACCGATCGCGGCGAAGGTTTCGTTCACGATCTGACGTCACTGGCGCGCGACGTAGCCACTGGCGTACTAGCTCGTTCAATGGACGTGGACATTTATAACCTTCATCCGGCACACGCTAAACGTGTCGAGGAAATTATCGCTGAAAATAAACCACCCTTTTCTGTTTTCCGCGACAAATTCATCACCATGCCTGGTGGGCTGGATTATTCCCGCGCCATCGTGGTTGCGTCCGTAAAAGAAGCACCAATTGGGATCGAGGTTATCCCCGCACACGTCACTGAATATCTGAACAAAGTACTGACTGAAACTGATCATGCCAACCCTGATCCAGAAATCGTGGATATTGCCTGCGGTCGTTCCTCTGCCCCGATGCCGCAGCGTGTAACAGAAGAAGAAAAACAGGATGATGAAGAAAAACTGCAACCATCTTGCGCAATGGCAGATGAACAGGCAACGGCTGAAACAGTGGAACCGGATGCAACTGAACATCATCAGGACACGCAGTCGCTGGATGCTCAGTCACAGGTAAATTCTGTTGATGCGAAATATCAGAAACTGCGGGCAGAACTCCATGAAGCCCGGAAAAACATTCCGCCCAAAAATCCTGTCGATGCAGACAAATTACTGGCTGCCTCTCGCGGAGAATTTGTTGAAGGGATTAGCGACCCGAATGATCCGAAATGGGTTAAGGGGATCCAGACTCGCGACTCTATATACCAGAATCAGCCAGAAACGGAACAGAACGACCAGAAAGCGGAACAGAACGACCCAAATACGCAACAAAACGAGCCAGAAACGAAACAGCCTGAGCCAGTAGTGCAACAACAGGAAACGGAGAAAGTTTGCACCGCCTGCAGTAAGGCTGGCGGCGGCAACTGTCCTGACTGTGGCGCGGTGATGGGCGACGCAACATACCAGGAAACATTCGGTGAAGAGAATCAGGTTGAAGCTAAGGAAAAAGATCCGGAGGAAATGGAAGGCGCTGAACATCCGTACAATGAGAATGCTGGCAGCGATCCGCATCGCGATTGCAGTGATGAAACTGGCGAAGTCGCAGATCCCGTAATCGTAGAAGACATAGAGCCAGGTATTTATTACGGAATTTCGAATGAGAATTACCACGCGGGTCCCGGTGTCAGTAAGTCTCAGCTCGATGACATTGCTGATACTCCGGCACTGTATTTGTGGCGTAAAAATGCCCCCGTGGACACTACAAAGACAAAAACGCTCGATTTAGGAACCGCTTTCCACTGCCGGGTACTTGAACCGGAAGAATTCAGTAACCGCTTTATCGTAGCACCTGAATTTAACCGCCGTACAAACGCCGGAAAAGAAGAAGAGAAAGCGTTTCTGATGGAATGCGCAAGCACAGGAAAAACGGTTATCACTGCGGAAGAAGGCCGGAAAATTGAACTCATGTATCAAAGCGTTATGGCTTTGCCGCTGGGGCAATGGCTTGTTGAAAGCGCCGGACACGCTGAATCATCAATTTACTGGGAAGATCCGGAAACAGGAATTTTGTGTCGGTGCCGTCCGGACAAAATTATTCCTGAATTTCACTGGATCATGGACGTGAAAACCACAGCGGATATTCAACGATTCAAAACGGCTTATTACGACTACCGCTATCACGTTCAGGATGCATTCTACAGTGACGGTTATGAAGCACAGTTTGGTGTGCAGCCAACTTTCGTTTTTCTGGTTGCCAGCACAACTGTTGAATGCGGACGTTATCCGGTTGAGATTTTCATGATGGGCGAAGAAGCAAAACTGGCAGGCCAGCAGGAATATCACCGCAATCTGCGGACCCTGGCTGACTGCCTAAATACCGATGAATGGCCAGCTATTAAGACGTTATCACTGCCCCGCTGGGCTAAGGAGTATGCAAATGACTAAGCAACCACCTATCGCAAAAGCCGATCTGCAAAAAACTCAGGGAAACCGTGCACCAGCAGCAGTTAACGATAAGGATGTGCTGTGCGTGATTAACAGCCCGGCAATGAAAGCGCAACTGGCAGCAGCTCTGCCACGTCACATGACAGCGGAACGCATGATCCGCATTGCTACAACAGAAATCCGTAAAGTACCGGAACTAAGAAACTGTGACTCGACGAGTTTTATCGGTGCCATCGTACAGTGTTCACAGCTCGGACTTGAGCCAGGTAGCGCCCTCGGTCATGCATATCTGCTACCGTTCGGCAACGGAAAAGCAAAAAACGGTAAGAAGAACGTACAGCTGATCATCGGTTATCGCGGCATGATCGACCTTGCCCGTCGATCAGGTCAAATCATCAGTCTGTCAGCTCGTGTTGTCCGTGAATGTGATGAATTCAGCTATGAACTTGGCCTTGATGAAAAACTGGTTCATCGTCCCGGTGAAAACGAAGATGCCCCTATAACCCATGTCTATGCTGTTGCAAAACTGAAAGACGGAGGAGTGCAGTTTGAAGTCATGACCCGCAAACAAGTAGAAAAAGTTCGCGACACACACAGCAAGGCGGCAAAAAATGCAGCGTCAAAAGGGGCGTCGTCCATCTGGGATGAACACTTTGAAGACATGGCCAAAAAGACAGTGATACGAAAACTGTTCAAGTATCTGCCGGTATCTATTGAAATCCAGCGTGCAGTATCGATGGATGGAAAAGAGGTGGAAACAATTAATCCAGACGACATATCGGTTATAGCCGGGGAATACAGTGTAATCGATAATCCAGAAGAATAATCCAGCCTGGCGGTGTAATGCACCGCCAACGTGAGATAGTTTTTATGACAAAAACTTTGAGATATGACGATGTTAAACCATGTCCGTTTTGTGGTTGTCCATCAGTAACGGTGAAAGACATTTCAGGATATTACCGGGCAAAATGCAACGGATGCGAATCCCGAACTGGCTATGGTGGAAGTGAAAAAGAAGCGCTCGAAAGATGGAATAAACGAACCACTGAAAATATTAATGGAGGCGTTCATGTATAAAATTACCGCTACAATTGAAAAGGAAGGTGGCACTCCTACTAACTGGACAAGATATTCAAAATCTAAACTAACGAAATCAGAATGCGAAAAAATGCTCTCAGGTAAAAAAGAAGCAGGCGTTTCCAGAGAGCAGAAAGTAAAACTGATAAATTTTAATTGCGAGAAACTTCAGTCCTCGTGAATTGCATTGTATTCAAATTAAAACTTCATAGCTGATTATTAATAATCAACATCAGGCGTCAATTTCAGTCTAACATTGGCGCCTGCCAGAGGTGATGCGATGGAACAAGTAATCTTTAATGAAGAGTGGATGGTTGAATACGGCCTGATGCTTCGCACTGGTCTGGGGGCCAGACAAATTGAAGCATACCGCCAGAACTGTTGGGTGGAGGGCTTCCACTTCAAACGAGTATCTCCTTTAGGTAAGCCAGACAGCAAACGAGGGATTATCTGGTACAACTATCCAAAGATAAATCAGTTTATCAAAGACTCATGATATATCTAAATTACCAACAGGTGTCGAGATTAGAGGTAGAAACATTCGCATCTGGTTCATGTTTCGAGGAAAACGATGTCGGGAAACATTAAAAGGCTGGGAGATTACAAACAGTAATATTAAAAAGGCCGGAAATTTAAGAGCGCTGATAGTTCATGAAATAAACTCCGGTGAATTTGAGTATTTAAGACGTTTTCCCCAGTCCAGCACTGGGACAAAAATGGTGACAACGAGAGTCATAAAAACGTTCGGGGAGCTTTGTGATATCTGGACAAAAATTAAAGAGACAGAGTTAACAACAAACACAATGAAGAAAACGAAATCACAATTAAAAACACTCAGAATAATAATTTGTGAAAGTACCCCGATATCATATATTCGTTATAGCGATATCTTAAACTACCGGAATGAACTGCTGCATGGAGAAACGCTTTACCTGGATAATCCAAGATCCAACAAAAAAGGAAGAACCGTGCGCACAGTTGATAACTATATCGCCCTTCTCTGTTCGCTGTTACGTTTTGCGTATCAGTCGGGATTTATATCAACCAAACCATTTGAAGGAGTAAAAAAATTACAGCGAAACAGAATAAAGCCTGACCCGTTATCTAAAACAGAATTCAATGCATTAATGGAAAGTGAAAAAGGACAGAGCCAAAACTTGTGGAAATTTGCCGTTTACTCCGGGCTTCGTCACGGGGAACTGGCAGCTCTTGCGTGGGAGGATGTGGATTTCGAGAAGGGAATTGTGAATGTCAGAAGAAACCTGACGATACTTGATATGTTCGGTCCCCCAAAAACAAATGCCGGGATCCGGACGGTAACATTACTACAGCCAGCTCTTGAAGCACTGAAGGAGCAATACAAACTGACCGGGCATCATCGCAAAAGCGAAATCACTTTTTATCATCGGGAGTACGGCAGAACCGAAAAGCAAAAACTGCATTTTGTTTTCATGCCCAGGATGTGTAACGGAAAACAGAAACCTTATTACTCGGTAAGCAGTTTGGGTGCGAGATGGAATGCAGCAGTAAAACGTGCTGGTATTCGCCGCCGTAATCCGTACCATACGCGACATACTTTTGCCTGCTGGCTGTTGACGGCAGGAGCGAACCCGGCATTTATAGCCAGCCAGATGGGGCATGAAACTGCGCAGATGGTGTATGAAATTTACGGTATGTGGATTGATGACATGAACGACGAACAGGTAGCTATGTTGAATGCGCGGTTATCGTAGTTGCAAAGTTTGCCCCCAATTTGCCCCATTTAGTACCAGAGAACTGAAATAATGCAAGAAAATCAAAAGAATACGAAGAAAGAGATATACAACCTGAACAAATTGCAAAAACGTCTGCGTCGTAACGTAGGCGAAGCTATTGCTGACTTCAATATGATTGAAGATGGCGATCGCATTATGGTTTGCCTCTCCGGGGGTAAAGACAGCTATACCATGCTGGAGATTCTGCGTAATTTGCAGCAAAGTGCGCCAATCAGTTTTTCGCTGGTTGCCGTTAACCTCGACCAGAAACAACCTGGCTTCCCGGAACATGTGCTGCCGGAGTATCTCGAAAAACTGGGCGTTGAGTACAAGATTGTTGAAGAGAACACTTACGGTATCGTGAAAGAGAAGATTCCTGAGGGCAAAACCACCTGCTCACTGTGCTCTCGTCTGCGTCGCGGTATCCTTTACCGCACCGCAACGGAACTGGGTGCGACGAAGATCGCGCTGGGTCACCATCGTGACGATATCCTGCAAACGTTGTTCCTGAATATGTTCTACGGCGGCAAGATGAAAGGTATGCCGCCGAAGCTGATGAGCGATGATGGCAAGCACATCGTTATTCGCCCGTTGGCCTACTGCCGCGAAAAAGATATTCAACGCTTTGCCGATGCGAAAGCATTCCCGATTATTCCGTGCAACCTGTGTGGTTCACAGCCTAACCTGCAACGTCAGGTGATTGCTGATATGCTGCGTGACTGGGATAAGCGTTATCCGGGGCGAATTGAGACGATGTTCAGCGCGATGCAGAATGTGGTGCCGTCTCATTTGTGCGATACCAGTCTTTTCGATTTCAAAGGCATTACCCACGGTTCCGAAGTGGTTAACGGCGGTGATCTGGCGTTCGATCGCGAAGAGATCCCACTACAGCCTGCGGGCTGGCAGCCTGAAGAAGATGAGAATCAGCTGGATGAATTACGGCTGAATGTGGTTGAAGTGAAATAACCAGGATAACGCCCGATGCGCAAACTTATCGGGCTACTCTTGCATAGGCCGGATAAGACGCAACCAGCGTCGCATCCGGCAATTCAACATTTCGTTATTTTAATAATCGCACCCGGCACGTTTTCCCTTTAACCTTCCCGCCCTGTAACTGCTTCCATGCCTTATGGGCGACACTCTGACGCACTGCGACATAGACATGCGCCGGATGCACAGCAATTTTGCCAATATCTGCGCCATCAAGGCCGATATCGCCCGTCAACGCACCTAACACATCGCCCGGTCGCATTTTGGCTTTTTTCCCGCCATCAATGCACAACGTCGCCATCTCTGCTTCCAGCGGCACAATGGAACTACTGGCTGGCGGCGTTTGCCAGTTAAGTTTTATCTGCAACATGTCAGAAATGATATTGGCGCGCTGTGCTTCTTCCGGGGCACAGAAACTGATCGCCAGTCCGCTATTTCCTGCACGCGCTGTACGCCCGATGCGATGTACATGAACTTCAGGATCCCACGCCAGTTCAAAGTTCACTACCAGCTCAAGAGATTTGATATCCAGACCGCGCGCTGCGACATCGGTCGCTACCAGCACGCGGGCGCTACCGTTAGCAAAACGTACCAGGGTCTGATCGCGGTCACGTTGCTCCAGATCGCCATGTAACGACAATGCACTTTGCCCTACTTCATTCAGCGCGTCACACACAGCCTGACAATCTTTTTTAGTATTACAAAACACCACACAAGACGAGGGTTGATGCAAACTTAATAACCGTTGTAATAACGGAATTTTAGCCTTGCTGGATGTTTCATAAAATTGTTGTTCAATAGGCGGTAAAGCATCTGTCGAATCAATTTCAATCGCCAAAGGATCGCGTTGTACACGACCGCTAATCGCAGCAATTGCGTCTGGCCAGGTCGCCGAAAACAAAAGCGTCTGACGAGAAGCAGGAGCAAAACGGATCACATCATCAATGGCATCACTAAATCCCATATCCAACATGCGGTCAGCTTCATCCATCACCAGCGTATTCAACGCATCCAGCGATACCGTGCCTTTTTGCAGGTGATCGAGCAAACGACCCGGCGTTGCCACGATAATATGCGGCGCATGTTGCAGCGAATCACGCTGCATACCGAACGGTTGACCACCGCATAAGGTCAAAATTTTGGTATTTGGCAGAAAACGCGCCAACCGACGCAATTCCCCGGCAACCTGATCCGCCAGCTCACGCGTAGGACACAGTACCAAAGCCTGGGTCTGAAACAGCGACGCATCAATTTGCTGTAACAACCCGAGGCCAAATGCCGCCGTTTTGCCGCTGCCGGTTTTCGCCTGCACGCGAACGTCTTTTCCGGCAAGGATCGCCGGAAGCGCGGCGGCCTGTACAGGCGTCATGGTTAAATAACCCAACTCATTAAGGTTAGTGAGCTGGGCGGGAGGCAAAACGTTCAGGGTAGAAAAAGCGGTCACAATCTATTCTCGTGGTCATCGACGCAAAATTAGCAGGCGCGTATCCTCGCAGATCTACGCTCACGATGCGACAATTTAATCGGTTCTTCATCTGGCGGCGGGTCGGGCATAGGTTGCGGACGAGGAATCGGATCAGGCACTGGAACAGGATCGCCAGGAATCGGTTCAGGGACAGGAATTTGCAAATAAATGAGTGTCGTCATATTTCCCTCCGGTCATTGGGTAGACTCTTAAAGGGTAGACGCTGACAAATAACAGGCAAAAAAAAGCCGACTCATCTAAGTCGGCGTCGTACGAATCAATTGTGCTATGCAGTAATTCAAAAAAGGAAGTAAGACAATATGGAGCGCAACGCCCATCGCTTGACGTTGCATTCACCTGCGAGGAAGATATTGCCCTGAATGGGTAGAGAGTTTATTGACTTCGCTCAAACTTTAAGGCGTTTTTGTATACAGTAAGTAGACAAATTTTCTTTTGTTACAACCATTTACTACGATGCAACCATAAAGCAACACCACCAATAAGAACAACTAACAGAATACAAAAAAGCGAAAAGCCGAATTGCCATCCCCCGCCAGGAATACCACCAAGGTTGACGCCAAATAACCCCGTTAAAAACGTACTGGGTAAAAAGACCATTGCCATCAAGGACATTGTATACGTGCGACGCGCTAAATTTTCCTGCATGACCTGAGCGATTTCATCCGCCATCACGCCAGTTCGGGCAATACAGGCGTCAATCTCATCCAGACCACGTCCGAGGCGGTCGGCAATATCCTGCATTCGACGGCGTTGGTCGTCATTCATCCACGGCAATCGCTCGCTGGCAAGACGAGCATAAACATCACGTTGCGGCGCCATATAGCGACGCATAACAATTAATTGTTTACGCAGTAGCGCCAGGAAACCGCGCGGAGGAATTTGTTGATCGAGTAGATTATCTTCCAGGTCGATAATTTTATCGTGCAGTTGTTCTATAAACTCACTGGAATGATCGGTCAACGCATCACACACATCCACCAACCAGCCGCCGCAATCGGTCGGACCAGTGCCCTCTTCCAGATCGCTAACCACATCATCCAACGCCAACACTTTACGTTGTCGGGTCGAGACAATTAACCGTCCGTCCATATAAACACGCATGGCCACCAGCTGGTCGGGACGTTCATCAGTACTGCCATTAATGCAGCGCAAAGTAATCAGCGTCCCTTCGCCAAGACGACTGACTCTGGGCCGTGTACTTTCTCCCGCCAGCGCATCGCGCACATTATTTGGCAGCAGTGGTGTCGTCGCCAGCCACTGGGCGCTGTCATGGTGCACATAATTGAGGTGGAGCCAGCAAGGATGCGCTTCATCTATCTCATCTGTATTTTCCAGCGGTTTAACGCCACCTTTGCCATCCAGAATCCAGGCAAATACTGCATCCGGGACATTTACGTCCGCTCCCTTAATCACTTCCACAGTGCCTCCCATCATCAACGGATTATTTTGTAGTCTAGTCTTCTGGTCATGTTACGCAAAATCTCATCACCCCATTACCCTGAAATGATTAATAAAATCCTGTCAAAATTAAATACAGAAAGCAAAATACTTTTCCTGATTCGAAAACGTGTGAAGCGTTAAATAGCGTCTATCATTATCAGAATTATCTGATCATTTGTCGTGGCATTTTTGCGATCAGGTAGCAACAAAAGATTGATAAAAATAACGGGATTTCAATGACTACGCACAACTTCAATACCCTGGACTTATTAACCAGTCCTGTCTGGATCGTTTCACCCTTCGAGGAACAATTAATTTATGCCAATAGTGCTGCGCGACTGTTGATGCAAGAACTCACTTTTAGTCAGCTACGTACCGGCCTCTATTCCATCTCCTCGCAAAACGAACTGCCTAAATACCTTACGGACCTGCATAACCAGCTTGATATTGTAGAAATCCTCACTGTCCAGCGTAATGGTGAAGATACAGCATTAAGCTGTCGGTTGACCCTCAAAGAGATTAATGACATAGAGAAAGTAATTATATTTGAAGGAATGGAAACACCCGCAACTCTGGGTTTAAAAGCCAGCCGCTCTGCGAATTATCAACGTAAAAAACAAGGGTTTTATGCGCGTTTTTTTCTGACTAACTCCGCGCCAATGTTGTTGATAGATCCCTCGCGTGATGGCCAAATCGTCGATGCCAATCTGGCCGCGCTTAATTTCTATGGCTATAACCATGAAACAATGTGTCAGAAACACACCTGGGAAATTAATATGCTTGGGCGTCGCGTTATGCCTGTCATGCATGAAATTTCACGTTTACCCGGCGGGCATAAGCCCCTCAATTTTGTCCATAAACTGGCAGATGGTTCCGTTCGACACGTACAAACTTATGCTGGACCAATTGAGATTTACGGTGACAGGTTAATGTTATGCATCGTACATGATATTACTGAGCAAAAAAGGCTCGAGGAACAGCTGGAACATGCGGCCCACCATGATGCGCTAACGGGATTACTTAACCGTCGACAGTTTTACTACATAACTGAACCAGGACAGATGCAGCACCTGGCAATCGCTCAGGACTACAGTTTGCTACTCATCGACACCGATCGTTTTAAACATATCAATGACTTATACGGTCATCAGAAAGGGGATGAAGTGTTATACGCACTTGCCCGTACACTCGAAAGCTGCGCCCGCAAAGGTGATTTGGTGTTTCGCTGGGGTGGTGAAGAGTTCGTCTTATTATTGCCCAGAACCCCTCTGGATACTGCACTTTCGTTGGCTGAAACTATCCGCTTGAGCGTGGCAAAAGTGAGCATTTCGGGCTTGCCGCGCTTCACCGTCAGTATTGGCGTGGCGCATAACGAAGGAAATGAAAGTATTGATGAACTGTTTAAACGGGTCGATGATGCGTTGTATCGGGCAAAAAATGATGGACGCAACCGCGTGCTGGCAGCATAAGCCACGGAAGCGTCCCGTGATCAACGGCTGCGTTTAGCGTGGCGCTCCCAGTTTTCCTGCTTCGCCTGCGCCGTTTTACGGAGTGCGACGTAACACGCCCCGCTGCCGCCATGATGCGGTAGCGCGGTACAATATGCCTGAACATCATCAAACTCGGTCAGCCAGCGCGCCACATAGCTGCGAACAATGTTGGCGTGCGATTTATCGTCCCGCCCCTTGCCATGAATAATCAGCACGTTACGCAAACCATCCGCCAATGCCTGTTGAATAAAACTGAACACTATTTTGCGGCACTCTTCCACCGGCTGACGTAGAAGATTCAGGCTGGCCTGCTGCGGATATTTACCGCTGCGTAACTTATCCAGCACCCCATGTTGCAGCCCTTCCCGCCGAAACTCCAGCGGCTGGCTTAGCGGGATGATGTCGAGAAATCCAGTGGTAAGGAAATTATCAAGTTGCAGCGTGTCGATACGCTGCGGCGCACGTTGGTTACGCGTTGGATGCCAGTGGACATCTGTAGCGCGCTTCAGTGGCTGGACATCTTCCATGGCGTCAAGAAACAGCGATTTGTCGTCAAGGTTCATGTAACCTCCTATGCACCTTCACACATCTGATATTTGCTGCATCGTTCACTTCGCAGATTGAAACAATACTTTGCTCCATACCTGCTGGTGTCTGCACAGGCGGGGCATTTTATACTAGCCTGGTGACAGTATCGAACAGTTTAGGCCGGGTTTAATTCAGCACAGGCATCCGATCAGGGTGATTTATTCATAGCAGGAACTAACAAAAATGCGATGAAGAGCAGAACGCAGATTAGCGATGCATGATTATGCAATCACGAGACGAATGATTTAACTTATATTTTCGTGAAATCTGTCACTGAAGAAAATTGGCAACGGATGGGCAAAACCGTTATAACACTGTCACCGGTCACGAGGAACCCAGGCCGGATTTAAGACGCGGATGCACTGCTGTGTGTACTGTAGAGTCTGGCGGATGTCGACAGGCTCTATTTTTTTATTCATTTTTTAGCTCTGTAAATAACTACATTCTCGCCGGGATTGGGTGATGAATGGCGAGTTCAGTGGTGCCAGGCGGCTATCACGCTGCTGAATCAAATAACAGGTCGCCTTCGGTAAAATTTCGCTGACTGGAATTATTCCAGCCTCGATCCAGGTGATGGAACACCCCCATTTATTCAGGCAGAAAAATCAAAAAATCGCTTTATGCGACCAGATCGCGACAAACCAGACGCGAAACCAGGTACTTACTCTTTGTTAGTCTTAATCTTTTTGGTGGTATGGCTGCTAATGTTGCTGGCGTGGTATCTTATCGGTCAGCCTATTGGTTCGGGGATTTACCCACGTTTGTCTTAAGAGAGAACGGATGCTGAGATTACTTGAAGAAAAAATTGCCACGCCACTGGGACCTCTGTGGGTAATTTGCGATGAACAATTTCGTCTGCGGGCGGTTGAATGGGAAGAGTACAGCGAACGCATGGTGCAGCTGCTGGACATCCATTATCGCAAAGAAGGTTATGAGCGCATTTCTGCCACCAACCCAGGGGGCTTAAGCGACAAACTTCGTGACTATTTTGCCGGGAATCTTAGCATTATTGATACCCTTCCTACCGCCACAGGAGGCACGCCATTTCAGCGCGAAGTCTGGAAAACACTGCGCACTATCCCCTGCGGGCAGGTAATGCATTACGGTCAACTTGCTGAACATCTGGGTCGACCAGGCGCAGCGCGTGCCGTTGGCGCAGCAAATGGCTCTAATCCGATCAGCATTGTCGTCCCTTGCCACCGGGTTATTGGACGAAACGGCACGATGACAGGATATGCAGGCGGAGTGCAGCGAAAAGAGTGGTTATTGCGCCATGAAGGCTATCTGCTGCTATAAACCTTAAACAATTTGTGCCGATTTGTTCACAGTTTTATGTAAAGTTACCCTTAACAATTTAAAGGTTTTCAACGGGATAGACATAAATTTACATCTATTATCGGAATTCTCCGCTGTTAAGGTTTGCTTAGACTTACTTGCTCCCTAAAAAGATGTTAAAATTGACAAATATCAATTACGGCTTGAGCAGACCTATGATCCCGGAAAAGCGAATTATACGGCGCATTCAGTCTGGCGGTTGTGCTATCCATTGCCAGGATTGCAGCATCAGTCAGCTTTGCATCCCGTTCACACTCAACGAACATGAGCTTGATCAGCTTGATAATATCATCGAGCGAAAGAAGCCTATTCAGAAAGGCCAGACGCTGTTTAAGGCTGGTGATGAACTTAAATCGCTTTATGCCATCCGCTCCGGTACGATTAAAAGTTATACCATCACAGAGCAAGGCGACGAGCAAATCACTGGCTTCCATTTAGCAGGCGATCTGGTAGGTTTTGACGCTATTGGTAGCGGTCATCACCCGAGTTTCGCCCAGGCGCTGGAAACCTCAATGGTATGTGAAATCCCGTTCGAAACCCTGGACGATCTGTCTGGTAAAATGCCGAATCTGCGTCAGCAGATGATGCGTCTGATGAGCGGTGAAATCAAAGGCGATCAGGACATGATCCTGCTGTTGTCGAAGAAAAATGCAGAAGAACGCCTGGCTGCTTTTATCTACAACCTGTCCCGTCGTTTTGCCCAACGCGGCTTCTCCCCTCGTGAATTCCGCCTGACGATGACTCGTGGCGATATCGGTAACTATCTTGGCCTGACGGTAGAAACCATCAGTCGTCTGCTGGGTCGTTTCCAGAAAAGCGGCATGTTGGCAGTCAAAGGTAAATACATCACCATCGAAAATAACGATGCGCTGGCCTTGCTTGCTGGTCATACGCGTAACGTTGCCTGATTTTTCCGCATAATCAACTATCCTTCTGTCATATCATTAAATTTTTCTGATTTATTGATCTGGCAGAAGGTTCATCACTGTTTCATTCACCAGATATGGGTTAATCTTTTAATTACAAACTGCGTTGACAGTTGTTGTAAGGAGACCCTGTATGGCTATGTATCAGAACATGCTCGTTGTTATCGACCCTAACCAGGACGATCAACCGGCATTACGGCGAGCTGTTTATTTACATCAACGGATTGGTGGCAAAATTAAAGCCTTTTTGCCGATTTATGACTTCTCATACGAAATGACTACCCTGCTCTCTCCCGACGAGCGTACCGCTATGCGTCAGGGGGTTATCAGCCAGCGTACTGCCTGGATCCATGAGCAGGCAAAGTATTATCTCAACGCTGGCGTCCCGATTGAAATTAAAGTGGTATGGCATAACCGTCCTTTCGAAGCCATCATTCAGGAAGTGGTTAGCAGTGGGCACGATCTGGTGCTAAAAATGGCGCACCAACATGACCGTCTGGAAGCGGTTATTTTCACCCCTACCGACTGGCACCTGTTACGCAAATGCCCAAGCCCGGTGTGGATGGTGAAAGACCAGCCGTGGCCGGAAGGTGGTAAGGCGCTGGTGGCGGTGAATCTCGCCAGTGAAGAGCCGTATCATAATGCGCTCAATGAAAAACTGGTGAAAGAAACGATCGAGCTGGCGGAACAGGTAAATCACACCGAAGTCCATCTGGTTGGCGCCTACCCCGTAACACCTATCAATATTGCCATTGAACTGCCGGAATTTGATCCAAGCGTTTATAACGATGCCATTCGTGGACAACATTTGCTGGCGATGAAAGCCCTGCGGCAGAAATTCGGCATTAATGAAAACATGACGCACGTTGAAAAAGGTTTGCCTGAAGAAGTGATTCCAGATCTGGCCGAACATTTGCAGGCAGGGATTGTCGTTCTTGGCACTGTGGGACGCACCGGTATCTCTGCGGCATTCCTTGGTAATACGGCAGAACAGGTGATTGATCATCTCCGCTGCGATTTGCTGGTGATTAAACCTGACCAGTACCAGACGCCTGTCGAACTGGATGACGAAGAAGACGATTAATTGTTTATCAATTACTTGCAAGGCCCGATATCTCGGGCCTTTCTTTTATTTACTTCTCATCACCACCGAGGAAATAAATTCCCAGCGGGATTGCCAGCAATACAGTAAAGACCAGACTATAAACAAGAATCATCGATGACTGAATCACATACATTGATGTCGTCCAGTCAGAAAGCGGAATATTATATTGTTCGATAACACCGCCGATAGTCGCGCGAGTCACAACTGACGCCGCAATAATGAAAACCGCCAACAGACCAAAGAGAAACTTCTTCCCCTTTGCTGACTTCAGCTTCGTCATGATCATGATGTAATCCTTATGCAGATAAACTCTTTGTTACTTGTGCGTAACAATATCATGACATTTCCTCGTTGTCTGCCCCGAAAGCATGAGATTGTTGCCGTTCAAATCATCAACCCATTGATAAATTCGCTAATGTTGCTACTTCCTTCCCTGTCTATTGATGATATGAATGAATTATCGCGATAAAATACCCCCGCCAGGGGTTTCCGGCATGACATCAATTATCTGGAGGAGCCTGATAAAACAATGATCGCTGAACTGTTTACAAATAATGCGCTTAATCTGGTCATTATTTTCGGTAGCTGCGCAGCATTGATTCTGATGAGCTTTTGGTTTCGTCGTGGAAATCGTAAAAGAAAAGGATTCTTATTCCATGCGGTTCAATTTTTGATCTACACCATAATTATCAGTGCTGTCGGCAGCATCATTAATTATGTTATTGAAAATTACAAACTCAAATTTATCACCCCAGGCGTTATCGATTTTATCTGTACGTCACTGATTGCGCTTATTCTGACGGTTAAGTTATTTCTCCTGATTAATCAGTTTGAAAGGCAACAGATAAAAAAAGGTCGAGATATCACCAGCGCGCGGATTATGTCGCGCATCATCAAAATCAGCATTATCGTAGTGATTGTTCTGCTTTATGGCGAACATTTCGGCATGAGCCTTTCTGGCTTGTTGACCTTTGGTGGTATTGGTGGTCTGGCTGTCGGTATGGCCGGTAAAGATATTCTGAGTAACTTCTTTTCCGGGATTATGCTCTATTTCGATCGCCCCTTTAGTATTGGCGACTGGATCCGTTCACCGGACAGGAATATCGAAGGCACAGTAGCAGAAATTGGCTGGCGTATCACAAAAATCACCACCTTTGATAATCGCCCACTGTACGTACCAAACTCGCTTTTTTCGTCCATTAGCGTAGAAAACCCAGGGCGGATGACCAACCGGCGTATTACCACTACCATTGGTTTACGTTATGAAGATGCCGCAAAAGTTGGGGCTATTGTCGAAGCCGTACGTGAGATGCTGAAAAATCACCCTGCTATCGACCAGCGACAAACCTTACTGGTTTATTTCAACCAGTTTGCAGATTCGTCATTAAATATTATGGTCTATTGCTTTACTAAGACCACGGTCTGGGCCGAATGGCTGGCCGCCCAGCAGGATGTTTATTTGAAGATTATTGATATTGTGCAGTCACACGGCGCGGACTTTGCCTTCCCCAGCCAGACGCTGTATATGGATAATATTACACCTCCCGAACAGCTTAAATAACACTCAACAAAACCGGATGACGATAATAATATTCGACATCCGGTTTTATTTATTTCCTCAATTTACCGCAGCCAGAGCGACATTATTCTCACCCGCTTTAAACTGGGCATACTGTTCTTCAGTACCAAAGAAAACTTCTGACTCTGTGCTGTGACCAATGCCCGGCACCTTTTCGTTTCCTGAATATTGCCAAAGCGTCCAGGGATTACGCCCCTCGAGCTTCACACCAGCTTGTCCCCAATACCCCATCCACACCATATACTGGTCGAACCGACTGTCCATGAAATGGGACAAATTATTATGATTGCCATAAAATATTGGTATTTTATGGTAATTTTTATATATCAGGGCAGCAAAACGTAAAATATCATTCCGTGCATTCACCATTCCCGATTTTTTAAAACAAGCCAGTTGGGTTGTATCTTCACCTTCTGGATTCACCAGTAAAATACCGGGAGGCAACATTTTCGGGTCTTCAGGCAGCAGGCTTTTTGCTGTTTCCAGTTGCGCCTCAGGAGTGAGGCAAAAATCAAATTTAAAATAGCCTCCGCGATCAAATTTTGAATCTGCTAATTGCTTCCAGTGAGCCTTAAACGACGAGTCTGGCCCTCTCCAGCCAACCACTCTCACGTAGACAAAACGCGCAGGTGATTTCTCCTGAAACAATTTCCAGTCGATTTCGCCATCGTTAGACGAGATATCATGGCCACTGATTGGGTAAATATCCGGTGTTTTGAAGATACGGATGTCAGGTCGGTTGGGAATTGCACTCACGGGGCCATAAGGAATTTCAATAGGTGTTATATCTTTGTTCTTTGGTTCATCTGGCGCAGTAGGCGGTTCTTTAATAGAATATGCGGTCTTATCAATATTCGTAAATTCATCTGCATTCCCGGCTGATAATTGTGTTTTTTTATCCAGACGACTGACCGCAGGATCGTTAATAAAGAAGAATCCCCCCGGTCCGGCTGGGTTTTCTGTTGCTCCTATCCAGGCATCACTAAGATGTATTCCTTTCCCTTCCTCGTCCAGTTTTTCATTGATTTTTATATATTGGTCGTTCACATAGATAAACAAACTTAATGTTCGGGTAATTCCCGCGTAGTATTCCTTTTTACCATCAATTTTTACCATATACGATTTCCCGAAGCGTTCGTCGGCAACGCCATCAGCAACGCCTTTTATAAGGGTATCAAAAAATACACTGCCTTTATCTTTTTCCAGGGAATAAACTTCTGTTTTATCATCACCAGCGGCTATCGCATACGCACCTGGTTTACTATACGCGTTTGAATTCCCTGCGCCATCTGTCATGCCAAAAAGACCTGAACCAAAACAAGCATTAACTAAAGTCAAAACATGGAAATAACGCTTTGCCAGAATGTTGAGTTGAGCATTCAAAGCTGGCATTTCATACATGCCTTTTGAACCATCAATATCTGTAGCATTACTCAAAACAAATGCCGGTGCCTTATCAGAATTACCATTTTGAGTGCCAAAACGCCCATGACCTGAATAAGCAATTAACAAGCGAGCTTTCTTATCAAACATCATCCCTCTGGCAGGTAGATATTCTTTCAGAAAATAATTAATGTTATCCAGTGACGCATCCTGATCTTTCAGTAAAATAACCTCATCAAACTTTTGCCCATTAATAAGAAAATCAGCCATTCTTTGACCGTCTACTGCAGCTGCTGGAATATCTGTATGTAACAGTGGATATTTTGAAATTGAAATAATCAGCCCAATCGCGCGAGTTTTCGCTGCATCCTGATCTGGTATTTTTAACGCATCACTGATTCGGATATCCAGTTTACCAGGAGCCTCAGGTCCATAATGGATAAAAAAACGACAATACTCATCAGGAACCATTGCACCATTTTTACAAATATCATCTGCACGTGCATCTGATATTCCCTGCGATATTCCGGCAACGAATAGCCCCAGAACCGATATACATAAAGTAAGCCATCGTCTGTTCATAAGTTAAAATTCCTGCACGCCCAACGTGGTATAAAATTCAGCAATTGGACCTTTATAAATACTGGCATCAAACTTCTTACTCGATCCTAAATTAAGCTGTGCTGCGTCGGTGAACTGCCAGATCGCCCATTTTGTCTGGTTGATTGAGCGCGGGGTTTCACTGGCCTGAGCCTGATTAGAGTAATCAGCCAGCCACAGTTTGTGATCTGCAACCTGGGCAAAACTATTTTCCCCACCAACGGCATCTTTCCACCAGGCTCGCGCAGTGTAGATAACCGGTTTACGCCCTAAATCGGCTTCGACCTGTGCGGTAAACGCCTTGATCATCGTTATAATTTCAGCAGGTTTACGCTTTTGCCAACGATCCTTACCCGTTGATGAGTCCACATCCCACTCCACATCCACCGCCGGTGGCATATCCGTTGCGCGTAATCCCCCGTTAGCTTTAATAATTTTAACAAACGTCATCGCCTGCTTACGTCCCCATGTTTCAGCGTCGTCTGCCGGAGTGCCGCTGGAAAGAAAATGATATGCTCCACGGTGTAATTTTACTCCCCGTTCCGTAGCCCCGGCCCGTTGCCAGAAACCGGCAAATTCGGGATCGACATAACGCGTTCCTTGACTGGACTTCATATACAGAAACACAGATTTATTTTTTTCCAACAGTTCGATTGGAAAATCCTTATCGTTATGATGGCTGATATCCACTCCAAATAAAGAACTTGGTCGAGGTTGATTTAATACCGAGTCATAAGAGACATCAGTCGGAAATTTAAAGTATTTTTTTACTGCGAACGTGTCATATTCCATTTTACGGGAAAGATCTGATCCCAGGATTTTTACAAATAACTGCTGTCGTGAGAGATCATTAGTTAAGTTTTCCAGTCCCAGTGATGCGGCATCGGGAAGCGGCTCTGCGGCCAGACTAAAAGAAGAATAATAAGAGAAAAATAGCGAGATAACTAACGGAATAGCGGAGGCTTTTTTCATTTTACCACCCCATGTTTAGCTGTGTGTTTATTTTCATATGAAGATGTTTTACAAGTGATGAAATACACTTCACGTTATAAAAAAAAGTAAAGCACAGCTTATATTTGGAGTATGTAATACAGCAGATAAATAAAATTTATGATTAGAGTTTGTACTTAATATAGTCTGAAAATTTCACAGTCTCATCTTGAGAGTAATCTTTTATAGGGTGAATTTAAAAAAGAGAGGAATTTTATCGGGGTTGTAAAATCTGGCGCAATTTTTGCGCCAGATGACATCATAATCAATGTTTTACAATATACATAGTCCGGCTATAAGCCACATCTTCCGGGTTATTAATGGGATAACCTTTCAGCCACGGTTTGATTAACCGTCCATTTGTATATTGATAAATTGGCGCAATCGGTGCTTGCTCCATGAGGATTTTCTCTGCCGTGTTGTAATCGGCGTTGCGTGCTTTAACGGTGTTTTCAGTCGATGCCTGAGCCAGCACTTTGTCGTATGCCGGATTGTTAAAGCGGGAAATATTTCCTGAGTGTGTTGACGTTAACAGCGTCAGGAAGGTTGATGGTTCATTATAATCCCCAACCCACGAGGCGCGGATAACATCAAAATTGCCGGTATTACGGCTATCGATATAGGTTTTCCATTCCTGATTTTGCAGTTTGACATCTACGCCAAGATTCTTTTTCCACATCGACGCCACAGCGATAGCAATTTTCTGGTGATTTTCCGACGTGTTATATAATAGTGTAAGTTTCAACGGTTTCTGTGGGCCATACCCGGCGGCGCTCAACAATGTTTTCGCCTGAGCATTCAGTTCTTCCTGACTCATTTGTTCAAACGGCGAAGGTTCTGGCGTAAATCCGGCAGTAACATCTGGCGTGAAATGCCATGCTGGTTTTTCACCCGTGCCCAGCACTTTTTCCGTCATCAGACGGCGATCAATCGTCATATTTAATGCCAGACGCACCCGTTGATCTGCCGTCGGGCCTTTTTGCGTGTTAAACGCATAATAATACGTCCCCAACTGTGGCGGCGTGTAAACCTGCCCTGGAATATCCTTCAACAGCTTTTGATACATATTTTTCGGGAAGGATTCAGTGATATCAATATCACCTGCGAGATAGCGTTTAGTGGCAGCAGATTCCTGGTTAATCGGCAAGAAAGTGACTTTTTGCAGCACCGTTTTGGCGTTATCCCAATAATGAGTATTCGGCACAACGACCAGCTTTTCATTAACCACGCGCTCTTTAAGTACATAAGCGCCATTGCCGATCAGATTCCCTGGTTTCGTCCACTCTTTACCACTTTCAACGTTGGCTTTTTGCACCGGGAAGAAAGCAAAGTTAGCCGTTAAATTCACAAACCAGGGCAATGGTTTATCAAGCTGAATTTTCAGGGTATGAGCATCAACAGCGGTGACGCCTAGTTGGTCAGGCGTAGCCTTACCATCAATAATCGCCTGAGCGTTATTGATCCCTGCCAGCGCGGCAAACCAGGCAAACGGAGACAACGTTTTCGGGTTCACCAGACGCTGCCAGCTATAGACAAAATCCTGCGCCGTTACCGGCGTACCATCGGCCCATTTGGCGTTCTCGCGCAGGGTAAAAGTCCAGATACGATTGTCATTACTTTTCCACTGCGTGGCGACACCAGGCACAATCTCCCCTTTCTCGTTTTGATTCACCAGACCTTCAAACAAATCGCGAATGACCTGAATCTCTGGCAAACCCACGGCTTTCGCGGGATCTAACGAAGCTGGCTCATCTTTAATGTGGCGTACCAGCTCTTGCTTCTCTGCCAGTACTGTGCCGCCCGGAACTTCTGCAGCATACGACAGGGAAATGCTGCTGACTAACAGCGCACAACAAGTAACTGAAACAGAGTGCTGCATAAGATACCCTCAAAATGATGTTAAGATTGATGCGTAATTATTTGTTTCTCCTTGAAGAAATGCAAATAACTTCCGGCAAAAAAGTGATAAAGGATCGATAACATATCGTTATCGAAAAGGATTTGATAATCCGCAAAATTTGCACAACACTGCCTGTAATACTTCTTATATTCGAGACGATTATGACCGTGACCCGCCCGCGCGCCGAACGGGGCGCTTTTCCGCCAGGAACCGAACATTACGGACGTTCTTTATTAGGTGCGCCGTTGATCTGGTTTCCGGCTTCTGCCGCCAGCAGCGAAAGTGGTTTAATCCTGGCTGGCACCCACGGCGACGAAAATTCTTCCGTCGTCACCCTCTCCTGCGCATTACGCACGTTAACACCGTCTCTGCGCCGCCATCATGTCGTGCTCTGTGTGAATCCTGACGGTTGCCAGCTTGGTCTGCGGGCTAATGCCAATGGTGTGGATCTAAACAGAAACTTTCCGGCGGCGAACTGGAAGGAAGGTGAAACGGTGTACCGCTGGAACAGTGCCGCCGAAGAGCGCGACGTGGTCTTGCTGACCGGCGATAAACCCGGCTCCGAACCTGAAACCCAGGCGTTGTGCCAGCTCATTCATCGTATCCACCCCGCCTGGATTGTCTCTTTTCACGATCCTCTGGCTTGTATTGAAGATCCCCGACATAGTGAATTAGGTGAGTGGCTGGCTCAGGCATTTGAATTGCCGCTGGTGACCAGCGTCGGATACGAAACCCCCGGCTCCTTCGGCAGTTGGTGTGCAGACCTGAACCTGCACTGTATTACCGCTGAGTTCCCGCCCATCTCCTCCGATGAAGCCAGTGAAAAGTATCTCTTTGCAATGGCGAATTTACTGCGCTGGCATCCTAAAGATGCAATTCGCCGGTCGTAAACTGTAGCGCCGGCTCCACATCCACCGCCAGCCAGGTCGGTCCATCAAGATCGGCAAAACTGACCTGTGGCACCAATGGTAAAGCGGCGCTAATGGCGCGCGAGGTGCACAACATGCAGCCCAACATCAGTCTGAACCCCTGGGCGCGCGCTTCGGTCGCCAATGCCAGGGCTTCGGTCAGCCCCCCCGTTTTATCGAGTTTGATATTAACCATCTCATAGCGCCCTTTCAGCGCCTTCAGATTGCTACGGGTATGACAACTTTCATCAGCGCAAATGGGTAACGGATGAATAAAATTCTCCAGCGCCGCATCGTCCTGTGCGGGAAGCGGTTGTTCCAGCATCGCAACGTCTAAATCAGCCAGCAACTGACATCGCGCTGCCAATCCCTCTGCGCGCCAGGATTCATTCGCATCAACAATCAACGTTGCATCGGGTACAGCCGAGCGAATTGCCACCATCCGCTCGCTAATAAGATGGTTATCCAGTTTCACTTTCAGCAATTTCGCCCCTGCTTGCCATAGTGCCACAGCACTGCTGGCCATTTGATCAGGCGTACCGATGACAACCGTCTGTGCAGTGGTAATGGTGTCGGGAAGCGTTATACCGATACATTCAGCCAGAGTCTGCTGCTGTTTACGTGCACTGAGATCCCACAATGCGCAATCCAGCGCATTACGCGCCGCGCCCGCAGGCAGAATTTTTTGTAATTCTTCACGTGTCAGCCCTTTTTCCAGTTGCGGCACAACACTCATAATTTGCGCCATTACTGAAGCGTCACTTTCACCATAGCGCGGATAGGGAGTGCATTCCCCGGCACCTTTAACGCCATCTTCTTCCAGTTCAACAACTACCACACGCGCTTCACTGCGGCTGCCACGAGCAATTACAAATGGGGTATGTAACGGCCAGGCTTCCTCAAATACCTTTACGGTTCTCATCTTTACTCCTTGTTGCCGCGATGGACTGCGGATTAAGCGCAAATAGCGATTGCTGTGTTATTGACAGTTAGCATAAACTAGGTGTGACGTTAACTATATGTAAACAGGAAAGATAATCATGTCACAAATCGTTCATTTCCAGGGCAACCCGGTTACAGTCGCCAATTCCATCCCGCAAGTGGGTAGCAAAGCGCAGACTTTTACTCTCGTGGCAAAAGATCTGTCTGACGTCACCCTCGGTCAGTTTGCGGGTAAACGCAAAGTGCTGAACATTTTCCCGAGTATTGATACCGGTGTTTGCGCCGCATCAGTACGTAAGTTTAACCAACTGGCGACAGAAATCGACAACACCGTTGTACTGTGTATTTCCGCCGATCTGCCGTTCGCCCAGTCTCGTTTCTGCGGTGCAGAAGGTCTGAACAACGTCATCACCCTTTCCACTTTCCGTAATAGCGAATTTCTGCAAGCTTACGGCGTTGAGATCGCTGAAGGCCCACTGAAAGGTCTGGCTGCGCGCGCAGTTGTCGTAATTGATGAAAATGACAATGTGATTTTCAGCCAGCTGGTGAATGAAATCACCACTGAGCCGGATTACGAAGCAGCTCTGGCGGTACTGAAGGCGTAATTTATTATGCCTGATGGTATTGTGCCATCAGGCATTTTACGTGTTTACTCTTCGCTCTTCTTCTGGCTCAGGCCGTATTCACGCAATTTGTTGGCAATCGCGGTATGTGAAACGCCCAGACGTTTTGCCAGTTTGCGCGTGCTGGGATAATTGCGATAAAGCTGGGTTAACACCGAACGCTCAAATCGACTGGTGATTTCATCCAGCGAACCTTCCATCGCATCTTCACCCACGGCAACGGTTGTCGCGTCATAATCTGGCAGCAAAATGTCTTGTGGACGCAGTTCGTAGCCGTCCAGTTGCGTGAGTGCACGATAGATAGCATTTTTCAACTGCCTCACGTTACCCGGCCAGCCATAACGCGTCAGCACAGTATTCAGATCGGCAGCCAATTTCGGCCGGGGTACTCCCTGCTCGTCAGCAAAGCGGGCGACGAACAATTCGGTTAACGGCATGATATCCTGCGGACAGTCGCGCAGCGGTGGCAGATTTAGCGTCAACACGTTCAGACGATAATAGAGATCTTCCCGAAATACGCCTTTTTGCACCAGCTCAACCAGATTCTTTTGCGTCGCGCAAATCACCCGCACATCGACATGCACTTCGTGATCTTCGCCAACCCGACGGAAAGTGCCGTCATTAAGGAAACGCAGCAATTTAGCCTGCATCCGTGGAGACATCTCACCAATCTCATCCAGCAGCACCGAGCCGCCGTTCGCCTGCTCAAAGAACCCTTTCTTCCCTTCCGGGGCATGTCCAAACAGTTCGCTCTCAACGGCATCTTCCGGTATAGACGCGCAGTTCAGCGCCAGATAAGGTTTACCGGCGCGAGGGCTGGCCTGATGACAGGCATAAGCAAAGAGATCTTTACCTGTACCAGTGTCACCCGTGATCAGCAGTGGCGCGCTTAACATCGCCAGTTTCTGCGCCTGCTCGACAACGTGTTTCATTTTCGGGCTAACGGCGACAATCTGACTAAAGGCGCTGACATCCTGCGCAGCCACATTTTGCAACTGACGCCCCATACGAATCGTTGAGCGCAGCATCACTACCGCACCGGTCAGGACGTGTTGGTCGTGTTCATCCTGCAAATAAACCGGTGTTATCTCCATCAAGAAATTTTGCCCGTTAATCACCACATGTTCGTTATGCGAATCCTGCGGGTCACTCTCCAGCCAGCGTAAAAAATTAAATCCGTTAATCAATTGCGCAGCGGTATGATTGCGTAAACGATCAAGTTTTTGACCAAATAGCTGACAGCTCGCCGGATTCGCCATATCCACTTTGCTTTTCATATCGACAGAAAGCACGGGTTCAGGCAACGCCTCAAGCAATGCGCTCAACGCCAGATGTTCGCGCTCGGAAGGCATCCATGACACAGTGCGCACATCGGTAACACCTGCAATACGGCGAATTTCCGCCATCAGGCTGCTGAAACTGTCAAAATCCAGTTCGGCAAAATTGAGGTAAATCCGCCCGATTGGGTCAATCTCAATACCGCGTAAATCGATGCCTCTTAGAACCAGTAGATCGAGTAATTCGCGGGTCAGACCGAGTCGGTCTTCACAAAAGACTTCCAGACGCATGGGAACCTTCACCTGAGAAAAGAACAATTAATATGATGATATGACACTATTCGAGTGGCAGGAAGATTTCTGTCAACAAAGATTGACACAAAGACGGATTATCGGGCACTTCGGCGTAAAGATATCCGATCAGCACCCGATATTGCGTTATTATTCGCTGGTCGTTTTGCCTTTTTGCAGCGTCTCCTTTACCTGACCGATAAGCTGGCGACGAAAATCCCCCAGGCGAGGTTTGTCATCGTCGATCCACGGCAACGGACGGCAAAGTTCCATAGCTTTTATTCCCAGTCGCGCGGTCAGGAGTCCGGCGCCAATCCCTTGGGCAGCACGTGTCGACAAACGAGCGGCGAGATCTTGTGACATCCAGTCCATCCCCACTTCGCGCACCAGTTCGCTGGCACCGGCAAAAGCGATATTCAGCAATACCAGTTTGAACAGGCGCAAACGGCTGTAATAACCCAATTCAATGCCATAGAGCGTGGCGATACGATTAATCAACCGCAGATTGCGCCAGGCAATAAATGCCATATCCACCAGCGCCAGCGGGCTGACGGCAATCATCAGGGTAGATTCTGCCGCCGAACGGCTGATTTCTCTACGCGCCTGCGCATCCAGCACTGGCTGAACCAGATGTGCGTACAGACTGACGACTTCACGATCGTTCTGCGTTTCATGGATTGAGGCATACCAGCGTTGCAGCGCCGGATGCGACTGATCGATGCCGGCCTGCTGCGCCAGTTTCTCGCAAAATGCGCGCCCCTTACCCGTGCCGTGACTATGCAACAAATCGCGCGCTTCATCGCGTTCGTGCGCACGCTGGCGCAAGCGCCATAAGCGCCGCCACTCTGTTACCACAGAGCCAACGCCAGCCCCGATAATCAATGCACCAGCCGCACAACCGCCCAGCGCCACCCAGTCCTGAGTTTGCCAGGCATTCATCGTCCACTGCACACCCTGACCAACAACGCTCACACCAAACAGCGCCAGCCCGCCTATGACCATTTTGCGCCACAAACTGCGCTTCGGACGCAGCGCCGCATCCATTACCGCTTCGACTTGCCCCTCTTCTTCCGGCGCTTCGTCGAGCGTCGCCGGGGCAAAATTTTGCGCCTGATTTTCATCAAAGGTCTGCTGCGCCTTAAATTTAGGGTTCTGATCGACCTCCAGCGGACCGTCGAAATCAATACGTGGTTTTAACGGTTCGGTCATCGCAATTTATCTCCTATTAAAAATTCCAGCGCGGCATCAAGGCGAATATGCGGCAGTGGTTTATCGACATCCATCACCTGCGGGCGAAACGCTTCAAACTGGAAGCCTTGTTTATCCCAGAACGCCTGACTGGGCAAACGTGCGGGAACTTCACCTGGGTAAACGGTAAGCGGTGCGCCATCGCTCAGTCGATTACCGCGCAGAGCCGGGATTTTCTCACCGTTGACGTCGATGATGCCGCTGGTGGTCGCCTGTACTGAGGCCAGTCCCAGACAATCCATGCTGATCCCTTCAAATGCCGCATTTTGCCAGGCGTCCTGAATTAGTTGTTGCAGTAATGAAACCATATTGGCGTGCTGATCGATGGTCACATGGTCCGCTTTAGTCGCGGCAAACAGCAATTTGTCGATAACTGGCGAGAATAAGCGCCGGAAAAGTGTACGTTGCCCGTAGTGGAAACTTTGCATCAACTGCGTCAGCGCCAGACGCATGTCATTAAACGCCTGCGGCCCACTGTTCAGCGGTTGCAGGCAATCCACCAGCACAATCTGGCGGTCAAAGCGCAGAAAGTGGTTTTTATAGAACCCCTTCACCACTTTCTCGCAGTAATAATTAAACCGCTCGCGCAGCATTCCGGCGTTGGTATGCTTATCGGCCTGTGCCAGTTTAGACTCGCCCCAGGCATCGACATCCGGCCACGGGAAGAATTGCAGCGCGGGCGCGCCTGCCATATCCCCCGGCAGAACAAAGCGGCCTGGCTGGATAAAGTGCAGCCCCTGCTGTTTGCAGTGGTGAAGATAATCGGTCCACGCGGCGGCGATATCAGCAAGACGGTTTTCGTCGGCAGGCGCTAACGGATCAAGCCCTTCGCACATCATCCGCCATTTTGCCGACCACTCGCCGCGCTGACCATTAAGCAGGCCCGTCATCTGCCGTGACCAGCTTAAATAGTCCTGCGCCAGCATTGGCAGATCGAGTAGCCACTCGCCGGGATAATCCACAATCTCCAGATACAGCGTGGAGGTGTCTTTGAAGTGACGCAGTAGCGAATCGTTCGATTTATAACGCAATGCCAGGCGGATTTCACTGACGCCACGCGTTGGCGTCGGCCAGGCGGGAGGGTCGCCGTACAGCTGCGCTACCCCTTCGTCGTAAGTAAAACGCGGAATGCCAAAATCGCGCTGTGGAATACGCTTCACACCCAGCAGGCGCTCTTCACGCACCGCGCTTAACAGCGGCAAGCGTGCTCCTGCATGAATATTGAGCAACTGATTGACCATCGCGGTGATAAACGCCGTTTTGCCGCTGCGGCTAAGTCCGGTTACCGCCAGTCGCAGGTGCCTGTCGACGCCACGATTCACCAGCGCGTTAAGTTCATTTTTGAGTCGCTTCATTGCTGTCCTGTGCCAGAAAGCTGTAGAAAGGATGAGATGCTGGAGATAATAATGTGGGTTAATTTTGATTTATCAAATGAATAAGCGGCGTTATTTACACCGCTCAATACGTAATTTGTTAACCTTTGACCTTCGGCATCGCAATGTCTTTAAGACCACCGGCGTTCTCAACGTGGGTATATCCCATTTCGTTGAGGATCTCTTTTGCCTGCCCGGACTGGCGTCCGGCGTTGCAATACACTTTAACGGTGTCGTTTTTATCCGGAACGGCGGTGGCAATGCGCTCTTTCACTTCCTTCAGGGGAATATTGATGGCCCCCTGAACGTGCTCTTGCTGATACTGTTCTGGAATGCGAACATCGATCCAGTGTTCAGCGGCGAAAACGGGCAGTGAAAACACCAGTGTCAGAGCAAGTAAGCCTTTTTTAAACATGTAAGCGTCCTTCTATGGATGAAAATTGCCATCCATTATACGCCTGAGATTTAACAATTTTTGCGAAACTCCCCTCACCTTTTATAACGCTGTGCCAGTTTATTGGCAGCCCGACTTAACAGCGGTTCCAGCGCCACGGCCAGCAACATTTTCAGTGGTCGGCGAGCAACTGATTTTATCGCCCAGCCAGCTACACCCGCCGGGCCATAGCGCAGCGCGGTAAGAAGTACCAGCTTGCCTGCTAATTTGAAACCAGGCTTCACCTTTTGCCCGGCCTGTTGCCAGCGAGTATTCATAACTTTCCTCACAGTTGACGGAAACGGCTACGTAACGTGAAAGTATCGGAAGTGACATAACGTTCCATCTCGCGTAAACGCGTTTCACTGGCCGCCAGTTCACGGTCGACTTCATCCAGCAATTCGCTGCTGGAAGGTAGCTGCTCACCAAAGGCCATGTTGTCCGGCATTGGATCAAGCGCAAATGACAAAATGATGTAAGCAACCAGGGTAAACAGCGCCAGACCGAAGAAAATCGACAGCACCACCAGGATACGCACCAGTTTTACCGGTACATCAAAATAATTAGCAATCCCCGCGCAGACGCCGCGCACCATGCCCTGTTGTGGAATACGCCATAATTTTTTATTGAGATTAATGCCCGCCATTAGCGATCCCTCCAGTTCGGATGTTCTGCATCAAGAATGGATTCCAGCGCCTGAATACGCTCGCGCATCCGTTTTGCTTCATCAGCCAGTTGCGCTAATCGCTGCTGTTCGCTTTGCGACAATTCACCGCGACTGGAGCGGTTGCTGTAATGCAGCCATAACCAGATAGGTAAAACAAACAGCACAAAAATGGTTAACGGAATAGCCAGGAATAGCGCGCTCATAAGTACTCCTTAAAGAATGAGCGGCGGCGCGTTCAGACGCCGCCTGGGTGTTATTATTGATTATCTTGCTTCATTTTGGCTTTTAATTGTGCCAGTTGCTCGCTGATTGCATCATCGGCTTTCAGTTCGGCAAACTGATCGTCCAGCGATTTTTGTTTGCCGAAGCTGTGGCTTTCTGCTTCCGCTTCCATCTGGTCGATACGACGCTCGAAAGATTCGAAACGCGCCATCGCCTCATCCAGTTTGCCACTGTCCAGTTGACGACGCACGTCACGCGACGAGTTTGCAGCCTGATGACGCAACATCAATGCCTGCTGGCGAGCGCGAGTTTCGCTCAATTTGTTTTCCAGCTCGCCAATCTCTTTCTTCATACGCTCCAGCGTATCGTCCACCAGCGTCACTTCATGTTCCAGGCTCTTAATCAGATCGGTCAGTTTCTGTTTTTCAATTAGTGCCGCACGCGCCAGATCTTCTCTCTCTTTCAGCAGCGCCAGTTCGGCTTTTTCCTGCCACTCAACTTCACGCGCCGACGCTTGTTCAATACGGCGAGTCAGCTGTTTCTTTTCTGCCAGCGCACGCGCCGAGGTAGAACGCACTTCAACTAATGTATCTTCCATTTCCTGGATCATCAGACGCACCAGTTTCTGCGGATCTTCCGCTTTCTCTAACAGAGCGTTGATGTTGGCATTCACGATGTCGGCAAAGCGAGAAAAAATACCCATAATGTTGTCCTCTTGATTTCTTCGTTCAGGATTGTCCTGCTGAACTGTTAATACAATTTGCGTGCCAATTTTTTATCTTTTTGATTTATAAAGATCTGATTGAAGATTCAACAGCAACATGCCAGGATAAATTAGCGAATTACACTAACAAGTGGCGAATTTCATCATGGCAGAATACAAAGATAACTTACTCGGTGAGGCGAACAGCTTTCTTGAAGTGCTGGAACAGGTTTCGCATCTCGCGCCGCTGGACAAACCGGTTTTGATTATTGGCGAGCGCGGCACCGGTAAAGAGCTGATCGCCAGCCGTTTGCATTATCTCTCCTCCCGCTGGCAAGGGCCGTTTATTTCCCTTAACTGCGCGGCGTTAAATGAAAATCTGCTGGATTCCGAGTTGTTCGGGCACGAGGCGGGCGCGTTTACCGGAGCGCAAAAACGCCATCCGGGACGATTTGAACGTGCCGACGGCGGAACGCTGTTTCTTGATGAACTCGCTACGGCACCAATGATGGTGCAGGAAAAATTATTACGCGTAATTGAGTACGGTGAACTGGAACGCGTTGGCGGTAGCCAGCCATTGCAGGTCAATGTGCGGCTGGTATGTGCGACAAATGCCGATCTTCCGGCGATGGTCAATGAAGGTACTTTTCGCGCCGACCTGCTGGACCGCCTGGCTTTCGATGTAGTGCAACTGCCGCCCCTGCGCGAGCGCGAAAGCGACATTATGCTGATGGCAGAACACTTTGCCATTCAGATGTGTCGGGAAATCAAGCTGCCTCTGTTCCCGGGGTTTACCGAGCGCGCCAGAGAAACGTTACTGAGCTATCGCTGGCCGGGAAATATCCGTGAATTGAAAAACGTGGTGGAACGTTCGGTGTATCGCCACGGCAACAGCGATTATCCGCTTGATGAGATCATTATTGATCCCTTTAAACGGCGTCCGCCTGAAGACGCTATCGCCGTTTCAGAAACCACCTCTCTTCCGGCATTGCCGCTGGATTTACGTGAGTTTCAGATGCAGCAGGAAAAAGAGTTGCTGCAACTCAGTTTGCAACAGGGGAAATATAACCAGAAGCGCGCGGCTGAGTTGCTGGGGTTAACCTATCATCAGTTCCGCGCATTGCTTAAAAAGCACCAGATTTAGCGGAGTTGGGCAATGTAGCTTGCCGGATGAGGCGATCAAACCTACAAAATCAAGACGCCGTTTGCAGGCCTGATAAACGCAGCGCATCAGGCATTATTGCGTTGGCCTCCGCTTCTGCGTATTAATCCCTCAGCGCATCCTGCAAAATTTTCATGGCCGCATCGAACTGCGTATCCGGGATGGTCAGCGGATACAAGAAACGAATCACGTTACCGTAGGTGCCGCAGGTCAGCAGTAACAATCCCTGTGCCAGCGCGCGTTGCTGGATTTTCTGCGCAATCGCCGCCGACGGCTCACCCGTTTGCGGGTCGTTAAACTCTGCCGCAATCATTGACCCCAGACCGCGTACCGCAGCAATTGCCGGAACGCTTTCTTTAGCCTCAATCAGCGTTTGCGTCAGGCGCTGACCAAGTTGATTCGCACGGTCGCAAAGGGATTCTTTGTCGATAATGTTGAGCACTGCGTGCGCGGCGGCAACTGCCAGCGGGTTACCGGCATAGGTGCCGCCAAGCCCGCCCGGCGCGGGTGCGTCCATAATGTTGGCATTACCGACCACGCCCGAAAGTGGCATCCCACCCGCGAGGCTTTTCGCCATCGTCATTAAATCGGGCTTGTCAGCATAATGATCCATGGCAAACAGTTTGCCGGTACGCGCGAAACCGCTTTGCACTTCATCGGCAATCATCACGATGCCGTGCTCGTCGCACAGGCGACGAATCGCAGAAACCAACTCTTTTGGCGCCACGTTGAAACCGCCCTCGCCCTGCACCGGTTCGAAAATAATCGCCGCGACTTGTTTCGCTTCGATGTCTGATTTAAACAAGCGTTCGATGGCGTCGAGGGAATCTTGCGTCGAAACGCTATGCAAATCTGACGGATACGGCACGTGATAAACCGAACCGGGGAACGGGCCAAAGCCAATTTTGTACGGTGCGACTTTTCCGGTTAACGCCATGGTCATATACGTGCGACCGTGGAAGCCGCCGCTAAACGCAATCACGCCAGGGCGTCCGGTATGGGCGCGAGCAATTTTCACCGCGTTTTCCACCGCTTCCGCGCCGGTAGTGAAGAACGCGGTTTTGGCCTGCCCGCTCACCGGGGCAAGGGCGTTGATTTTCTCCGCCAGGGTGACGTAGCTTTCATACGGCACAATCTGATACGCCGTGTGGGTAAACTGTTGCAGTTGCTGCTCCACCGCCGCGACCAGATCAGGGTGGCGATGCCCGGTATTCAGCACCGCAATGCCTGCGGCAAAATCGATGTACTCGTTGCCCTCAACATCCTTCAGCGTGGCATTTTCAGCCGACTGGGCGAAGAAGTTACACATCACGCCAACCCCGCGCGGGCTGAGGAATCCCCAGAAAACGAGACAGGCATAGCATTATGTGATCTACTGATTTGTGCAAACAATTCAATGAGATCACTGCTATGCCTGTTCATAAAGTATGTCAGAATTTCTTCCGAGAT
>Ga0209547_100034_pt1 | contig 41058 bp, 39 predicted proteins | sample UppTromicrDC3115_FD_185843 | JGI IMG/M metagenome (GOLD analysis project Ga0209547, IMG submission 185843) | Upper troposphere microbial communities from Oklahoma, USA - DC3-115 (SPAdes) (version 2) | ecosystem: Environmental > Air > Outdoor Air > Unclassified | place: USA: Oklahoma | collected...
TCTGAGACAACATCTGGCAAGGCTGGGACGGAAGTCACTGTCGTTCTCAAAATCGGTGGAGCTGCATGACAAGGTCATCGGGCATTATCTGAACATAAAACACTATCAGTAAGTTGGAGTCACTACCCAGATTCTGGACAATATCTGTCCAGTCATTTCTTAATGGACACAGAAATATCATTCTGTGGCAATTTTATGATGCTGCTCATGTTCGTCATAAAGACAGTTATAATCAAAAAACGATTGTCAGTGATGATATCAGAAATATAATCAGAAGAATGAGTGATGATTCTTCTGTATCATCATATGTAAATGATGTCTTTTACTTATATAGCACCGGAATCAGTCATAATGCTATAGCAAGAATATTAAACATATCCATCTCCACATCAAAGAAACACGCGTCTCTGATATGCGACTACTTCTCTGTTTCTAATAAAGATGAGTTAATCATCTTACTCTACAATAAAAAGTTTATTCATTATTTGTACGAGAAGGCTATGTGTATCATAAATACGCGTTAACAAAGTGTTAATAAAATATAGACTTTCCGTCTATTTACCTTTTCTGATTATTCTGCAAACATAAGTAGTAACCAGAAGATAAACAGCGGGAGGTGTTATTGAAAAGATTTGGTACACGTTCTGCAACAGGTAAGATGGTAAAACTAAAATTACCTGTAGATGTGGAAAGTCTATTAATTGAGGCAAGTAACAGAAGCGGAAGAAGTCGATCGTTTGAGGCAGTAATAAGACTTAAAGATCATCTTCACCGCTATCCAAAGTTTAACAGGGCAGGGAATATCTATGGTAAGTCGCTGGTTAAGTATCTGACAATGCGTCTGGATGATGAAACTAACCAGCTACTTATTGCAGCCAAAAATCGTAGTGGATGGTGTAAAACAGATGAGGCTGCAGACAGAGTTATTGATCATTTGATCAAGTTTCCTGATTTTTATAACTCGGAGATATTCAGGGAGGCAGATAAAGAGGAAGATATAACATTTAATACACTCTAGTTTTATTCATTTATCCGAAATTGAGGTAACTTATGAATGCTGTTTTAAGTGTTCAGGGTGCTTCTGCGCCCGTCAAAAAGAAGTCGTTTTTTTCTAAATTCACTCGTCTGAATATGCTTCGCCTGGTTCGCGCTGTGATCCCGGCTGCTGTTCTGATGATGTTCTTCCCGCAACTGGCGATGGCCGCTGGCAGCAGTGGTCAGGACCTGATGGCAAGTGGTAACACCACGGTTAAGGCGACCTTCGGTAAGGACTCCAGTGTTGTTAAATGGGTTGTTCTGGCTGAAGTTCTGGTCGGTGCGGTCATGTACATGATGACCAAAAACGTCAAGTTCCTGGCCGGTTTTGCCATCATCTCTGTATTTATTGCTGTGGGTATGGCCGTCGTTGGCCTCTGACAGGAAATAAAACGATGTCGGGAGACGAGAATAAACTTAAGAGATATCGTTTCCCGGAAACACTGACCAACCAGAGCCGCTGGTTTGGCCTGCCACTGGATGAACTGATCCCCGCAGCAATCTGTATTGGCTGGGGTATCACAACATCGAAATATCTGTTCGGTATTGGTGCAGCGGTTCTGGTTTATTTCGGGATTAAAAAACTGAAAAAAGGGCGGGGCAGTTCCTGGTTACGTGACCTGATTTACTGGTATATGCCAACAGCCCTGCTGCGCGGTATTTTTCATAATGTTCCCGATTCGTGTTTCCGGCAGTGGATTAAATAGAACTGATACCAGGATTGTTATATGGAACACGGTGCCCGTTTAAGTACCAGTCGTGTAATGGCCATCGCCTTTATATTTATGTCAGTGCTTATTGTTCTCAGCCTCTCTGTTAACGTCATTCAGGGGGTGAATAACTACCGTCTTCAGAATGAACAACGCACTGCCGTGACGCCAATGGCATTTAATGCCCCCTTTGCCGTGTCACAGAACAGTGCCGACGCCTCTTATTTACAGCAGATGGCGCTGTCATTTATTGCTCTCCGTCTGAATGTTTCATCAGAAACCGTCGACGCCTCACATCAGGCGCTTCTGCAATATATCCGCCCGGGCGCACAGAACCAGATGAAAGTTATTCTGGCTGAAGAAGCGAAGCGTATTAAAACCGATAACGTGAACTCAGCCTTTTTCCAGACCAGTGTTCGTGTCTGGCCTCAGTATGGCCGTGTGGAAATTCGTGGTGTGCTTAAAACCTGGATTGGTGATTCAAAACCTTTCACTGATATCAAACATTACATCCTTATTCTGAAGCGGGAAAACGGGGTGACCTGGCTGGATAATTTCGGGGAAACAGACGATGAGAAAAAATAATACGGCAATAATATTCGGCAGCCTGTTTTTTTCCTGCAGCGTGATGGCCGCAAACGGTACGCTGGCCCCCACCGTGGTGCCAATGGTGAACGGTGGTCAGGCCAGTATTGCCATCAGCAATACCAGCCCGAATCTGTTTACCGTTCCCGGTGACCGGATTATCGCCGTGAACAGTCTGGATGGTGCCCTGACCAATAATGAGCAGACCGCCTCCGGCGGTGTGGTGGTGGCCACCGTCAACAAAAAGCCCTTTACGTTCATTCTGGAAACTGAGCGGGGTCTGAACCTTTCCATTCAGGCCGTTCCCCGTGAAGGCGCGGGGCGTACCATTCAGCTGGTCAGTGACCTGCGCGGAACCGGAGAAGAAGCCGGAGCGTGGGAAACGTCCACGCCTTACGAATCCCTGCTTGTGACCATCAGCCAGGCCGTCCGTGGCGGTAAATTACCCGCCGGCTGGTATCAGATTCCTGTAACAAAAGAAACCCTGCAGGCCCCGGCGGGGCTGTCTTCAGTGGCAGATGCCGTATGGACGGGGAATCACCTGAAGATGGTCCGCTTTTCCGTGGAAAATAAAACGCTGTCTGCCCTGAATATCCGGGAAAGTGATTTCTGGCAGCCGGGAACCCGTGCCGTGATGTTCAGCCAGCCTGCCAGCCAGTTACTGGCAGGTGCGCGCATGGATGTGTATGTCATCCGTGACGGGGAGGGCAACTGATGGCCAGTATCAATACCATTGTGAAACGCAAGCAGTACCTGTGGCTGGGGATTGTGGTTGTCGGTGCAGCCTCCGCGATTGGTGGTGCACTGTATCTGTCTGATGTGGACATGTCCGGTAACGGTGAGGCCGTGGCTGAACAGGAACCCGTGCCGGATATGACCGGTGTGGTGGATACGACCTTTGATGACAAGGTGCGTCAGCATGCCACCACAGAGATGCAAGTGACGGCAGCGCAGATGCAGAAGCAGTATGAGGAAATCCGTCGCGAGCTGGATGTCCTGAACAAACAGCGCGGTGATGACCAGCGTCGTATTGAAAAGCTGGGACAGGACAATGCCGCCCTGGCAGAGCAGGTGAAAGCCCTGGGTGCTAATCCCGTCACGGCGACCGGTGAGCCTGTACCGCAGATGCCTGCCTCACCGCCCGGCCCGGAAGGCGAACCACAGCCAGGAAACACCCCCGTATCCTTCCCGCCGCAGGGCAGCGTTGCTGTTCCACCGCCGACGGCGTTTTATCCCGGGAATGGTGTCACGCCACCACCACAGGTGACGTACCAGTCTGTGCCGGTGCCTAACCGGATACAGCGTAAGGTGTTTACCCGTAATGAGGGAAAACAGGGACCATCACTGCCGTACATTCCGTCAGGAAGTTTTGCGAAAGCCATGCTGATTGAAGGAGCGGATGCCAATGCGTCGGTCACCGGTAATGAATCCACGGTGCCGATGCAGCTGCGTATCACCGGCCTGGTGGAAATGCCGAACAGCAAAACGTATGACGCAACGGGATGTTTTGTGGGGCTGGAAGCCTGGGGGGATGTGTCCAGTGAGCGTGCCATTGTACGCACCCGCAATATCAGCTGCCTGAAGGACGGCAAAACTATTGATATGCCGATTAAGGGGCATGTCAGCTTCCGGGGTAAAAACGGTATCAAGGGCGAAGTGGTGATGCGTAACGGCAAAATCCTCGGCTGGGCATGGGGCGCGGGATTTGTTGACGGTATCGGTCAGGGAATGGAGCGCGCCTCCCAGCCGGCTGTCGGGCTGGGTGCCACAGCCGCTTACGGGGCTGGTGATGTCCTGAAAATGGGTATCGGTGGCGGCGCATCGAAAGCCGCACAGACGCTCAGTGACTACTACATCAAACGTGCCGAACAGTATCACCCGGTGATACCGATTGGTGCGGGCAACGAAGTGACCGTGGTGTTCCAGGACGGCTTCCAGCTGAAAACCGTGGAAGAGATGGCGCTGGAACGCACGCAGAGCAGAGCGGAAGAAGACAATCCGGAAAGTCCGGTTCCTGTTCCGCCATCGGCTGAAAGTCATCTTAACGGCTTTAATACTGATCAGATGCTGAAGCAGCTGGGCAACCTGAATCCGCAGCAGTTTATGTCCGGCAGCCAGGGAGGGGGCAACGATGGCAAATAATATGTCACTCCGTCAGATATGCCATGCCACCCGGTATGTTGTTGCCCAGGGCCTGTGTTGGTTGTTCTGGTGTCTGAAATACGCCGTCATTCTGCCGCTGGCCACAATGGCTCTGCTGGCGTTACTGGTTTTATGGAAGGACAACACCACACCGGGGAAATTGCTGGTTCAGGAGATCGAGTTTGTAAGGGGCAGAACGCCAGCCGGGCTGTATCCGGTCCGATACTGCTCGAACAGTTTTGGTTCCGATTTAGCGATGCCTCCGTCTGTAACGTGCGGTTTTCGCCGGGGGGATGCTGCAGAATATGCCAGGGAGACTGACCAGTCTCTGATGCAACTGTTCACCGCATTATGGGCAACGCTGGCACTGATGTATGTCTCGCTGGCGGTGATCTCCGGAAAATATCCGATGCGACCCGGAAAAATGAAATGTGTCCGGGTCGCAACTGCAGATGAACATCTGAAGGAAGTTCTTACGGAAGATGCTTCCCTGCCGGAAAAAATCAGGAAATGCCATGTTTATTTCCCTGATGACCGAACAAACAGAAGCAACGGAGATAAAAATGAACATGCGTAATATTAATATTATTACTGCACGCTCTGTACCGGATAAAAGCGTATCAGATGATTTTATGAATGCTGTTCTCAGTAACTGCACCACAAGAATCGTACTTCCTGCACTGAAGGAATTCGGTTCTGAATCATTGCCGCACAATTTTAATATGGCAGCTGTCGGTGTGATGAAGAAGGGTATGTCGATGAGCTTATTTTCTTCTCCGGGAAATACAGTAGTCTTCGGACAACCCTGTGCAGGGAAAACAAATCTGACAGCAGAGTTAATTTCTGCTGTTGTGGAGAATAATAAAAAAGGAGAAGGGCAATGAAAAAGATTTCTTTATTTATTCCTCTGCTGGGGACGTTATTACTTTCTGGCTGTGCCGGAACTAATACGGAATTTGAGTGTAACGCCACCACATCAGATACCTGTATGACGATGGAGCAGGCCAATGAGAAGGCCAAAAAACTGGAGCAGTCCTCAGAAGCAAAGCCGGTTGCGGCATCACTGCCGCGCCTGGCTGAAGGGAACTTCCGGACAATGCCGGTGCAGACCGTCACCGCGACCACTCCGTCCGGCAGCAGACCTGCGGTGACAGCACATCCGGAGCAGAAACTGCTGGCACCTCGCCCGCTGTTTACCGCTGCCCGGGAAGTGAAAACGGTTGTTCCGGTCAGTTCAGTTACGCCGGTAACACCTCCTCGTCCGCTAAGAACGGGTGAGCAGACGGCAGCATTATGGATAGCGCCTTATATTGATAACCAGGATGTTTATCATCAGCCATCCAGCGTGTTTTTTGTTATTAAACCGTCTGCGTGGGGAAAACCACGTATTAATTAACTGGCCCTGAAGTTGTATATCAGCCGGCAATGCCGGCGGGCTTTCTGTATTCAAAATCTGCCTGTAAAACGAGTGCCCTGTGCGTGAAAAGGGATGGGCGGTAGCGTGTCAGAACATGTCGGGAGGAATATTCCGTGAGTGATGAAGCCGATGAAGCATATTCAGTGACAGAACAACTGACCATGACAGGAATAAACCGGATACGCCAGAAAATAAATGCTCATGGTATTCCTGTTTATCTCTGTGAAGCATGCGGAAATCCTATTCCGGAAGCCCGGCGGAAAATATTTCCCGGTGTGACGTTGTGCGTTGAATGTCAGGCGTATCAGGAAAGACAGAGAAAACATTATGCATAAGTCAGTCGCAGAACATAGTGATTTAATTCCGGATGAACATGAGTGGATATTCAGAAAACAGAAATCTTTGTATATGCGCCGGGAAATGGCGCGTTAATTACAGGTATTCCCTTCATGGCTACCGCATTTCTCGCTTTATTTTTCAACTAAGGAATTCATGTGAATAACCCACTTGAGGCCGTCACTCAGGCGGTTAACTCCCTCGTCACAGCACTGAAACTGCCTGACGAATCCGCAAAGGCCAATGAAGTTCTGGGCGAAATGAGCTTCCCGCAGTTCAGCCGTCTGCTGCCGTATCGTGATTACAACCAGGAATCCGGTCTGTTCATGAATGACACCACGATGGGCTTTATGCTGGAAGCCATTCCCATCAATGGGGCGAATGAGTCCATTGTGGAGGCGCTCGACCACATGCTGCGCACCAAACTGCCGCGCGGGGTGCCGTTCTGCATCCATCTGATGTCCAGTCAGCTGGTTGGTGACAGGATTGAATACGGGCTGCGTGAGTTCTCCTGGTCAGGTGAACAGGCTGAACGGTTTAACGCCATTACCCGGGCCTATTATATGAAAGCGGCAGCGACACAGTTTCCGCTGCCGGAGGGGATGAATCTGCCCCTGACCCTGCGCCATTACCGGGTGTTTATCTCGTACTGTTCTCCTTCGAAGAAAAAAAGCCGGGCCGACATTCTGGAAATGGAAAACCTGGTGAAAATCATCCGGGCGTCGTTACAGGGGGCCAGTATCACCACACAGACGGTGGATGCACAGGCCTTTATCGATATTGTCGGGGAGATGATTAACCATAACCCGGACTCCCTGTACCCGAAAAGACGTCAGCTGGACCCGTATTCTGATCTGAATTATCAGTGTGTGGAGGACAGTTTTGATCTGAAAGTCCGGGCTGATTACCTGACGCTGGGCCTGCGTGAGAACGGCAGGAACAGCACGGCCCGCATCCTGAATTTCCATCTGGCCCGTAACCCGGAAATCGCCTTCCTGTGGAACGTGGCCGACAACTACAGCAACCTGCTGAACCCGGAACTGTCCATCTCCTGTCCGTTCATCCTGACGCTGACTCTGGTGGTGGAAGACCAGGTGAAAACCCACAGCGAAGCCAACCTGAAGTACATGGACCTGGAGAAAAAGTCGAAGACCTCCTATGCCAAATGGTTTCCGTCCGTGGAGAAAGAGGCGAAGGAGTGGGGGGAACTGCGTCAGCGGCTGGGCTCCGGTCAGTCCTCCGTGGTGTCCTACTTCCTCAACATCACAGCCTTCTGCAAGGACAATAATGAAACGGCGCTGGAAGTGGAGCAGGACATCCTGAACAGCTTTCGTAAAAACGGTTTTGAGCTGATTTCACCGCGCTTTAACCACATGCGCAATTTCCTGACCTGCCTGCCCTTTATGGCCGGGAAAGGGCTGTTTAAACAGCTGAAAGAGGCCGGAGTGGTTCAGCGCGCAGAGAGCTTTAATGTTGCCAACCTGATGCCGTTAGTGGCGGATAACCCCCTGACACCGGCAGGTCTGCTGGCACCCACCTACCGTAACCAGCTGGCGTTTATCGATATTTTCTTCCGGGGGATGAATAACACCAACTACAACATGGCGGTCTGTGGCACCTCCGGGGCCGGTAAAACCGGGCTGATACAGCCACTTATCCGCAGCGTGCTGGACTCCGGAGGCTTTGCTGTGGTGTTCGACATGGGGGATGGATACAAGTCCCTGTGTGAGAACATGGGCGGGGTGTATCTGGACGGTGAAACCCTGCGTTTTAACCCGTTTGCGAACATCACCGATATTGACCAGTCAGCGGAGCGTGTCCGTGACCAGTTGTCAGTGATGGCCAGCCCCAACGGTAACCTGGATGAAGTGCATGAAGGTCTGCTGTTGCAGGCGGTCAGAGCCTCCTGGCTGGCCAAAGAGAACAGAGCACGTATTGATGACGTGGTGGATTTCCTGAAAAACGCCAGTGACAGCGAGCAGTATGCCGAGTCACCGACCATCCGTAGCCGTCTGGACGAAATGATTGTGCTGCTTGACCAGTACACTGCCAACGGCACTTACGGCCAGTATTTTAACTCTGATGAGCCGTCCCTGCGGGATGACGCAAAAATGGTGGTGCTGGAGCTGGGCGGACTGGAAGACCGTCCGTCACTGCTGGTTGCGGTGATGTTCTCCCTGATTATCTACATCGAGAACAGGATGTACCGCACGCCGCGTAACCTCAAGAAACTGAACGTTATTGATGAAGGCTGGCGTCTGCTGGACTTCAAAAATCACAAGGTCGGTGAATTTATTGAGAAAGGCTACCGTACGGCCCGCCGTCATACCGGTGCCTATATCACCATCACACAGAACATCGTCGACTTTGACTCTGACAAGGCCTCCAGTGCTGCCCGCGCGGCATGGGGTAACTCCTCCTACAAAATTATCCTCAAACAGAGTGCGAAGGAGTTCGCGAAATACAACCAATTGTATCCGGACCAGTTCCTGCCACTGCAGCGCGACATGATTGGTAAGTTTGGTGCGGCCAAAGACCAGTGGTTCAGTTCCTTCCTGCTGCAGGTGGAAAACCATTCCTCCTGGCACCGCCTGTTTGTGGACCCGTTAAGCCGCGCCATGTACAGCTCTGACGGCCCGGATTTTGAGTTTGTGCAGCAGAAACGTAAAGAGGGGCTGAGTATTCATGAGGCGGTGTGGCAGCTGGCGTGGAAGAAGTCAGGGCCGGAGATGGCTTCGCTGGAAGCCTGGCTGGAAGAACATGAGAAATACAGGAGTGTTGCATGACCACAACGCAAAAAACGACTGACGTTACAGCCCGTCGACGCAGCCACTGGTGGTGGACGGTGCCGGGATGCCTGGCAATGGTGTTACTGAACGCAGCCATCAGTTACGGCATTGTCAGACTGAACGCACCGGTGACTGCCGCCTTCAACATGAAACAGACCGTGGATGCGTTTTTTGACAGCGCCAGTCAGAAACAACTGTCAGAAGCACAGTCAAAAGCCCTTTCAGCGCGTTTTAACACGGCACTGGAAGCCAGCCTGCAGGCATGGCAGCAGAAACACCACGCGGTCATTCTGGTGTCGCCTGCCGTGGTACAGGGGGCTCCGGATATCACCCGGGAAATCCAGCAGGATATCGCCCGGCGAATGAGGGCGGAGCCATGAGATGCCGGGGGCTGATTGCCCTGCTGATATGGGGGCAGAGTGTGGCCGCCGCCGATCTTGGTACCTGGGGCGATCTGTGGCCGGTAAAGGAGCCGGACATGCTGACGGTGATCATGCAGCGCCTGACGGCACTGGAGCAGTCCGGTGAGATGGGCCGGAAAATGGATGCCTTTAAGGAGCGGGTGATCCGCAACAGTCTGCGGCCCCCTGCCGTGCCCGGTATCGGACGCACGGAGAAATACGGCAGCCGGTTGTTTGACCCGTCCGTCAGACTGGCTGCGGATATCCGGGATAACGAAGGGCGGGTGTTTGCCCGTCAGGGTGAAGTGATGAATCCGCTGCAGTATGTTCCTTTTAACCAGACGCTGTATTTCATCAATGGCGATGATCCGGCGCAGGTGGCCTGGATGAAACGCCAGACGCCGCCCACACTGGAGAGCAAAATTATCCTCGTGCAGGGCAGTATCCCGGAGATGCAGAAGTCTCTGGACAGCCGTGTTTACTTTGACCAGAACGGTGTGCTCTGCCAGCGCCTCGGCATTGATCAGGTCCCGGCACGGGTGAGCGCCGTTCCCGGCGATCGCTTCCTGAAGGTGGAATTTATTCCGGCAGAGGAGGGCAGAAAATGAAGCGAAGCCTGTGGCTGCTGATGTTATTCCTTCTCGCCGGTCATGTCCCTGCAGCGTCTGCGGATTCTGCCTGTGAGGGGCGTTTTGTAAACCCGATCACGGATATCTGCTGGAGCTGTATTTTCCCGCTCTCGCTGGGCAGTATCAAAGTCAGTCAGGGTAAGGTCCCCGACACGGCGAACCCGTCGATGCCCATTCAGATTTGTCCGGCACCGCCGCCGCTGTTCAGGCGTATCGGGCTGGCCATTGGTTACTGGGAGCCGATGGCGCTGACGGACGTCACCCGGTCACCGGGATGCATGGTGAACCTGGGCTTCAGCCTGCCGGCTTTTGGTAAAACGGCACAGGGAACGGCGAAAAAGGATGAGAAGCAGGTGAACGGGGCGTTCTATCACGTTCACTGGTACAAATACCCGCTGACGTACTGGCTTAACATCATCACATCGCTGGGCTGTCTGGAAGGTGGTGACCTGGATATCGCTTATCTTTCTGAAATCGACCCCACCTGGACGGACAGCAGCCTGACCACCATTCTCAATCCGGAAGCTGTCATCTTTGCCAATCCGATAGCACAGGGGGCCTGTGCAGCAGATGCCATTGCCAGCGCCTTTAATATGCCTCTCGATGTTCTGTTCTGGTGTGCCGGTTCGCAGGGCAGTATGTACCCGTTCAATGGCTGGGTGAGTAATGAGTCCAGTCCGTTGCAGTCCTCCCTGCTGGTCAGTGAACGCATGGCGTTCAAGCTGCACCGTCAGGGCATGATTATGGAAACCATCGGGAAAAATAACGCCGTCTGTAATGAATATCCGTCCCCAATCCTGCCCAAAGAACGCTGGCGTTACCAGATGGTGAATATGTACCCGGACAGCGGACAGTGCCACCCGTTCGGGCGCAGTGTGACCCGCTGGGAAACCGGGAAAAATCCGCCCAATACAAAGAAAAACTTCGGCTACCTGATGTGGCGTAAACGTAACTGTGTCTTCCTGTGAGGTGAATGATGAAGCTGAGTATGAAATCTCTGGCAGCACTGCTGATGATGCTGAACGGGGCGGTTATGGCGTCAGAAAACGTGAACACTCCTGAAAACCGCCAGTTCCTGAAGCAGCAGGAAAATTTAAGCAGACAACTGCGTGAAAAACCTGACCATCAGCTGAAAGCCTGGGCGGAGAAACAGGTGCTGGAAAACCCCCTTCAGCGTTCAGATAACCATTTCCTGGATGAGCTGGTTCGTAAACAGCAGGCTTCGCAGGACGGGAAACCCCGGCAGGGTGCTCTGTATTTTGTGTCGTTTTCCATTCCCGAAGAGGGGCTGAAACGAATGCTGGGCGAAACCCGGCACTACGGTATTCCGGCCACACTGCGGGGCATGGTGAATAATGACCTGAAGACCACCGCTGAAGCCGTGCTGTCCCTGGTGAAAGACGGCGCAACTGATGGTGTTCAGATCGACCCGACGCTGTTTTCACAGTACGGCATTCGCAGTGTACCGGCACTGGTGGTGTTCTGCAGTCAGGGATACGACATCATCCGGGGAAACCTGCGGGTCGGACAGGCGCTGGAGAAAGTGGCCACCACGGGGGACTGCCGGCAGGTGGCCCGGGCGTTGCTGAATAACCCCGGAGATAAACAAAAATGACTTTACCTGCCGGGTATTATCGGATTGATCCGGAGATCCGTGCACTGGTGGCTGCGATGAACATTCACGGCTTCCGTACATATGCTTCCTGTCAGGGGCATGGTTTCCCTGTTACCAAGCTGCTTCCTTATATTGCCTTTGCCTGCCCGGTAAAAATGGCTGCCCTTCTTGAGCAGCGACTGCGGCAGGATGCTGAATCAGCAATACCACGTCTGACATGGGGATGGTCGGTGAAGGGGGCTTTTAACAGTGAGTTTCAGCTCTGTTTCAGGCTTCAGCCCGATGCCCCTCATTACTGGTATAACCGGTATTGTCGTCACTCGTTATGTGCCGATTTCAGAACACTGATATCGTTACTGAAGTCGTTATCTGAGTAGTAATCCCGGTACGTCAAGAAGCCCCATGTACCATAATCCGCCAGCAATAATAATAGCCGTAATAAACAGCCCTGCAAACCACTGGTAAAAGCGATCGCTGCGCCGTTTTTTTCCAAAAGGGTCCGTTGAGCTGCAATTCCCGCACGTTGTGGCTGTTCGACTTAATGCTTTACCACAATCAACACAGTTCTGAAGTTGAGATGACATCACTTCATTCTCCAGTATGGTTCAGGTTATGAAAGAAAAGATAAATACCTTTTTCAGGTCTCTGAATTTTAATTATTCCGTAAAGCCGTGCAATTTTTGTGCAATTGTTTTTTTTCTGAGCTTTTCTGTGTTTGCTGACAGCAACAGTGATTACCGGGCTGGTTCTGATTTTGCTCACCAGATCAAAGGACAGGGAAGCAGCAGTATTCAGGGCTTTAAGCCACAGGAGAGTATCCCCGGCTATAACGCGAATCCGGACGAGACAAAATATTACGGTGGCGTGACTGCCGGCGGGGATAGCGGCCTGAAAAATGACGGCACCACGGAATGGGCGACCGGTGAAACCGGAAAAACCATCACAGAGTCATTCATGAACAAGCCGAAAGACATTCTTTCACCGGATGCACCGTTTATCCAGACCGGCAGGGATGTGGTGAACCGGGCTGACAGCATTGTGGGAAACACCGGGCAGCAGTGCAGTGCGCAGGAGATTAGCCGGAGTGAATACACGAATTACACCTGTGAGCGGGATTTACAGGTGGAGCAGTACTGCACACGAACTGCCCGTATGGAGCTGCAGGGGAGTACCACATGGGAAACCCGGACGCTGGAGTATGAAATGAGTCAGCTACCTGCACGTGAAGTGAATGGTCAGTATGTTGTCTCCATTACCTCTCCCGTTACCGGTGAAATTGTTGATGCGCATTACAGCTGGAGTCGTACTTACCTGCAGAAGAGTGTACCTATGACAATTACAGTACTGGGAACCCCACTGAGCTGGAATGCCAAATACTCAGCAGATGCCTCATTTACACCAGTACAGAAAACACTGACTGCCGGTGTGGCTTTTACCTCATCTCACCCCGTCCGGGTCGGGAATACAAAATTCAGACGTCATACGGCAATGAAGCTGCGTCTGGTTGTCAGGGTAAAAAAAGCCTCGTACACCCCGTATGTTGTCTGGTCTGAAAGCTGCCCGTTCAGCAAGGAGCTGGGGAAACTGACAAAAACAGAATGTACGGAGGCTGGCGGGAACAGGACGCTGGTGAAAGACGGTCAGTCATACAGCATGTACCAGAGCTGCTGGGCATACCGGGACACGTATGTCACACAGTCAGCAGACAAGGGAACCTGTCAGACCTACACCGACAATCCTGCCTGTACCCTGGTGTCACACCAGTGCGCCTTTTACTCCGAAGAAGGTGCCTGTCTGCATGAATATGCCACGTACTCCTGTGAGTCAAAAACATCCGGGAAAGTGATGGTCTGTGGGGGAGACGTCTTCTGTCTCGATGGCGAATGCGATAAGGCTCAGAGCGGGCAGAGTAATGATTTTGCCGAAGCCGTTTCTCAGCTGGCGGCACTGGCCGCAGCAGGTAAGGATGTTGCGGCGCTGAACGGGGTGGATGTCCGTGCTTTCACCGGTCAGGCGAAATTTTGTAAGAAGGCTGCAGCCGGATACAGCAACTGCTGTAAGGACAGCGGCTGGGGACAGGATATCGGGCTGGCCAAATGCAGCAGTGATGAAAAAGCCCTGGCTAAAGCAAAATCAAACAAACTGACCGTCAGTGTCGGAGAGTTCTGTTCGAAGAAAGTGCTGGGTGTCTGCCTGGAGAAAAAACGCAGTTACTGTCAGTTTGATTCGAAGCTGGCGCAGATAGTCCAGCAGCAGGGGCGCAACGGACAGCTGCGTATCAGTTTTGGCAGTGCGAAGCATCCTGACTGTCGGGGGATTACGGTTGATGAGCTGCAGAAAATTCAGTTCGACAGACTGGATTTCACCAACTTCTACGAAGACCTGATGAATAACCAGAAAATCCCGGACAGTGGTGTTCTGACGCAGAAAGTGAAAGAGCAGATTGCTGACCAGCTGAAACAGGCAGGACAGTAAGGTAGGGAAAATAACCGGGGAAAATGATGAAAGTCATATTCACGTCGAACCGTTTTATTGATTTTCTTATCCGGCTTTTGATTACAGCGATTGTCATTTCCCCGGTAATTATCTGGTCGTGGGATACGGTAAAAGAAACCACTGCAGGTGAGATGCTTGCTGCCTGTTTTGTTATTTTTTACTCCGGTGTGCTCCTGTTTATTCTGTATTTTTGTTTTTCTGTCCTGACTGACCTGCAGAAACCTGATGAAAGAAAAAGTGATGAAAGGAATGAAGATGAATAAAGCATTACTGCCACTGTTACTCTGCTGCTTTATTTTTCCGGCGTCAGGGAAAGATGCAGGCTGGCAGTGGTATAACGAGAAAATAAATCCGAAGGAAAAAGAAAATAAACCAGTACCTGCAGCCCCCCGTCAGGAGCCGGATATTATGCAGAAACTGGCCGCGCTGCAGACGGCAACAAAGCGGGCGCTGTACGAAGCCATTCTGTATCCCGGCGTGGATAATTTTGTGAAATATTTCCGTCTGCAGAATTACTGGACTCAGCAGGCCGGGCTTTTCACCATGAGCGCCAAAAAAGCCATGCTGGCGCATCCCGAACTGGACTATAACCTGCAGTACAGCCATTACAACGGCACGGTCCGGAACCAGCTGGCGGCAGACCAGGTGCAGCAGCGACAGGCCATTGCGAAACTGGCTGAACACTACGGCATCATGTTCTTTTACCGGGGGCAGGACCCCATCGACGGGCAGCTGGCGCAGGTCATTAATGGCTTCAGGGATACCTATGGTCTGAGTGTTATTCCCGTTTCCGTGGATGGTGTGATTAATCCTCTGTTGCCGGATTCCCGGACTGACCAGGGGCAGGCGCAGCGCCTCGGCGTGAAATATTTCCCGGCCATGATGCTGGTTGACCCGAAACAGGGCAGCGTTCGTCCGTTATCATACGGTTTTATTTCGCAGGACGACCTGGCAAAACAATTCCTGAACGTTTCTGAAGATTTTAAACCCAATTTTTAATCGCGGATTTGATTTATGAGTGAAGATTGTTTGAAAATGTTTACAGGTGTTGTTCTGTTAATATTTGTCATTATTGCCGGTTATTTCTTTTCTGAGCGTAATGACAGGAAAATGTTTCTCCTGAGCTCACTGGTTTTCCTTGTTATTAATATCGCGTGTTTATATGTGCTGACTGCCAGTCTCTGGTTTCTGTGTGGTGCAATTATGAATCAGGGCGCAGCAATGGTTGTTCCAATGGTTATTGGCTCATTACCGAACGTTACGAGCTTCGACGGGTTCAGAAGAATATTTATCTGTATTATGTTGTCATCAGTATGGTCCGGAGTGATGTGGTTTTTTATAAGGGGGCTTATGACAGGCTAAGTCATATAAAACGGTAATAAAAACCATACAAAATAATGAGGTTGATCTGATTAATATCACACAAACGCGAATATTACAGACATAAATACTCTCATGTAAATAATAACCGGAGTTTAACATGATAAGTAAACGCAGATTCTCTTTACCCCGGCTTGATATTACGGGAATGTGGGTATTTTCCTTGGGTGTCTGGTTTCATATCGTCGCCCGTCTTGTTTACAGCAAACCCAGGATGGCTTTTTTTCTGGCGGAGTTGATTGCGGCCATCCTTGTGCTGTTCGGCGCATACCAGGTGCTGGATGCATGGATTGCCCGTGTCAGCCGGGAAGAGCGTGAGGCACTGGAAGCCAGGCAACAGGCCATGATGGAAGGGCAGCAGGAGGGCAGACATGTCTCTCATTAAATCACTGTTGTTCACCCTGTTGCTGGCAGCCGCTGCCGTGCAGGCCTCCACCCGGGATGAAATTGAACGACTCTGGAATCCGCAGGGCATGGCCGCGCAGCCTGCACAACCGGCAGCAGGCACGTCAGCCAGGACAGAAAAGCCAGCCCCCCGCTGGTTCCGCCTCAGCAACGGCAGGCAGGTTAACCTGGCCGACTGGAAGGTGGTGCTGTTTATGCAGGGGCATTGCCCTTACTGTCACCAGTTTGACCCGGTACTGAAACAGCTGGCACAGCAGTACGGCTTTTCCGTTTTTCCCTACACCCTGGATGGTCAGGGGGATACCGCCTTTCCGGAGGCATTGCCGGTGCCACCGGACGTGATGCAGACTTTCTTCCCGAATATCCCGGTGGCCACACCGACCACCTTCCTGGTCAACGTCAACACGCTTGAGGCATTACCGCTTTTACAGGGGGCAACGGATGCTGCCGGTTTTATGGCGCGGATGGATACCGTTCTGCAGATGTACGGAGGGAAAAAAGGTGCGAAATAAGCAGGTGGTGTTACTCATTGCCGGAATATCCGGCATCGCGACGGGAATAATCGTCAGCCTGAATATCCCCTTTATCCGTCAGGGGCTTTTTTATCCCGCCAGCCCTGTAGAAATTGTCGTTTCGCTGTGCCTTACCTTTTCTGTTTCTGTTGTGTTTTTTGTGGGGGCAATTGTGGGATGGATTTCGGTGTCTGAAATATATTACAGCCGCAGGACTGGACGGAAATATCGGGATATTCCTGCTGAAATGTCGTATGCGCCGGGAGAACAAATTAAGGGAGGGCAAGAATGATGCCACGCATTAAACCTCTTCTGGTTCTTTGTGCTGCTTTACTGACGGTCACACCCGCAGCGTCAGCGGATGTGAACAGCGACATGAATCAGTTCTTTAACAAGCTGGGCTTCGCCTCCAATACCACACAGCCGGGCGTCTGGCAGGGGCAGGCCGCCGGTTATGCTTACGGTGGCTCCCTGTATGCCCGTACTCAGGTCAAAAATGTTCAGCTGATTTCCATGACGCTGCCGGATATCAATGCCGGATGTGGCGGCATCGACGCCTATCTCGGCTCGTTCAGTTTTATTAATGGCGAGCAGCTGCAGCGTTTTGTTAAGCAGATTATGAGCAATGCTGCCGGTTACTTTTTTGACCTTGCCCTGCAGACAACGGTGCCGGAAATCAAAACCGCAAAAGACTTCCTGCAGAAAATGGCAAGCGACATTAACAGTATGAACCTCAGTTCCTGCCAGGCGGCACAGGGGATTATTGGCGGGCTTTTCCCCCGGACGCAGGTGTCCCAGCAGAAAGTCTGTCAGGACATTGCCGGTGAGAGCAATATTTTTGCTGACTGGGCGGCTTCCCGGCAGGGATGTACCGTTGGCGGGAAATCTGACAGCGTCAGGGATAAAGCCAGCGACAAGGATAAGGAGCGGGTGACCAGAAACATCAACATCATGTGGAATGCGCTTTCCAAAAACAGAATGTTTGACGGCAACAAAGAGCTGAAAGAATTTGTGATGACGCTGACCGGCTCACTGGTGTTTGGTCCCAACGGCGAAATCACGCCGCTGTCAGCCAGAACCACTGACCGCTCAATTATCCGGGCCATGATGGAAGGCGGCACAGCAAAAATTTATCACTGCAACGATTCTGATAAATGCCTGAACGTGGTGGCAGACACACCGGTGACCATCAGCCGGGATAATGCACTGAAGTCTCAGATTACTAAACTTCTGGCCAGCATTCAGAACAAGGCGGTCAGTGACACGCCTCTGGATGACAAGGAAAAAGGCTTTATTTCCAGTACCACCATCCCCGTCTTCAAATACCTGGTTGACCCGCAGATGCTCGGTGTTTCCAACAGTATGATTTACCAGCTGACGGACTATATCGGTTACGACATCCTGCTGCAGTACATTCAGGAGCTGATACAGCAGGCCCGGGCGATGGTGGCCACAGGAAATTATGACGAAGCAGTTATCGAACATATTAACGACAACATGAATGATGCCACCCGGCAGATTGCGGCGTTTCAGTCACAGGTGCAGGTACAGCAGGATGCGCTGCTGGTTGTCGATCGTCAGATGAGCTACATGCGTCAGCAGCTTTCCGCCCGCATGCTCAGTCGTTACCAGAACAACTATCACTTCGGAGGGAGCACGCTGTGAATGAAGTTTATGTGATTGCCGGTGGTGAGTGGTTGCGGAATAACCTGAACGCCATTGCCGCCTTTATGGGAACCAGGACGTGGGATTCCATTGAAAAAATTGCGCTCACATTGTCTGTTCTCGCGGTGGCCGTGATGTGGGTACAGCGGCACAACGTGATGGATTTGCTGGGCTGGGTGGCCGTGTTTGTGCTTATCAGCCTGCTGGTTAATGTCCGCACATCGGTGCAGATTATTGATAACAGTGACCTGGTCAAAGTTCACCGGGTGGATAATGTGCCGGTCGGACTGGCGATGCCACTTTCACTGACGACCCGTATCGGGCATGCAATGGTGGCCAGTTACGAGATGATCTTCACGCAACCGGACAGTGTCACCTACAGCAAAACGGGGATGCTGTTTGGCGCAGAACTGGTATCAAAAAGCACCGACTTTTTGTCCCGTAATCCGGAAATCGCCAATCTTTTCCAGGATTATGTGCAGAACTGCGTGATGGGGGATATTTACCTGAACCACAAATATACGCTGGAGGAGCTGATGGCCTCCGCTGATCCTTACACGCTGATTTTTTCCCGCCCCAGTCCGCTGCGGGGCGTTTATGACAGCAATAATAATTTCGTGACCTGTAAGGACGCGTCGGTTTCGCTGAAAGACAAGCTGAATCTGGACACACAGAGTGGCGGAAAAACATGGCATTATTATGCCCAGCAGCTATTTGGTGGACGCCCTGATCCGAACCTGTTGTTCAGTACGCTGATTGGCGACAGTTACAGTTACTTCTATGGCTCAAGTAAATCAGCCAGCCAGATCATTCGCCAGAATGTCACCATTAATGCGCTGAAGGAGGGGATCACCAGTTATGCAGCACGTAATGGTGACTCAGCCAGCCTGGTGAATCTGGCCACCACGTCATCGATGGAGAAGCAACGTCTGGCACATGTCTCCATCGGTCATGTGGCGATGCGGACACTGCCCATGACGCAGACCATCCTGACGGGGATCGCCATCGGTATTTTCCCGCTTCTGGTACTGGCGGCTGTCTTCAACAAACTGACGCTGTCTGTCCTGAAAGGCTATGTGTTTGCCCTGATGTGGCTGCAGTCATGGCCAATGTTGTACGCCATTCTGAACAGCGCCATGACATTTTATGCGAAGCAGAATGGTGCACCGGTGGTGCTCTCGGAAATTTCACAGATACAGCTGAAATACTCCGATCTGGCTTCCACTGCCGGGTATCTTTCCATGATGATCCCGCCATTATCCTGGATGATGGTCAAGGGACTCGGGGCCGGATTTTCCAGTGTGTACAGCCATTTCGCTTCCTCTGCTATCAGCCCGACCGCCAGTGCGGCAGGCAGTGTGGTTGACGGTAATTACTCCTACGGCAACATGCAGACGGAAAACGTGAACGGCTTCAGCTGGAGTACCAACAGCACCACGTCGTTTGGTCAGATGATGTACCAGACCGGCAGTGGCGCAACCGCCACACAGACCCGTGACGGTAATATGGTGATGGATGCAAGCGGAGCGATGTCCCGTTTACCGGTCGGTATCAATGCAACGCGTCAGATTGCGGCGGCACAACAGGAAATGGCCCGGGAAGCATCGAACAGAGCAGAAAGTGCCCTGCATGGGTTCAGCAGCAGTATTGCCAGTGCCTGGAACACGCTCAGTCAGTTTGGTTCTAACCGGGGGAGCAGTGATTCTGTCACCGGTGGTGCTGACAGCACGATGAGTGCTCAGGACTCCATGATGGCCAGCCGTATGCGCAGTGCAGTGGAAAGCTATGCGAAGGCGCATAATATCAGTAATGAGCAGGCGACTCAGGAACTGGCATCCAGAAGTACGAGAGCCTCTGCCGGGATGTATGGAGATGCTCATGCTGAATGGGGGGTTAAACCTAAGATTCTTGGTGTTGGTGGAGGATTAGGCGTTAGAGGCGGTGGTCGGGCTGGCATTGACTGGAGTGATGATGATGTGCATCAGGCCAGCAGTGGTTCACGGGGCAGCCATGATGCTCGTCATGATATCGACGCTAAAGCCAGTAAGGACTTTAAAGAGGCCAGCGATTACTTTACCAGTCGCAAAGTCAGTGAATCCGGCAGCCATACTGACAATAATGCTGATTCCCGGGTGGATCAACTGTCTGCAGCCCTGAACTCAGCGAAACAGAGTTACGACCAGTACACGACGAATATGACCCGCAGCCATGAATATGCTGAAATGGCATCCCGTACTGAAAGCATGAGTGGGCAGATGAGCGAAGATTTGTCGCAACAGTTTGCACAGTATGTGATGAAACACGCACCGCAGGATGCCGAAGCTATTCTGACAAATACCAGTTCGCCGGAGATTGCAGAACGCCGTCGGGCGATGGCCTGGTCTTTTGTTCAGGAACAGGTGCAGCCTGGTGTTGATAATGCCTGGCGGGAATCCCGTGGCGATATTGGTAAAGGAATGGAGAGCGTACCTTCGGGTGGTGGCAGTCAGGATATTATTGCTGACCATCAGGGACATCAGGCCGTTATTGAGCAAAGAACACAGGACAGTAATATCCGTAATGATGTAAAACATCAGGTTGATAATATGGTCACAGAATATAAAGGGAATATAGGTGATACTCAGAACATCATACGTGGCGAGGAAAATATTGTAAGAGGACAGTATTCTGAACTGCAGAATCACCATAAAACAGAGGCATTATCTCAGGATAATAAATATAATGAAGAAAAGTCGGCTCAGGAAAGAATGCCCGGGGCTGACAGTCCACAGGAACTTATGAAAAGGGCAAAGGAATATCAGGATAAGTATAAGCAATAATGCTGTTTTTGGGAGATGATAATGAGATGTTTAACCCATATTGCTCTGGTAACGGTGATACAGTTTATCGCCTGTTATCTGGCTGGTTGGGGGAATGCCGAAACAATTTTTATGCTGTTCTTCATAGTACTATGGCAGGGACTGTTTATATGGTTGTTCTCTCAAATACGAAAAAAACGGAATGTGTCGGATGAGTTTAAGTTTAGTAAAGGCGTTTGGTATATAACGATGCCAGTATCTTCCTTACTCTCTCCGTTATTAAGCCTGATGGTTTTTATCATTGGTACACTATACGAATTAAGGCGAGTTAGTGGTTGCATAAGCATAAAAAAATGGGGGCAAAATCAACTCAAAAACCAATATGATGGGAGTGAAAAGTTAGACTTCGGGGGCATTGAACAGCCCCCAACGACCTACTATAACCCTTCAACCGGATATCCTATGCATGGAGGCTTTGACTCAGCGGGAAATACTTTTGGGACTCGTTGGCAGGATTATTATGACAGGCAATAAGAAAACTGTAGTTTGTAAAAAAGGTAATTTGATGAAAACAAAAAAATTGATGATGGTTGCACTGGTCAGTTCCACTCTGGCCCTTTCAGGGTGTGGTGCGATGAGCACAGCAATCAAGAAGCGTAACCTTGCGGTGAAGACTCAGATGAGTGAGACCATCTGGCTTGAACCCGCCAGCGAACGCACGGTATTTCTGCAGATCAAAAACACGTCTGATAAAGACATGAGTGGGCTGCAGGGCAAAATTGCTGATGCTGTGAAAGCAAAAGGATATCAGGTGGTGACTTCTCCGGATAAAGCCTACTACTGGATTCAGGCGAATGTGCTGAAGGCCGATAAGATGGATCTGCGGGAGTCTCAGGGATGGCTGAACCGTGGTTATGAAGGCGCAGCAGTTGGTGCAGCGTTAGGTGCCGGTATCACCGGATATAATTCCAGTTCTGCCGGTGCCACACTCGGTGTGGGCCTTGCTGCCGGTCTGGTGGGTATGGCTGCAGATGCGATGGTGGAAGATGTGAACTATACCATGATCACGGATGTGCAGATTGCAGAGCGTACTAAGGCAACGGTGACAACGGATAATGTTGCCGCCCTGCGTCAGGGCACATCAGGTGCGAAAATTCAGACCAGTACTGAAACAGGTAACCAGCATAAATACCAGACCCGTGTGGTCTCAAATGCGAATAAGGTTAACCTGAAATTTGAAGAGGCGAAGCCTGTTCTCGAAGACCAGCTGGCCAAATCAATCGCAAATATTCTCTGATTATCTTCCGGAGGCTGGTCTGACCGGCCTCCTGACTGACGCCTCGCTTTGCTCGTTGTCCAACCCCGGAAAGAAATAAAATAAATTTTATTTCTCCCCGGCGTTTCCGAAATAAATATGAAAACACTGAGCGGTTGTGCAAATTCTTTGTGCGACCGTGAAGTGTTGCCGGCGAAGCCGGAATTTAACGGTTATTAATCTTTTCATCATTAATAATCAGTCCGACTGACTTTTTTTCTTCGGAATATCATCATGAGTTTTAACGCAAAGGATATGACCCAGGGCGGTCAGATTGCGTCCATGCGTATCCGCATGTTCAGCCAGATCGCCAATATCATGCTTTACTGCCTGTTTATTTTTTTCTGGATACTCGTTGGTCTGGTTTTATGGGTAAAAATAAGCTGGCAGACGTTTGTGAACGGCTGTATTTACTGGTGGTGTACCACGCTGGAAGGCATGCGGGATTTAATCAAGTCCCAGCCGGTATATGAGATCCAGTATTACGGCAAAACCTTCCGGATGAACGCTGCTCAGGTACTGCATGATAAATATATGATCTGGTGTGGAGAGCAGCTATGGTCCGCATTCGTTCTGGCTACAGTTGTGGCACTGGTTATTTGCCTGATTACCTTCTTTGTTGTCTCCTGGATTCTGGGGCGTCAGGGTAAACAACAGAGCGAAAATGAAGTCACAGGTGGTCGTCAGCTGACAGACAATCCGAAAGACGTTGCCCGGATGCTGAAAAAAGACGGCAAGGACTCCAATATCCGGATTGGCGACCTGCCGATTATCCGGGATTCTGAAATCCAGAACTTCTGTCTGCACGGCACGGTCGGGGCCGGTAAGTCGGAAGTTATCCGTCGTCTGGCCAACTACGCCCGTCAGCGCGGTGATATGGTGGTGATTTATGACCGTTCAGGGGAATTTGTTAAAAGTTACTATGATCCCTCCATCGATAAGATCCTGAATCCGCTGGATGCCCGCTGTGCCGCCTGGGATTTATGGAAGGAGTGTCTGACACAGCCGGATTTTGATAATACGGCAAATACCCTGATCCCGATGGGTACAAAAGAGGACCCGTTCTGGCAGGGTTCAGGACGTACCATTTTTGCGGAAGCGGCGTACCTGATGCGTAATGACCCCAACCGCAGCTACAGCAAACTGGTGGACACACTGCTTTCTATCAAAATCGAAAAACTGCGTACCTTCCTGCGTAATTCACCGGCGGCCAACCTGGTGGAAGAGAAAATTGAGAAAACGGCGATTTCCATCCGTGCTGTGCTGACCAACTACGTGAAAGCCATCCGTTACCTGCAGGGGATTGAGCATAACGGTGAGTCTTTTACCATCCGTGACTGGATGCGGGGTGTCCGGGAAGATCAGAAAAACGGCTGGCTGTTTATTTCGTCGAACGCCGACACCCATGCCTCCCTGAAGCCTGTGATCTCCATGTGGCTGTCCATTGCCATTCGTGGTCTGCTGGCAATGGGAGAAAACCGTAACCGTCGTGTGTGGTTTTTCTGTGATGAGTTACCCACGTTACACAAACTGCCGGATCTGGTGGAGATCCTGCCGGAAGCCCGTAAGTTCGGTGGCTGTTATGTGTTTGGTATCCAGTCCTATGCCCAGCTGGAAGATATCTACGGTGAGAAAGCGGCTGCCACGCTGTTTGACGTCATGAACACCCGTGCCTTTTTCCGTTCTCCCAGCCATAAGATTGCAGAGTTCGCTGCCGGTGAGATTGGTGAGAAAGAGCACCTGAAAGCCAGCGAGCAGTATTCCTACGGTGCTGATCCGGTACGTGACGGGGTATCGACCGGTAAGGATATGGAGCGCCAGACGCTGGTCAGTTATTCCGACATTCAGTCTCTGCCGGATCTGACCTGTTATGTCACCCTGCCCGGACCGTATCCGGCAGTAAAACTCTCCCTGAAATATCAGACACGACCGAAGGTCGCTCCGGAGTTTATTCCGCGTGACATCAACCCGGAAATGGAGAACCGTCTGAGTGCCGTACTTGCTGCAAGGGAAGCAGAAGGTCGCCAGATGGCCAGCCTCTTCGAACCGGAGGTTGCCTCCGGAGAAGGCGTGACTCAGGCTGAACAGCCACAACAGCCACAACAGCCACAACAGCCACAACAGCCACAACAGCCACAACAGCCACAACAGCCACAACAGCCACAACAGCCACAACAGCCAGTGTCTTCTGTCATCAATGATAAGAAGTCAGATGCAGGTGTGAGTGTTCCGGCAGGGGGGATCGAGCAGGAGCTGAAAATGAAACCGGAAGAAGAGATGGAACAGCAACTGCCACCCGGGATCAGTGAATCCGGTGAAGTGGTGGATATGGCCGCTTATGAGGCATGGCAACAGGAAAATCATCCGGACATCCAGCAGCAGATGCAGCGTCGTGAAGAGGTGAACATTAATGTGCACCGGGAGCGCGGGGAGGATGTTGAGCCGGGAGATGATTTCTGATGATGAGTATCGCGCAGGTCAGATCGGCCGGAAGTGCCGGTAACTATTATACCGACAAGGATAATTACTATGTACTGGGCAGCATGGGAGAACGCTGGGCCGGCAAGGGGGCTGAACAGCTGGGACTGCAGGGCAGTGTCGATAAGGATGTTTTTACCCGTCTTCTGGAGGGAAGGCTGCCGGACGGAGCGGATCTAAGCCGCATGCAGGATGGCAGTAATAAGCATCGTCCCGGCTACGACCTGACCTTCTCCGCCCCCAAAAGTGTCTCCATGATGGCCATGTTAGGTGGCGATAAGCGCCTGATTGATGCACATAACCAGGCCGTGGACTTTGCTGTTCGTCAGGTGGAGGCGCTGGCCTCCACACGGGTGATGACGGACGGACAGTCAGAAACGGTACTGACCGGTAATCTGGTGATGGCACTGTTTAACCACGACACCAGTCGCGATCAGGAACCACAGTTACACACGCATGCGGTGGTGGCTAATGTCACGCAGTATAACGGTGAGTGGAAGACACTGAGCAGTGACAAAGTGGGGAAAACGGGGTTCATTGAGAATGTGTACGCTAATCAGATTGCCTTTGGCAGACTCTACCGGGAAAAACTGAAAGAGCAGGTTGAGGCGCTGGGCTATGAAACCGAAGTGGTCGGTAAGCACGGTATGTGGGAAATGCCGGGCGTACCGGTGGAGGCCTTTTCCGGACGCTCGCAGACTATCCGGGAGGCCGTCGGGGAGGACGCCTCGTTGAAATCCCGGGATGTGGCGGCACTGGATACGCGAAAATCCAAACAGCACGTCGATCCTGAAGTCAGAATGGCTGAATGGATGCAGACGCTGAAGGAAACCGGGTTCGACATCCGGGCATATCGTGACGCGGCGGATCAGCGTGCGGAGACCCGCACGCAGGCGCCCGGGGCTGTTTCACAGGACGGGCCGGATGTGCAGCAGGCGGTGACACAGGCCATTGCCGGATTAAGTGAACGAAAAGTGCAGTTCACGTATACGGACGTGCTGGCCAGGACGGTCGGCATACTGCCGCCGGAAAATGGTGTGATTGAACGGGCACGCGCCGGTATCGATGAGGCCATCAGCCGTGAGCAGCTTATCCCCCTCGATCGTGAGAAGGGGTTGTTCACGTCCGGGATTCATGTGCTCGATGAGCTGTCAGTCCGGGCACTCAGTCGTGACATCATGAAACAGAACCGGGTGACCGTACATCCGGAGAAAAGTGTCCCCCGGACGGCTGGTTACAGCGATGCCGTCAGTGTTCTGGCACAGGATCGCCCGTCGCTGGCCATTGTGTCCGGGCAGGGCGGTGCAGCCGGGCAGCGTGAGCGGGTGGCTGAACTGGTCATGATGGCCCGGGAGCAGGGGCGGGAAGTGCAGATTATCGCTGCTGACCGTCGCTCGCAGATGAACCTGAAGCAGGATGAACGGCTGTCCGGTGAGCTGATAACCGGACGTCGTCAGCTGCTGGAAGGCATGGCCTTCACGCCGGGCAGTACCGTTATCGTCGACCAGGGCGAAAAACTCTCCCTGAAAGAGACGTTAACCCTGCTGGACGGTGCCGCACGTCATAACGTACAGGTCCTGATAACCGACAGCGGGCAGCGAACCGGTACAGGCAGTGCACTGATGGCCATGAAGGATGCCGGGGTGAACACATATCGCTGGCAGGGGGGAGAGCAGCGACCGGCAACCATCATCAGTGAACCGGACCGTAATGTCCGCTATGCCCGGCTGGCAGGGGATTTTGCGGCCAGCGTGAAAGCCGGAGAAGAGAGCGTGGCACAGGTCAGCGGGGTACGGGAACAGGCCATACTGACGCAGGCCATTCGCAGTGAGCTGAAAACGCAGGGCGTGCTCGGACATCCGGAGGTGACCATGACGGCACTGTCACCGGTCTGGCTGGACAGCCGGAGCCGTTATCTGCGGGATATGTACCGTCCGGGGATGGTGATGGAGCAGTGGAACCCGGAGACACGCAGTCATGACCGCTATGTTATCGACCGGGTGACGGCGCAGAGTCACAGCCTGACCCTGCGGGATGCGCAGGGTGAAACGCAGGTGGTGCGTATTTCCTCCCTGGACAGCAGCTGGTCGCTGTTCCGGCCGGAAAAAATGCCGGTGGCAGACGGCGAGCGACTGAGGGTGACAGGGAAAATTTCCGGACTCCGCGTCTCCGGCGGTGACCGCCTGCAGGTGGCATCCGTCAGTGAAGATGCGATGACGGTTGTTGTACCGGGGCGGGCTGAACCGGCCTCCCTGCCTGTGAGCGATTCACCATTCATGGCACTGAAGCTGGAGAACGGCTGGGTGGAAACGCCCGGGCATTCCGTCAGCGACAGTGCGAAGGTTTTTGCCTCCGTCACACAGATGGCAATGGACAACGCCACCCTGAACGGTCTGGCCCGCAGCGGTCGTGATGTCCGGCTGTATTCCTCACTGGATGAAACCCGTACTGCGGAAAAACTTGCCCGCCATCCCTCCTTTACGGTGGTTTCTGAGCAGATAAAGGCGCGTGCCGGTGAGACATTGCTGGAAACCGCTATCAGTCTGCAGAAAACCGGGCTTCACACGCCGGCACAGCAGGCTATTCATCTGGCCCTTCCTGTGCTGGAAAGTAAAAACCTGGCCTTCAGCATGGTGGACCTGCTGACAGAGGCGAAGTCGTTTGCTGCAGAAGGAACCAGTTTTACTGACCTGGGAGGGGAAATCAATGCGCAGATAAAACGCGGTGATTTACTGTATGTGGATGTGGCAAAAGGCTATGGCACAGGCCTGCTGGTTTCCCGTGCGTCGTATGAGGCTGAAAAAAGCATTCTTCGCCATATTCTCGAAGGTAAGGAGGCGGTCACGCCGCTGATGGAGAGAGTACCTGGCGAACTCATGGAGAAACTGACATCAGGACAGCGCGCCGCCACCCGCATGATACTGGAAACGTCCGACCGTTTCACGGTGGTGCAGGGCTATGCCGGTGTGGGTAAGACCACACAGTTCCGGGCGGTGATGTCAGCCGTGAACATGCTGCCGGAGAGTGAGCGTCCCCGCGTCGTGGGGCTGGGCCCCACGCACCGCGCGGTCGGGGAGATGCGCAGCGCAGGCGTGGATGCACAGACACTGGCGTCCTTTCTGCATGACACGCAGTTGCAGCAGCGTAGCGGAGAAACGCCGGATTTCAGCAACACGCTGTTCCTGCTCGATGAGAGTTCGATGGTGGGCAATACCGACATGGCACGGGCATACGCCCTGATTGCGGCCGGGGGCGGTCGTGCCGTGGCCAGCGGTGACACGGACCAGCTGCAGGCCATCGCGCCCGGTCAGCCTTTCCGTCTCCAGCAGACGCGCAGTGCTGCCGATGTGGCCATCATGAAGGAGATTGTGCGTCAGTCGCCGGAATTGCGGGAGGCGGTATACAGCCTGATTAACCGGGATGTGGAAAGGGCGCTGTCAGGGCTTGAGAGTGTGAAACCGTCTCAGGTTCCCCGTCAGGAGGGGGCATGGGCACCGGAGCACTCCGTGACGGAGTTCAGTCGCAGCCAGGAAGCGAAACTGGCAGAAGCGCAGCGGGAGGCGATGCAGAAAGGCGTGGCTTTTCCTGATGTCCCCATGACACTGTATGAGGCCATTGTCCGCGACTATACCGGCAGGACACCGGAAGCACGGGAGCAGACGCTGATTGTCACTCACCTGAATGAGGACCGGCGCGTGCTGAACAGCATGATTCATGATGCACGGGAAAAGGCCGGTGAGCTGGGAAAAGAGCAGGTCATGGTGCCTGTCCTGAACACAGCGAATATACGCGACGGGGAGTTGCGTCGTCTCTCCACCTGGGAGACACATCGGGATGCACTTGCCTTGGTGGATAATGTGTATCACCGGATTGCCGGTATCAGCAAGGATGACGGGCTGATAACCCTGGAGGATGCGGAAGGTAACACGCGGCTGATTTCGCCCCGGGAGGCGGTGGCTGAAGGCGTCACACTGTACACTCCGGACACCATCCGGGTGGGGACCGGTGACCGGATGCGCTTCACGAAGAGTGACCGGGAGCGCGGTTATGTGGCCAACAGCGTCTGGACGGTGACAGCAGTTTCCGGTGACAGTGTCACGCTGTCGGACGGACAGCAGACCCGTGTGATTCACCCCGGCCAGGAGCGGGCAGAGCAACATATTGACCTGGCCTATGCCATCACCGCCCACGGTGCACAGGGGGCGAGTGAAACCTTTGCCATCGCGCTTGAAGGCACGGAAGGTGGCCGGAAACAGATGGCCGGCTTCGAGTCAGCCTACGTTGCCCTGTCGCGTATGAAGCAGCATGTGCAGGTGTACACTGATGACCGTCAGGGCTGGACGGATGCCATCAACAATGCCGTACAGAAAGGGACTGCCCACGATGTGCTGGAGCCGAAAGCTGACCGGGAGGTCATGAATGCAGAGCGGCTGTTCAGTACGGCACGGGAACTGCGGGACGTGGCGGCAGGGCGTGCCGTTCTCCGTCAGGCGGGACTTGCCGGGGGAGACAGTCCTGCACGGTTTATTGCACCAGGGCGCAAATATCCGCAGCCGTATGTGGCACTGCCGGCTTTTGACCGTAACGGCAAATCAGCAGGTATCTGGCTGAACCCGCTGACCACGGATGACGGAAACGGGCTGCGGGGATTCAGCGGTGAAGGCCGGGTGAAAGGCAGCGGGGATGCGCAGTTCGTGGCCCTGCAGGGCAGCCGTAACGGAGAAAGCCTGCTGGCTGATAACATGCAGGATGGCGTCCGGATTGCCCGTGATAATCCGGACAGCGGTGTGGTGGTGAGAATTGCCGGTGAAGGTCGCCCGTGGAATCCCGGTGCCATCACCGGTGGTCGCGTGTGGGGAGATATTCCGGACAACAGTGTCCAGCCGGGGGCCGGAAATGGCGAACCGGTCACGGCAGAGGTGCTGGCACAGCGGCAGTCTGAAGAGGCCATCCGTCGTGAAACGGAACGCCGTGCGGATGAGATTGTCAGAAAAATGGCAGAGGAAAAACCTGACCAGCCGGATGGTAAAACAGAGCAGGCTGTCAGGGCTATTGCCGGGCAGGAGCAGGACAGGGCTTCGTCATCAGAACGGGAAACTGCGCTGCCGGAGAGTGTGCTGCGTGAGCCTCAACGGGTGCTGGACGCTGTCCGGGAGGTTGCCCGGGAAAATCTGCTGCAGGAGCGACTTCAGCAGATGGAGCGGGATATGGTCCGCGACCTGCAGAAAGAGAAAACCCTGGGCGGAGACTGATACAGGAAGACAAAGGCTGATGACAACGGATAACACGAACACGACACGTAACGATTCACTGGCTGCCCGGACCGGTACCAGGCTGCAGTCGTTGCTGGTCTGGTCACCCGGACAGCGGGATATCATCAAAACGGTGGCACTGGTGCTGATGGTTCTGGACCATGCAAACCGCATTCTGCATCTGGACCAGTCGTGGATGTTTCTGGTCGGGCGTGGGGCCTTTCCGCTGTTTGCCCTGGTGTGGGGGCTGAATCTGCCCCGTCATACGCATATCCGGCAGGAGGCCATTAACCGGCTGTGGGGATGGGCGGTGATTGCCCAGTTCGCATATTATCTGGCCGGCTTTCCCTGGTATGAGGGGAATATCCTGTTTGCCTTTGCAGTTGCGGCACAGGTGCTGACATGGTGTGAAACGCGCACCTGGTGGCGTTCCGCAGAGACCATGTTGCTTCTGGCAATGTGGTTGCCTTTCTCCGGCACCAGTTACGGCATTGCCGGGCTGCTGATGCTGGCAGTCAGCCACAGGCTGTACCGGGCGGAAGACAGAATGGAACGTCTGGCGCTGGTCGCCTGCCTGCTGGCTGTTATTCCGGCGCTTAACCTTGCCACCAGTGATGCAGCGGCGGTGGCCGGCCTTGTGATGACGGTGCTGACCGTTGGTCTGGTGTCGTGTGCAGGAAAATCATTACCCCGTTTCTGGCCCGGGGATTTTTTCCCGACGTTCTATGCCTGTCATCTGGCTGTGCTGGGCGTTCTGGCGCTGTGACGGGTGTGGTATCTTTGGCCGCAAGAGGATGATTCGTCAGAGGCAGAACACAGCATGACAGAGCAGAAGCGACCGGTACTGACACTGAAGCGGAAAACGGAAGGAGAGACGCCTGTCCGCAGCCGGAAAACCATCATCAATGTCACCACGCCACCAAAATGGAAGGTGAAAAAGCAGAAGCTGGCGGAGAAAGCGGCCCGGGAAGCTGAGCTGGCGGCAAAAAAAGCGCAGGCCAGACAGGCACTGTCCATTTATCTGAACCTGCCCACGCTGGATGAGGCCGTGAATACCCTGAAACCCTGGTGGCCGGGATTATTTGACGGTGACACCCCCCGGCTTCTGGCCTGCGGTATCCGTGCCGTGTTACTGGAAGACGTGGCGCAGCGGAATATCCCGCTCTCGCATAAAAAACTGCGCAGGGCGCTGAAGGCCATCACCCGTTCAGAAAGCTATCTGTGTGCCATGAAAGCCGGTGCCTGCCGGTATGACACGGAAGGGTATGTGACGGAGCATATTTCTCAGGAGGAGGAAGTGTATGCGGCAGAGCGTCTGGATAAAATCCGCCGCCAGAACCGGATAAAGGCAGAACTTCAGGCCGTGCTTGATGAGAAATAAAAAAAAGCCTCCCTCAGAGAGAGGAGGCAGGGAAATAAGGCTTAAAAGGAAATAACTTCCGTACCCGAAAGGAAGCCAATTCAGTAGATTATTTAACACCATAATACTGACGGGTTAAAGAGGAGTGATAAAGATGAATGGATTCAGAAACAGTTCACGGAACGGTCAGGTCTGGTGCTGGCAGCGTGCCGGAAGCCGGGCCGTTATTCTGGAGGTCAGTGGACGCTGGATGGAAGCGGCAGAAGCATGGCGACGGGCTGCCGGTGTTGCGCCCCGGACAGACTGGCAGCAGTTTGCCCGAAAAAGGGCTGCACACTGCCACCGGCGCTGCCGGGGAAGGGTGTAACGAAAAAAGCAGCCTTCATTACTCTAGGTAATGAGCGCTAGATTAATGTTGCAAAATGCAGTACATTGGCAACACATTAATATAGGATACTGTTATGCCACGCCTGAAGGACGAAACTCTATCCATCCGTACATCCACAGAGATCAAGCAACTTCTGCGTTTAGCAGCAGATCGCGAACATCGTTCCGTAGCCTCGATGATCGAAATTCTGGTGCTGGAGTACGCTCGTACGCATGATCTGAAACCAGACTCTCAAGGCGGGGCAGCAAAAAGGGGTGTCTGAGGATGGCGAATGCCAAGGAAGCGCAAGCGCGCATCAAAATCAACAAACTGCTGGAATCTGCTGGTTGGCGTTTTTTCGATGATGCTAAGGGCAAGGCCAACGTAGCTCTGGAGCTCAACGTCAAGCTCAGTCAGACCCAGATCAATGAATTGGGTGAGAACTTCGAAGCGACCAAGAATGGCTTTATCGATTTCCTATTGTTGGACGAAAAAAACCACCCTCTAGTGGTGCTGGAGGCTAAATCCGAAGACAAGAATCCGCTGGTCGGCAAAGAGCAGGCGCGCAAATACGCGAAGTCGCTCGACTGTCGGTTTGTGATCCTCTCGAACGGTAATTTACACTATTTCTGGGATTTACAACAGGGCAACCCGCATATTATCGCTGTTTTCCCTACTCCGGACTCACTCAAGAGCTATCAGAAGTTCGAACCTGACCAGAGGCGCCTGATTACCGAAGTCGTCGGACGCGACTACATCGTCCAGACCCAGTTGCCGGGATACGAGAAGGAAGCGGGTTGGCTCAATGAGAACGAGCGCTCGGCTTTCATTGCCAAGAACAAGCTGCGCTTCCTGCGGGAGTATCAGAAGAAGGCAATCAATGCCATCCAAGACATGGTGGCTGATGGCTCGACCCGTTTCCTGTTCGAAATGGCGACCGGCACTGGCAAGACCCTGACATCTGCTGCCGTCATCAAATTGTTCCTGCGCACCGGCAATTCTCACCGCGTGCTGTTCTTGGTGGATCGACTGGAGTTGGAGGAGCAAGCTGCGAAGGCGTTCAAGGACTATCTGAAGAACGACTATGTCACCGTTATTTACAAAGAGCGTCGTGATGACTGGCGCAAGGCCGATATCGTGGTCACCACGGTACAGTCGCTGCTGTTCAACAACAAGTACAAGCGCCTGTTCTCGCCCACCGACTTCGACTTGGTCATCTCCGATGAAGCCCATCGATCCATTGGCGGCAATGCTCGCGCCGTCTTCGAGTATTTTGTCGGCTACAAGCTAGGCTTAACCGCAACGCCGCGTGACTATCTCAAGAGCTTTGATGCGAGCAAGCCCACCACCCGCGACCCGCGTGAGCAGGAGCGTCGCCTGCTGCTGGACACCTACCGCACCTTCGGTTGCGAATCCGGGCAGCCGACCTTCCGTTATTCTCTACTGGATGGCGTCAAGGATGGCTTCCTGATTAACCCTATGGTAGTCGATGCACGAACCGACATCACCACCAAGCTGCTATCCGAGCAGGGCTATACCGTGATGGCTCCCGTCGGCGAGGACGGGCTACAGGAACATATATTCGTTTTCAAGGATTTCGAGAAGAAGTTCTTCTCCAAGGCAACCAATGAGCTGTTTTGCCAGACCTTCATCAAGAACGGTTTGCGTGATCCAGTGACCGGCGAGTTTGGCAAGGGCTTGGTATTCGCTGTCAGCCAAAACCATGCTGCTAGGCTCACGCAAATCCTGAACGAGCTTGCGGATATATTGTGGCCTGGCAAGTACCAGTCCGACTTTGCAGTACAGGTTACTTCCAGCGTATCCGATGCCCAGCAGTACACCATCAATTTCACCAACAACAATCTGCTGGGGTCGGCTAACTTCAATGCCCTGTACAAAACTAGCAAGGCGAGAGTGTGTGTGACAGTGGGCATGATGACCACTGGGTACGACTGCCCGGATATATTGAACTTGGCATTGATGCGCCCGGTGTACTCGCCGTCCGATTTCGTGCAGATCAAAGGGCGCGGTACGCGCAAGCACAACTTCCTTGAACAACTGCTCGATGACAATTTAAAGCCACTGATCAACGAGCCAGAAAAATCCCGCTTCAAATTCTTCGATTTCTTTGCCAACTGCGAATATTTCGAGGAAAAGTTCGACTATGACGAAGTGCTCCAGTTGCCGACGCGCAGCAGTGAGGGAGACGGTCAGGGTGAAGCTCTGCCATCACCAATGGGAGGGCTCTATGAGTACACGGGGGCCGATACCATTTTCCACGTAACCGAACAGCAAATTGGCTACGAAGGCATGAAGATTGACAGGATGTTCTTCGAGAAATTTGAGGAACAGGTCAAAGCCGACCCGACGTTACAGCAGCAGGTTGAGAACGAGCAGTGGGAGCAGGCCATCGATTATGTGACCAGCCAACTGTTCGACAGACCCAACGAATACTTCAACTTGGATAAGCTGCGCCGTGCTGCCGGAGTAGATCGACGACTGAGCCTAAGGGAAATCCTGCAAAAGATCTTCGGTTTGCTCCCCTACTTCAAGAGTAAGGATGAACTGCTGGAGGATGAATTCCAGCAGTTCCTGCTTGTCAACCAGAGCAAGCTGACCGAAGACCAAGGCGCTGCTGTCTTGGCAATGAAGTACTTTTTCAAGGCATACTCCACTGATGCTGTTCTGCGCGCTATCATCGACGACAAGCGATTTGGAGAGCTGAACGTGAACCCAGCCTTTGGCGTGGGCGATTTGCGCGCTGTGCCGCCCGAGTGGCGCGAAGGCATTCCCGAGTACATCAAAGACTACGTTTCGCTCAACCAATTCATGTAAGCTATTCAAGGCTACCGTAGGTGGCCGAACGAGAAGAACAATACTATGCTGGATACCGATACCAAACGCCGAATTGACTCCTGCCGTGACATTCTTGTCGGCAAGGTCCCCGACCCAAAGAGTCAGGTCGAGCAGATCACCATCGCGCTGATCTACAAATTTATGGATGACATGGATACCCAGTCCGAAGAGTTCGGTGGCAAGCGCAGCTTCTTCGTCAATGGCTTCGAGAAGTTTAGTTGGAGCAAATTGCTGGCGCCCAGCATGGGGGGCCAAGACACGCTGAACCTTTACTCCGAGGCTATTGGCAAGATGACAGAGAACACGCACCTGCCCGCGCTGTTCCGCGACATATTCAAAAATGCATATCTGCCGTACCGTGATCCGGAAACGCTTAAGGCGTTTTTGAAGGAGATTGATAACTTCTCCTACGACCATTCAGAGAGACTAGGCGATGCTTTCGAATACCTACTATCAGTGCTGGGAAGTCAAGGCGATGCGGGCCAATTCCGTACGCCGCGACACATCATTGATTTCGTGGTTCGAGCTGTTGGGCCCCAAAAGAGTGACAGGGTTTTGGACCCGGCTTGTGGCACTGCTGGGTTCCTGATTTCGGCCTACAAACACATCCTGAGAGAGAACACGCCAAGCGAAGAGCGAAATAGCTGGCAGTTACGGCATGGCGCCTCAGTCGCTGAAACTTCAATTGAAAGTCCAATGCACTACAGCGGGAGTCTTCTGACCCCGATAGAGCGCCAAAGAATTCATGAGAACATTAGAGGCTTTGATATTTCGCCGGATATGGTAAGGATTTCACTAGTAAATCTCTATTTGCACGGATTCCGCTCCCCATTGATTGAAGAGTATGACTCTTTAACTCAAGAAGAGCACTGGCAAGAGACTTATGACACAATCTTGGCCAACCCGCCTTTTATGACGCCTAAGGGGGGCATTAAGCCCCATAAAAAATTTAGCCTGCGGTCAAAACGAGCAGAACTACTTTTCCTTGACTACATCTCTGAACACTTGTCGCCAATAGGGAAAGCCGGAGTGGTTGTACCTGAAGGCATCGTTTTTGTTGGTCAATCCGCATACGTTGAGATGCGAAAGCGATTGATTCAAGAAAAATCTCTAATCGCAGTCGTTGAATTGCCTCATGGTGTATTCAAGCCATACGCTAGCGTTAAAACTCACATCTTGATCATCGACAAGCAGATAGCCAAAAGAACCGACGAGGTTCTTTTTATAAACATAGGCGCTGACGGGTATACACAAACAGACACTAGACAAGCAGTTGACGAGAACGATCTACCAGTAGCATTGGAGTTAATTGATAATTTCAAGCGTAATCAACTGGAAAGCACAATCCCCTCCTCAAAACTAGATTTCATCACAGTCAAAAGAGAGCACATTCTTGCTTCAGTTGGATGTCACTTGGTCGGTCGGTGGTACATGCTTGAGAGAACATTTCGAGAGCTTTGGGAACGTATGCCCAGTGCGAGAGAGTTGGGCGTGATTTGCAATATTCATCGTGGTATGCACTCAAACATGAGTTCTCCGCCCGGAGATTTTCCACTTGTGGTTCCTGCTGCTGACAGAAAAACATCAGCCGATTACTCCTTTGATTTCAAAGCAAGCTGCATACCGCTTGTATCCTCATCTGGGCACGGCAAAGCTGACATTAAGCGCCTTCATTATCAGGAAGGAAAATTTGCTCTCGCAGATACTATGTGCTGCCTTGAAGCAAAAGAACCAGAACATGTAGATATGAGATATGTCCACGAATATCTGTCGAAGTTCAAAGATGAACTATTAGTGCCAATGATGTGTGGTGCCACAAATGTAACTTTGAATCAGAACGATATAAAGAAAATTCTCATTCCTTTGCCGACAATTGACGAACAACGAAGAATTGTCCGAGGAATCTTAGCCAAAGAGGCTGCTGATAAGTTGCAAGCTATTGGGGAAGAAATTAGTTTTGGCATCACCTCATCCGAAGAAATTGTCTTCGATATTAAGAAGCAGATCGAAAGACTGCTTGCTATTCGAGAGGCATCTCCTTCAATAAGCCTTTCATGATGTGCTACTCGTTTTATGTTTTGGATAAGGACGGAGGAATGATGGTCGCAATTAGGAGAAGAACATGAGCAAACCGTGGCATTACCCCGGCGCTCGTTGGTGGAAGTTCGATTTCCACACCCACACTCCAGCCTCTAGGGATACAGGCGCTTGGCAGGCCGCTATCGGCACGCCAGATGAGCTGAAACCACAGAAATGGTTACTCAAGTTCATGGCCGCCGAGATCGATTGCGTGGCCGTCACCGATCATAACACCGGTGAGTGGATCGACTTGCTCAAGGCTGCTTATGCGCAGATGAAGCGAGAGGCCGATGCTGGCACACCGCCTGACGGCTTCCGCGAGTTGCACTTATTCCCCGGTGTGGAGATCTCGGTGCAAGGTGGCTTTCATCTGCTAGCGATCTTCGACCCCTCGGCCAACAGTCAAACCATCAGCGACCTGTTGGCGCAGGTGGATTACCAAGGTACGCGCGGCGACAGTGATAGTGTCACCCGAATCGGTGCAGCCCAAGTGGTTGAGCGCATTCTAGCGGCGGGTGGCCTTGCCATTCCAGCACATGTAGATGCCGACAAAGGTCTGCTGCAGGTCGAACCCGGTACACGCAAATGCCTGATGGATACCAACACGGTCAGACAGATTATGAATGAGGCCGGGATTCTAGCACTAGAATGGACGACCTCCACCACTCCTAAGCCTATGGTGTTGGACGAACTGAAACTTCGATTTGCCAGCGTGGTGGGCAGCGATTGCCATAGCTTCAAAGGTGCTGCTGTTCCCGGTTCTCGCTACACCTGGATCAAGATGGCCCGACCTAGCCTAGAAGGATTGCGTCTTGCGTTGCTGGATGGGCAGGATGTCTCTGTTCGGCGCAGTGATGAAAGCAATGACTTTGTGCCGTTCAATACGCCCGAGCATTTCATCGAATCGATAGAAATCCGCGACGCGCGTTACATGGGGCGGGGCAAAACGTTTGCCAGCTTGTCTCTCAACCCTTACTTCAATGCTTTGATCGGTGGTCGTGGGACCGGAAAATCAACCGTCGTGCATGCCCTGCGCTTGGCCTATCGCCGTGAGAAGGAGTTGTTGCTCAGTTCAGAAGCTGGACAGACCTTCAAGCGTTTCAATCAGGTTGCCAAGAGTCGCAATGACGAAGGTGGACTACGAGCGGAAACAAGCTTCTGTGTGCAAGTGCAGCGTGATGGCATACCCTATCGCCTGATCTGGCGGCAGGATGGTCAGGGCCACGCGGTGGAGGAATGGGATGCCGATACGGGTAGTTTCAAGCCTTCGGTCAGCCAGAGCGTCACCGAGCAACGCTTTCCGGTGCGTTTATTCAGCCAAGGGCAGATCGCCGCGCTGGCTGGTGACAGCCAACAGGCGCTGCTCAAGGTGATTGACGATGCTGCAGGTACGCAGTCGCAGCAAGCTGCTTTCGAGGAGGCTAAGCGCGCCTTCTTGGTTGCACGGGCGCAGATGCGTGAGTTGGACGGTAAACTGCAAGAGCGTGAGGCGTTGACGCTTGCGCTGCAAGACATTCAGCGTAAGCTGGCTCGCTTCGAGGTCGCCGATCATGCTGCTTTGCTGAAGAACTATCAGCGCACCAACCAGCAAAGCCGCGAACTGGAACGTCAGTTTGAAGCCTCCGTCGAATTGGCAACTCATTTGAAAACGCTTGCCGACGATCTGTTGGTGGAAGACTTGCCGGAAGGCTTGTTCGATACCACCGAGGATGGCCCTGCACTGGGTATTGTCCAAGCGCTGCACGCTGCTATCATCAAAGCTCGGCAGGAAGTCGAGCGCGTGGCAAACATGTTGCAGGAGTGTGGGCAAGTCCTGAGAGGTGAAATGGAGGCTTCGCCTTGGTTTGCACGGATCGGCGCGGCCAAGACAGCTTACGAGTTGCTCAAGGCCGACTTGCAGCAACAAGGTGTCAGCGACCCCAGCGAGTACGGGCGCTTGGTGAAAGAAAAGCAGCGTTTAGAAACTGAGCTGAAGAAGTTGCAAGCCTTGCAGAAGCAGCACACCGAGTTGCGTGAAAAGGCCAAGTCGTTGCTGGAACAGGTGCAATCCGCCCGCCGCACCATCAGTGCCCAACGGAGCGCATTTCTGCGAGCAACGCTGCAAGGCAATCCCTTTGTGCGCATTGAGCTGATCCCGTACAGTCGGGACGCGCATGGTATTGAGCGCTCCTTGCGGGAGGTGCTTGGGGCTGCTGAAGGCAAGTATGTGGACGACCTGTATCAAGAGCTAGAGGGAGCATCCCCAAAAGGGCTCGTGGCCAATCTGCTGGGCACGGTTGAGCTGGTCGAGCAGTCGGGCATATGGGATACGGTAGCTTTCGAGCAGGCGTTACTGGCGCAAAAGAAGCGCCTGTCACAAGCCTGTCGCGGGCAGGCGGAGTTTGGTCACTGGTTCAATAAATTCTTGAAAGCGGAAGCTGGCAAGCGCCCGGAATTTATCGATCACATTCTGTGTTGGTTCCCCGAAGACGGTTTGCAGGTGGAGTACAGCCGTAAGGGGGACGGGCGGGACTTTCAGTCCATCGGTCAGGCGTCCGCTGGGCAGCGGGCTGCGGCTATGCTGGCCTTCCTGTTGGCGCATGGCAATGAGCCACTGGTGCTCGACCAGCCAGAAGATGACTTGGATAACCACTTGATCTACGGATTGGTTGTACAGCAGATCCGCAGCAATAAATTGCGTCGTCAACTCGTTATCGTGACCCACAACCCCAACATCGTAGTCAATGGTGACGCTGAGTTTATTCATGTACTGGACTTCAATCACCAGTGCCATGTGAAGCAAATCGGCTCTTTGCAGGATCAGACCATGCGCCGTGAAGTCTGCCAGGTGATGGAAGGCGGCGAAGATGCATTTGAACGGCGTTACCAGCGCTTGGGAAAAGATGTCTTACATGTTTGAGATGACTGATAATTTACATTGTTTCATTGAAAATATTGGTAACTACTAAATGTATGAGCTTTTGTTAATTCTGTAGATAGAAAGATGGTGAGACAATGAGCTATTAGATTGAGATTTTCGAGAATAATCTAATCCTAGTTGGCAATTTTCAGCTGTGTGAGGTAGTAGTCAGCTTGTCAGAAACTTTCATGACTAGCATAGCGCTCAAACAGTGAATGATGTCGAAATTGCTTCCGTAGGGAATTTGACTCTTTGCCATCGGGTTTATAGCAGCAGTAGCTTGAGAAATAACTGGTCAGGGTTGTGAGATAGTTTATTTTGTGGTTTTGCGCTGGAATCGCCGAAATTTCTGTAGCCTTGGAATTTTAGGGGGCAGCACTTGTACATAAGGCCCCCGTTAATCGTGCAGCAAAGAAATATCTTTTTAGAGCGAAAATCACAGCTCGTAACGTATCACATAGTTGGTACAGAGCAATTCTCACTCACGACCACGTCAGCACATGCCAAATATGCTTTAAAAATTGACAAATCCGCTATACCGAAAATTTTAGTAGTTCCGGCATCCCTACCCAGTAAGAGGTTCTGAGGCAGGCTGGTATTCCGTTGCTCAGAAGCCACAATGCCAGAAAACTGCTGCATATGACCGGAGAGTGGCTGAATACAACAGGGGGGCTCAGCAGTCACCGGAACATCGTAGCTGACGCCTTCGCGTTGCTCAGTTGTCCAACCCCGGAAACGGGAAAAAGCAAGTTTTCCCCGCTTCCGGCGTTTTCGGTATTATTTAGTGAATGGCATTTGTCATATATATAAACATAATATCAACAAGATAAATTAATACGGAAAGCCCGATATTAATATTGGTTTCTTTTAACAGTGCTGAGGATTCATGAGATATAGCCAGTGTTTTTCTGGTTTTAATTTGTTGCACCAGAAACCATGTATTAAGAATGGCGATAAGAAAATAAGCCAGGTAAATTGCGTTAACCATACTATCAACTCTCGTAAAATAAGTGAAAACAGAAACTCACAGCTATCTGACAGATAACGAACGATATCGTTATTATCTTTTTTAGGGGATTTTACGTACAAACAGGTATGGAACAATTCGGGAAATGCTGATGATTATTAAGGTTATCAGATAATTAACCGACTGGCTGAAGTGTGGTACTATTGCTGCGGGTGTCTGAGCCTTTCTGGTTCAGGCAAGACGCAGGGATCAGAAATGCGAAGACCCCACTCGTTAATCCATTAACTCGTGAGGTTTGCATGAAGTATCTCGACACTACTGATTGTAGCCTCTTCCTTGCAGAGAGGTCAAAGTTTATGACGAAATATGCCCTTATAGGGTTGCTCGCCGTGTGCGCCACGGTGTTGTGTTTTTCACTGATATTCAGGGAACGGTTATGTGAACTGAATATTCACAGGGGAAATACAGTGGTGCAGGTAACTCTGGCCTACGAAGCACGGAAGTAAGCTGCCGGGCGGGGACGGAAGTCCCCGCTTTCCGGAAGTGTGAGGTATTTCAGGGGCAGACACC
>Ga0209547_100035_pt1 | contig 40439 bp, 39 predicted proteins | sample UppTromicrDC3115_FD_185843 | JGI IMG/M metagenome (GOLD analysis project Ga0209547, IMG submission 185843) | Upper troposphere microbial communities from Oklahoma, USA - DC3-115 (SPAdes) (version 2) | ecosystem: Environmental > Air > Outdoor Air > Unclassified | place: USA: Oklahoma | collected...
GGCTGGGACGGAAGTCACTGTCGTTCTCAAAATCGGTGGAGCTGCATGACAAGGTCATCGGGCATTATCTGAACATAAAACACTATCAGTAAGTTGGAGTCACTACCTGTGCTGTCGTAGGTAACGTCTCACACCTGGTATTTTTTCGCCAGTATCGGGGTTAATAGCTTGAATTTTTTTATCGTACAAATCTACTCTAACTATTTTCCCATGTTCGTTTTTTCCATAAACATACTCTAACTCAGGGAAATAGTGAGATGCGTGAAGAAAATAGTTGTGTTTTAAATTTGCATATTCAAAAACTAACTTAGCATCAACACATATATATTTGTGACCGCCATGAATATCCATATAAAAATGATCTTCGTGTGTTGTTATTCGTTTTTGTTTATTAACAGGATTATCAGATGATTCCTTTCTCTCTTCATACAACTTAGCCCGTTCGGCCTCTTCTTGTGCAATTCTTCTGGATGCCTCGGCTCTAATTTTGTCGTGTGAATTTTCTGAAATAAATAATTTGGTAAGAACGTAAATGGATAAAATTACGATCGCAATGAAAATGACGAATCCCATAATCATTAATCTCCTATGTAATCTTTGGAGTCGCAACTCCTCTGGTTGCGACATTAGTGATAGTTATCCCTTTGGCTCAATTCCGCGCCGTAGCAGTTCTTTACGCCCTAACTCTTTAAGCCAGTTGGCAAGACTTACTCCATCGTTACTGGCTTCGTTATCAAACTGCTCCTTCAATTCAGGGACTATACGCATATGGAATGGTGGGGCCTTTCCTGTGCCTTTTTGTTTTTTATCGCGCTTAATAACTGTTGACATGTGTACACCTATAGCGTTATGTTTTGGTTCGTTAGGTGTACACCTTAACACGTGTACATCAAAAAACGCAACGCCCCGCAGTGGTGGCACACATGCAGGGCGTCTAACCACCAACGATAGAAAGAGTATCGAGGTAGCTATGTTAAATCATACCACACACCCGCAAGGGCGGGATTCGCACAACCTGAATAAATACATCTGGCGTTTTATCGCCCTGAGCACGGCACAACCGCGCGTGATTACCATTGAGGCCACCAGCGAACAGGAAGCACGCCAGCAATCCCCGGCTGGCTGCGTGATGGTATTCGCCGCCCGTATTCGCCAGGGGGTGCACCATGTGCAATAAAAACACGCCGGACGCAGCAGGCGAAGCATTGAAAGTGCTGATACATGCGCTTGTGGATATAAATTGCATGGTAGAGATCATGGAGAGGAAATCACAGTCGGAGTACGACAAAAGAAAATTTAAAACAATAAAAATAATTACCAAAAACTCACTGACAAAAGCTACAGACATCCTCAATGAGGACACTAAAAGAATCAGGGAGAAACTGTGTGATGCATAAAATACCCTTTGATGTTCTTGTTCATTCTGAAAACGCATTAATCCGCGCAAAGGAAATGGACGCATTACTACTTAAGTTAATTGATGTGCCGGAAAGTGGCGATGAATCTGATTCAATGATGTTTTCTGCCGTGCGTACGCTATTAACGCCTGTTATTAATGAATTAAATACAGTGATGGCAATTCACGAGAATAATAAAGCGCAGCACACCGGAGAATAAAAACCATGAAAAATAAAATTTCTGGCTTTACTGCCAGCGGCCCCGCTCGGCCTGAAATCCGCCCCGGCGATATTTTCCGGGATAAATACGGTAGCACGGTAATGATTAAAGGCGTTGGCGGACGGTGCGTTATTTACCGCCGTGATGGGTACGACTATGACTGCGTGATGCCTGTTTATCAGTTCCGGCGTGATTTTTCTCTGGTACAGAACGCAACACGCGGTAAGCCCACCAGCAGGGAAAAAGCACGGGAAAATATTAAGAAAATAAAAAGCATGCTCAGCGCATCCAGAGGTAAAAAATGAAACTGGCACCGAACGTAAAACTGTTACCGAAAGATAAACACACTGAGGCGGTTATTTTTGCGGGTGATAATGCTCACTCCTTTGCAGAACATTACATGATTGCACAGGCCAAAAAAGCAGGCGATCCCATCCCTCCGGTTTACCTGGGCCGTTATCAGTTAAGCGAACTGGACAATTTACAGATTGTTGATGAAGGACGATACAGAGCAAAGGTCATACGCGCCGGAAACCTGGACGATATGCAGATGCTGACCATTGCCACAAAACTGGCGATCGCAGGTGTCCGGGAAGCGCGGTTACTTTCAGAGAATTTCGAACTACTGGAGGACTGGAGCGAGCAACTACCGCGCCTTAAAGAAACCTGGGAACGTGGGGAAAGCCTGGTCATGAATGGCGGAAAGCGAAAAATCACACTTCCCATCTCATGGGGTTCTGAGGGATTCGACGCGCAGCAAAGCTACGTAATTAAGGGGCTTATTCCGGCTGAATCATTATGCAGCACCTACGGGGCCAGCGGCTCTTATAAATCGTTCCTGGCTATTTCCTGGTCGTGCCATGTTGCCACAGGTATGGCATGGGGAGGCCGCAGGGTCAGTAAGGGCGCGGTTATCTATATCGCTGGTGAAGGCAGCATGGGCGTAAAACGCCGCGTTAAGGCGTGGGAGATAACCCACGACAAGGTGGTTACAGATTTGTGCATCATTAACGCGCCTGTTTTCCCTGCATCGCCTGACTATGTGGAGCAGGTTATCAGAACTGCCGGACTTGTTAAGAGCAGAACGGGCGAAAATGTGCGGCTGATTGTGATAGACACGCTGGCCCGTTGCTTTGGTGGGAATGATGAAAATGATTCCCGTGATATGGGCGCATTTATCCAGGGGTGTGACGCGATAAAGCAGGCCACAGGGGCCACGGTGCTGGTGGTTCACCATTCCGGCAAGGATGAAACAAAGGGGGCGCGTGGTTCCAGCGCATTCCGTGCCGCACTGGATGCAGAGTACCGAATCAGCCGGGAAAATTCAGACGTTACAGCACTGGTGGCGGCGTGTACGAAGATGAAGGACGCAGAGGAGCCAAAAGAGAGCGCATACGACCTTAAAAGCGTGGAGGTGTTCACCGATACCGATGGCGAAGAGATTGTGTCCATGGTGGTGATTGACGTTCCCCGCGCCCCTGCTGAACTGGAGCGCATAGAGGAGGCCGGGAACAAGACGGAAAATCACACGGCTTTATGGGGTTGTATCCGGTCACGTATACAGCATGGTGATAAATGCACGATCCCGCTGCTACGTGATGACATGAAAAAGCTGGGATATGACACAAAACACCTTAAACGATGGTTAGCCAAACTGGAAAAAGACGGCGTGATTTGCGTCGATGGGGATGATGTTCACCCACTGTAAAAAGTGGGCGTTAAAAGTGGGAATAGTGGGTAATTTAACTGGAATTTAACAAAATCGCCCACTTTCCCACGTGTATACATCCCAAAAAGTGGGCACTAAAAAAACTCTTATGAAACAGTACGATATAAAACCACAAAATCCCAGGTGGGACGAAGTGGGAAACCATGAAAAGTGGGTAGAAAAAGTGGGCACAGGTGGGCGCATGACCAGAAAAACCAGAGATAAGACAGCACCAAAATATCGCGCATTAGACATGACAGAGCACGCCTTAAAGGTGGCAATCAGAACGATAGACCGCCATGCCGGAGAAGGATACGCGAAAGCACATCCCGAACTGATAAGCGCATTCATGACCACGGCGGCGGCAAACTTTGCCACGCTGACAGAGCGGGAGATTGCCGAAGCGGAACAGGTGACAACCATCAACGTTAAAACCGGAGAGCAGACAGCATGACAGCACAGATAGCAGCTTACGGGCGGCTGGTGGCTGACCCGCAGTTAAAGACCACCAGCAAGGGAACACAAATGGCGATGGCGAGTATGGCGGTTTCCCTGCCGTGCAGCCAGGCCGATGACGGAACGGCGACGATGTGGTTATCCGTCCTGGCGTTTGGCAGACAGGCCGACGCACTGGCAAAACACCACAAAGGCGAACTGGTGAGCGTGGCGGGTAACATGCAGGTAAGCCAGTGGACAGGCCAGAACGGCGAAACGCGGCAGGGCTGGCAGGTTATCGCAGACAGCGTAATCAGTGCGCGAACGGCGCGACCGGGCGGCAAAAAGGGCCAGCAGGGCCAGGCTACTGACGCACTGAACAGGGCAAAACAACAGGCGGGAAATGATGATCCGTACGGGGATAACATACCGTTTTAAGCAACGAGTGACAGAAGCCGGGATTTTTCCCGGTTTTTTATGGGTCCTTCCTGAAATTTGGAACACCGAGGGGATGCGGACGCGCAGAAAACGGCTAGTTTTTGCATTTTCATGGCGGCGGCAGCATGTGTGATAATTCATTGATAATTAAAAATTATTTCTGTTTTTACCTGTACAATCTTTTTTCTCCCCTGTCATTAGACCAGTTCGCAATCAATTGAAATATATAAATAAATCTGATTTTCACCTGCCAGATGGAGTTGCCGGTGTCCAATGTGATTGGGAGCGATGATGCTTATCACTGGCGCACAAAAATGAATATTGCATATTTTGCAATGCAATTGATCATCATTGCATTTTGATCAACACTGCACATTTCAAATATCAGTCTGAAACGAGGTGTTACGTGAACGAAAAGAAAGCTGTATCGGTTTATCTCGACAATGAAACGGCGCTTGCCCTGTACCGTTTGCGCGAAGATATTCGCAAGAAAAATGCAGAAACGGGAATGGATCTTCCCACGCCAACAGTCGGCTGGCTTGCCCGTTCATTGTTGCGTCAAAGCCTGGGAATTAAGGCAGACAAAAAAGATTTGCCTCATGAGGGGTAAGGTTGATGGAAATTTCATTGTATGAGCCAATCGAAGGCGTAACCGCAAGACAATTCCGTGATTCACTTATGGCGGCAAAAGGCCCGGTTACCGTTGCTATAAACAGCGGTGGCGGAAATGTAACTGACGGCATGGCGATGTTTAACGCCCTGCGAACGTACAAAGGCCACACGGTTGCAAGAATCGACGGTATCGCCGCATCAATGGCTACCATTGTTGCGCTTGGTGCCCGGCGTGTCGTGATGGCTGATAACGGCTGGTGGATGATCCATAACCCGTGGGGCGTTTTTGTTGGTGAATCGGAAGATCTCCGTAAAAAAGCCGACATGATGGAAAAAATCGGCAAGGCAATGCTTGATACCTACGTTGCCAAAACCGGATTACCGGAATCAGAAATCAAAGCCATGATGGATGCTGAAACATGGCTGACGGCTGAGGAAGCTAAAGAAAAAGGATTCATTGATGAAATTTATCCGGCAGAGGGACAGGCATTAGCCATGGCCCCTGGTTGTGGTTCACTGGTGGAGAAATTTACCAGAACGCCGGAAAGCATCATCGCATCAGTGAAGAAAGGCGACACGGAATCAGCAAACGAAAGAGAGAAGCGAAAAAAAGAAGCCGGCATTTTGTTTGGTCACTGGGAAAGTTCGCTGTGTGGGTGGTTGCCGGGAATTGTTGAGGAATTTATCAGTGGTTCCATCACTGCCGAAGAAGCACGTAAAAAACATTTAGAAAAACTGGCGAAAGATACAACGCCGAGCGCAGGACCGGGAGCAATGAGCATGTATGCAGGTAACGGTAATATTGTTGGGGATTCAGTAAAAGCGGCGCTTATGGCACGCAGTGGGCTGGCGGATGTGGAAAAAGATAACCGCTATAACGGTTATTCATTGCGGGAACTGGCGCGCGCTTCTCTGGTGGATCGTGGGGTAAGCGGCATTCCAGGTAATCCGCTGGGCATGGTTGGAATGGCGTTTACTCACAGCAGTAGTGATTTTGGCGGCATTCTTGCGGACGTGGCGCATAAATCATTACTGAAAGGCTGGGAAGATTCGCCGGAGACGTTCCACGCCTGGACGAAAAAAGGCACTCTGACAGATTTTAAGGTTGCCCATCGTGTTGGTATGGATGGTTTTAAATCTCTGCGAAAAGTTTTGCCCGGCAGCGAATACAAATACGCGTCCACGTCCGATCGCAGCGAACCAATTGCACTGGCAACTTATGGCGAATTGTTCAGCATAGATCGCCAGGCAATCATCAATGACGACATGAGCGCACTGACTTCAATCCCCCAGCAAATGGGGGCAGCAGCAAGCCGCACAGTCGGAGATCTGGTTTATGCCGTTCTCGTGGCTAATCAGAAGATGGGCGATAAAAATCCGCTCTTTGATGCGAAACACAGCAACCTGATTAACAGCGAACTTGATATTCCGGGTCTTAGCGCAGCCCGTAAAGCTATGCGTATGCAAAAAAATAATGCCGGTGCTGTACTGAATATTCCGCCTCGTTTCCTGTTAGTTCCGGTAGAACTGGAAGACAGAGCAACCCAGCTTATTCGCTCTACGTCGTTACCAGACGCGCAGAACAGCGGCGTGTTTAACCCGTACAATGATGCACTGACAGTAATCACAGAGGCGCGACTTGATGCCGACAGCGTGAAATCCTGGTATCTGCTTGCGGGTCAGGGAAGTGATACAATTGAAGTCGCTTATCTCGATGGTATTGATACCCCGTACCTGGAACAGCAGCAGGGCTTTACGGTTGATGGCGTAACTTTCAAAGTGCGCATTGATGCCGGAGTTTCTCCTCTGGACTGGCGCGGGATGGTTAAGTCATCAGGTGGTTAATTAAACAATCAGGCATGTTATGTTTTTTTTGCGGCCTTCGGGCCGCTTTTTTTATGGGTCCTTCCTGAAATTTGGAACACCGAGGGGATGCGGATGCGCATAAATCGAGAGATTTTTGATATTTTATGCGTGCAGCAGCATAAGTTTAATGCTTTGATTTTTAACATTATTGATTTGTTTTGTTGAAAAAGCGACCGTGCAGTGAGGTGGTAAAGTGGAACTGAGCAAAATGCAGGTTAATGTCTCACAACTGGCAGACCTGGTAGGCATGAATCGAAATCTTGTTTCACGCCGTTTGCGTGAGCTGGAGCTTGTTGGCGGGAATGGTGAGAATCTTAAACTGTATGAACTCGGTCCGGCACTTCAGGCACTGCTGACCCCATCAATGAAAGAAAATGGTGAAATGTCACCACAGGATCGGAAAGCCTGGTATCAGTCAGAAAATGAAAGGCTGAAATTTGAAGCAGCTTCACGTGAATTACTCCCTGTCGAAGAGGTGGCCCGTGAATATTCATCTCTGGCTAAAGCCGTAGTCATGGTGCTGGAAACGTTGCCGGATATTCTTGAGCGCGATTGCGCTCTCCAGCCTTCCGCAGTCATACGAGTGCAACGCATTATTGATGATCTACGTGATGAAATGGCGAGAAAAATTGCAGAAAGCGATTCAGATAATGGCTGGCCTGCATGTGCAAGATGAGTTTGCTACTTAGCGCCGAACGATTACCGTAGGTTAAAGTGACGGTATTCACACCAAAGGCAGAAATCAGCGGTTAACGTAACTGACCGATATTTTCGGGAACAGCCAACGGCTGAGGCCGGAACAACCGACTATCTTTCAGATAGTCACAAACTACGAAATTTTCGTAGTTTAATTACTCGCCAGTTTGATCGTTAACTCGTTGATATTTTCGTAAACCTCAATTTGAGGAGGTCGGGCACAGAAAAACCACGAATATGTTGTTTTTGGGAATGGTCATAATGACCACGCCCAATCGTGACGGAGAGTGACAACCAGTGACAAAAAAGACGGTATTTAAATAGGGTGGGTGTTTAATACCCCCGGGGGGATCGAAATCCCTACGCCCCATTGCTTATGGGACCGCCCGCCTACCCTTGTTCACATCGCCGCAAGTTCGAAAACTTTTTTTGAGAAGATGTGCATGTGATTGATAGGTGAGGTCTATCTATAAAAAATAACAAAATCCGCGCCATTGCTGGATCCGCCCAAAATCCCCCACCTTACGGCAGACAAAGAAAACGCGAATTATGGGCCTGTTGCAGAGAAAAAAGGTCTCACTAGTTTTGTGCATCCTGACATCGAGGTTCGTCAGCCCCCCATCAGCAACCAGGTAACTAATCTCGCTGGTGGGCGTGATGTCGATATGGTGATCCCCATAACGGGTTATCCGTGATCATCCACCAGCTTGATAACGGATAACAGGGAGTCATAACGGTTAAAATTGTATACTTTTGCAGCAAACATTTTTAGCTACACGTTAAGCTATACGATTTTTGGCTTAAAATTTTCGACTTCAATTAAATCAATAGGTTATTGGCGTGTTTTGAATACTCTCGTGGGACCAAAAATCCCAAGAAAACCAACCTTTACGGTTGGTTTTTTTATATCCATAGCATTGTCTTGCTACCCTCACTTGCAGTTTTACTACATGCCCATACATAAAATGGGGTAACATTCACGCGCCTGGTAGCGTTACCAACGCTACGCTCAAACATAATGATTCTAATAAAACCTCAGGAGACTACTATGCCTGAAGCAACGCCTTTTCAGGTGATGATTGTGGATGATCATCCACTTATGCGACGCGGTGTTCGTCAGTTACTGGAGCTTGATCCTGGTTTTGAAGTGGTCGCCGAAGCAGGCGACGGCGCTAGTGCTATCGATCTGGCTAATCGACTGGATATCGACGTCATCTTGCTGGATCTCAATATGAAAGGTATGAGTGGCCTGGATACCCTCAATGCCTTGCGCAGGGATGGCGTTACCGCGCAAATTATTATCCTGACCGTATCAGATGCCTCCAGCGATATCTTTGCACTGATAGACGCAGGCGCAGACGGCTATCTGCTAAAAGACAGCGACCCGGAAGTATTACTGGAAGCAATTCGCGCCGGAGCAAAAGGCAGCAAAGTCTTTAGCGAACGCGTCAATCAGTACTTACGCGAGCGTGAAATGTTCGGTGCGGAAGAAGATCCCTTCAGCGTGCTAACGGAGCGTGAGCTGGATGTTCTGCACGAACTGGCGCAAGGGCTGTCGAATAAGCAAATTGCCTCGGTGTTGAATATTTCTGAGCAGACGGTAAAAGTGCACATTCGCAATCTGCTGCGTAAACTCAATGTCCGCTCACGCGTGGCGGCCACCATTCTGTTCCTGCAACAACGCGGGACACAATAAAAAAATAGCCCGATGGATTTATCATCGGGCTGAGATTGATGACAAACGCAAAACTGCCTGGTGCGCTACGCTTATCAAGTCTACGCGAATCGAGCAATATATTGAATTTGCACGATTTTGTGGCCGGATAAGGTGTTTACGCCGCATCCGGCATAAACATAGCGCACGTTGTCATCCGCCTGGCTCCGATGGCGTCACCATCGGGCTTCTTCTTATTTACTCTCCTGCGGCGACAAATGCTGCATCGCCTGCGCGATACTGCGCTCAATCACCGCACGGCGAGTATCGTTGGCAGGCAAGAGTTTCAACATCATTTCCCACGCAGCAACGGCTTCGCCAAATCGCTGCTGCTCAAAGGCATTAAACGCATACATGCTCAGCACGCGAATATTGCTATGGTCGCTTCTCACCAGTTGACGCAACAACTCGCCGCCCAGGCGGTTATCGTTGGGGTCAGAAGAACGTGTTAACGCCTCCGCGTAACCCAGCGCAGCATCGCTGTTTTTCGGATCGAGGCGATACGCTGTGGCATATGCATCAGTCGCGATACTGGCGTTACCCAGCGCCATCCCAACGCGCCCCAACATAATCCAGCCTTCAATATCTCCTGGATTTTTTTGCAGTTGAGTACGCATCCCCAGCGCAAGACGTGACATCTCTTCTTCGTTGAGCGGATCGGCTTTCGGATCCAGCGCCCTGTCCAGCAATGCCGGAGCCTGCGCTGTGGCCTGCTGCCAGACTTTTACCTGCTGATAATTGCCAGTCTGGTAGTAGCTGACGCCTGCCACAATTAACGCCACCATAATACCCGGCAGATAAACAACATATCCGGCACGCTTACCTTCTGGCACGCTTTGTTCAGGAAACTCCTCCTGCACCACATGCACCCGACGCCGCGAGCGGGAGTAAATCACCCAGCCGCCAATACCAATAGCGACAACTGGCAGCACCCACAGTAGCACGGTCAGCGGCGTTAACGGCGGATCGTAAGTGACGAAGTTGCCGTAACGCGCCACCATATAATCAACAATCTCTTTCTTGCTTTTACCTTCCTGCATCAGTTCATACACTTTTTGGCGCAGGTCGGTGGCAATCATCGAGTTGGAATCGGCAATGCTGTTGTTCTGGCATTTCGGGCAGCGCAGTTCTTCCGTGAGCTGGCGGAACTGCTGTTCCTGTGCTTCATCCTTAAACTGCAACACGTCGATGGTTGCCAGCGCCGAGCCGGAGATCATCAGCATCAGCACGCCCAATAAAAACCTCATTGTGCGGCCTCCTTACTGTATTTCTCCCACAGCGGCTTGATCTCTTCTTCCCAGACGCGAGGATTGAGATCGCCCGCATGGCGATAGCGAATGATGCCGTTGCCATCGATGAGGAACGTTTCTGGCGCGCCATACACGCCGAGATCCAGCCCTAACATGCCGTCGCCATCAAACAGGCTTAGCGCGTAAGGATTGCCCAGTTCTTTCAGCCAGCTAATCGCTTTCTGCCTGTCGTCTTTATAATTCATACCCACCACGCGGATGCCCTGCGCAGAAAGCTGATTCAGATATTGATGTTCCGCACGGCAGGTCGGGCACCAGGTCGCCCAGACGTTGAGCAGCACCGGTTTGCCCTGGGTCAGCACGTCCGCCTGATAAAACTGACCGGGATTATCCAGTGATTCGAGGCGAAACGTCGGCACCGGCTTGCCAATGAGCGCCGATTCCAGATTGGTCGGATCATCCCCTTCGGCATTACGCGCCAACTGCCACAGCAACGCTGCGGCAATCGCCAGGAAGATAATCAAAGGAATTAACAATACTTTGCGCTTCATACAGCCTCCGGCGCAGTTTTTTGCGGGTTCACGCGCTTGCGATAGCGAGGATCAAACAGGCATAACAGCCCGCCCAACGCCATCATCAGCCCGCCCGCCCAGATCCAGCGAACAAACGGTTTGTAGTAAAGACGAACTGCCCACGCGCCGTTTTCCAGCTCTTCGCCGAGTGCTGCATACAGGTCACGGGTAATACCACCGTCAATTGCCGCTTCGGTCATCATCGAACCAGCAGTGTTGTAATAACGTTTTTCCGCATACAGCACCGTTTCCGGTTTACCCTCTCGCGTTACGCCAATAGTCGCCACACCGCCGCGCCAGTTCGGGCCAGTCACCTCTTTGACATCACGGAAGGTGAAGCGATATTCATGAATATCGACGCTATCGCCGGACTTCATGCGCACATCACGCTCAACGCTATAATTCTGGCTAAAGGCAATGCCAACAATTGTCACTGCCAGCCCCAGGTGAGCCGCCACCATCCCCCAATAACTGAAGGTGGTTTTCGTGCCGCGTGAAATACGCAGCGCAGCTTCCGCAATTGCCAGCACCGCAATCCAGCAGGCCATTGCCAGACCGAGTACCGTCATCGCCACAACTTTGCTTTCGAACAGCCACGGCAACAGCAGCGACAGCACCAGCGTAGAGATGAAGGCGATAATCAATAAGTTGCGGATTTTACGTGGGCGATCGCGCCCCCAGCGCACCAGAGGGCCAACACCTAGCAGCAGCGCAAACGGCACCATCAGCCAGGTAAACATGGTGTTGAAAAACGGTTCGCCAATCGAAATGCTGCCCAGCCCGAGTTGTTTATGCACCAGCGGCAGCAGCGTCCCCAGCAACACCACCAGCATCGCGGCGACCAGCAAAACGTTGTTCGCTAACAACAGAGATTCCCGCGACCACAGCGCATTGTTTACGCGTGAGCGAACTTTGTGTCCACGCGCGGCAAACAGCAGCAGTGAACCACCAATCACCAGCACCATAAAGGCGAGGATAAACATACCGCGCGCAGGATCAGACGCAAACGCATGTACCGATACCAGCACACCGGAACGCACGAGGAAAGTCCCCAGCAGACACAGCGAGAAGGCACTGATTGCCAGCAGTAATGTCCACGCTTTGAAGCTGGCGCGTTGTTCAGTGACCGCCAGCGAGTGCATCAACGCAGTGCCAACCAGCCACGGCATAAACGAGGCGTTTTCAACCGGATCCCAGAACCACCAGCCGCCCCAGCCGAGTTCGTAATAGGCCCATGCGGAACCGAGCACAATGCCGAGCGTCAGGAAGATCCACGCCGCCAGCGTCCACGGGCGGGTAAAACGTGCGTAGGTGCTGTCCAGACGCCCACTCAGCAAAGAAGCAATGGCAAAAGCAAACGCCACCGAGAAGCCGACGTACCCCATATAAAGCAGAGGCGGATGGAAGATTAGCCCCGGATCCTGCAACAGCGGGTTAAGATCGCGACCTTCAATCGGGAAGTTCGGCAACGTGCGTGAGAACGGGTTAGAGGTAAAGAGAATGAACAGCAAAAAGCCGACACTGACCATCCCCATTATCGCCAGTACACGGGCCACAATATCCAGCGGAATACGCTGACTAAAAATCGCTACCGCAAAGGTCCAGCCGCTCATCAGCAGCACCCACAGCAGTAGCGAGCCTTCATGCGCGCCCCAGGTAGCCGCCACGCGATACCACACCGGAAGCTGGGTATTGGAGTTGCTGGCAACATAGGTGACGGTAAAGTCGTTGACCACGAAAGCATTGACCAGCACCAGAAATGCGCCAGCCACAGACATAAACAGCAGCCAGGCAAACAAGCGGGAAGACGCCATCATGCGCGCATCTCCGCGCGCCACGCCCCATAGCGGATACACGGACAGCAGCAGTGCAATTCCCAGCGCCAGGCACAGCAGTCCGTTACCAATTTCCGGCATCATGATGCTGGGTCCTTATAAACACTCGCCGGGCGACGGTGGTTAGCTTCCATCGCTTTCTCAACTTCTGGCGGCGTATAGTTTTCATCATGTTTCGCCAGCACTTCTTTCGCGAGGATATGATTGCCTTTTTCCAGCTCGCCCTGCACCACAACGCCCTGCCCTTCACGGAACAGATCCGGCAAAATGCCTTCGTAAGAGACATCCACTGAGCCTTCAGCATCGTAAATGGTGAAGGTCACTTTCAGCGAATTGGGATCGCGCTGCACACTACCCGGCATCACCATCCCGCCAACGCGCAGACGCTGCCCGACTTCCGGCATCTGTTGGGTTTCACGCTTGCCGTAGAGAATCTCCCCCGGCGTATAGAAAAGGTCGATATTCGAGCGCAGCGCATACAGCACCAGGCCAATCGTCAGCGCCAGCCCCGCCAGCACGGCACAGGCAATCCACAACCGATTTTTACGGCGAATATTCATGCAGCCTCCTGCTGTTGCGCAGCACGTAAACGCGCCTCACGCGCCCGCTGTTGCGCCACGCCACGCAGAATTGCGCGATGCTGCATCACCGAATGCACGACCAAAACCACCAGCGGAATAACGGTCATCACCACCGCCAGCCAGACAAAAAAGGCGTAACCGCCCATTGCGAAAAATTCATTCCAGGAAGCAAATGCAGGGGTCATTTACGGCCTCTTTTCAGTATCAGTTCACTCACCCACGGACGGCGTTTTTCCATCAGCAAAATCAAATTACGCATCCGCATCAGCGTCAGCGTGGCGGACAGCAGCAGGAAGCCAAAAATCGACCAGCGTAGCGGCGAACGCATCGCCGGATCGATACTTTGCTGCATCCGCGTTGATCCCTGATGCAGGGTGTTCCACCACTCCACGGAGTAATGAATAATCGGCAGATTCACCACGCCAATCAGCACCAGAATACCTGCCGCACGGCCTGCCAGACGGCGGTCGTCGAAGGCGTGCCACAGGGCAATCACACCCACATACAGAAACAGCAGCACCAGTTCAGAAGTCAGGCGTGCGTCCCATACCCACCAGGTGCCCCACATCGGTTTCCCCCACGCGGAACCGGTGACCAGGGCAATAAAGGTAAACACGGCACCAATGGGCGCCATCGCCGCCACCGCCAGGTTGGCCATTTTCATCTGCCAGACAAGGCCGATAAACGCCGCCACCGCCATTGAGGCATAAATGCCCATCGACCAGATCGCCGCAGGTACATGCAGATAGATAATGCGGTAGCTATTTCCCTGCTGATAATCAGCGGGGGCAAAGCCGAATCCCCAGATCCAGCCGACGGTAAGCACAACCACACTGGCGATTGCCAGCCACGGTATAAACCAGCCACAGATTTGGTACAGCCGTGGTGGGATCGCCAGTTGATGCAGTGTTTTCCACATAGTTTCGATACCAGACTTGAACAAAAATCAGTAATTCAGCGTTATTGAATGCTGATTCGTAACGCTGCCGCCGTCGCAAAAGGGCTTAATGTCGCGGTGCCTGCCAGCAACGCACCTAAAATTGCCAGATACCCGTCAACGGGCAAATGCATGGAAGCCGCGTCCATCGCGGCGGTGGCAAAAATGAGTAATGGGATAGTCAGCGGTAACACCAGTATGCTCAATAGCACACCACCGCGCTTAAGTCCCACCGTCAGCGCCACGCCCGGTGCGCCGAGAAAGCCAAGCGTAGGGGTTCCCAGCAGCAGCGTCAGCGCCATCACTTGCCAGCCATAAACGTCCATTCCCAGTAGCAATGCCACCAGAGGCGAGAGGATGAGTAACGGCAGACCGGTTACCATCCAGTGCGCCATCACCTTCGCCAGCACAACGGCGGGCAAGGGTAACGGCAACAACATCAATTGTTCAAGACTGCCGTCCTGCAAATCGTCACGGAACAGCCGCTCCAGCGCCAGCAGTGAAGAAAGCAGCGCCGCAACCCAGATAATTCCCGGTGCAATGCGCGCCAGCAGCTGCGGCTCCGGGCCAATACTGAGCGGAAAAAGGGTAATAACAATCAGGAAGAACCACAGCGGATTAGCGATTTCGGCGCTATGGCGAAACGCTACGCGCAGCTCAAGACGGAAAATGCGCCAGAACATCATGCGGCCCTCGTTTGCGTCAGTGAAATGCGGCGAATTTTACTTTCAGCAACGTTGAGCGGCTGGTGGGTGGTCAGAATCACAATCCCCCCCTGCTCCGTATGCTGCGCCATTCGCTGGGTCAGACGATCGACGCCGTTAACGTCAATCGCGGTAAAAGGTTCGTCGAGGATCCACAGCGTGGCACGGGTCAGCCACAGACGCGCCAGCGCCACGCGGCGTTGTTGCCCGGCAGAGAGTTGATTAACGGGAATATCTTCGAATCCGGCAAGCCCGGCCTGCGCCAGGGCTTTCAGACATTGTGCGGTATCGCCATCGCGATGATAAAAGTGCAGATTTTCTAACGCCGTCAGCCGGGTTTTGATCCCCGGCTGATGGCCTATCCATAACAGATTTTGATGGTAGCTGTCGCGTACCTGATGCAAGGGCTGCCCTTGCCAGAGAACGTCACCCGCATCAGGGCGAGACAATCCCGTCAGCAAACGGAGAAGCGTTGTCTTCCCCGCACCGTTGCTGCCGGTAATTTGTACCCACTCTCCTGCATTCAGCGTAAACGACAAACCACTAAATAATGTTCGTTCATCCCGCTCGCAAAGTAATTCTCTGGCTTCAAGCATACCCACGCAATAACCCTGTTAAAAACCTGTCTCGACTTCGCGCATATCGGGCAGCTTGTGCGCTATCCCTTTATGGCAATCAATACAGGTTTGCCCATCTTTCACCGCCTGGTCGTGCATCTTAGCGGCAACAGATTTCTGGGCGGTTGTATCCATATACTCGAAGTTGTGACAGTTACGGCACTCCTGCGAGTTATTGTCCTTCATGCGCCGCCACTCATTCTGTGCCATCGTCAGGCGATGAGCTTCAAATTTCTGCGGCGTGTCAATAACGCCAAAAATTTTACCATACAGCTCTTTACTTGCTTTGAGCTTGCGTATCATCTTTGGCACAAACTCGTGCGGAACGTGACAATCCGGGCAGGTCGCACGCACGCCGCTACGGTTGTTGTAGTGCACGGAATCCATGTATTCCTGATACACCGTGTTGCGCATTTCGTGGCAGCTAATGCAGAACTCTTCGGTATTGGCTTTTTCCATCCCGGTGTTAAAGCCACCCCAGAAGACGATGCCGCCAACAAAGCCGATCAACAGCAGCGTACCCAGCGCCAGACGGCTGGGGGTACGCCACCATTTCCACAGGCGCTTAATCAGACCAGGCTTACGGTCAGAATTTCCCATAATAACCTCTTATTTCCCGTAACCTTTTGACGGGGTAAAGGTATTCCCCACGATTGGCGCGGTATCGGCCTGCGGCACGTGACATTGCAGACAGAAGTAACGACGCGGAGCCACTTCTGCGCCCACTTTGCCGTCGCTGTCCATAAAGTGAGTAGGACTGATGCGCGGCGCGCCTGTGGTGCGATAGCTTTCAACACCGTGGCACTGCAAGCAGCGGTTGGTATTGGTCGTTACCTGATAACCTTCAACGCTATGCGGGATCATTGGCGGTTGATTCACATAGTTCAGCGGCATTCGTTCCTGCTCTTTTGGCATCCGAATGGCCCCTTCCTGCGTCCCGGATACTTCCGGCGACTGGCTAAAATCGACGCCATTAGCCGCCCAAACCGCGCCGCTCACCACCAGGGCCAGCATCGCCGTCCATTGACACAGCGCCTTCTTCAGGTCATGGCTTTTCATGATTTCGCTCCCGAACTCCATCGTGTAGTTATTGTAAATACATCCTCAGAACAGACATCCACGCAGCGACCGCACGTCATGCAATCGCGGCTGGTGACCTGCACCGGGCTTTGTTCATCCAGCACCGGGGCACGTAGCACATGCGGTTCCGGGCAAACATGAAAACAATCCATACAGCGGTTACATTTCTGCCGATCGGTTGCCGCAACGGTGATAGCGCCTTTGCTACCCAGCACGCCATACAGCGCGCCAACCGGACAAATGTGCCCGCACCAGCCGTGTTCAACGACCAGTAGATCAAATAAAAACAGTGCGAGAATAAGCAGCGCGCCGCTGCCGAATCCCATTACCAGGCTGCGCCCCATCAAGGAAACGGGGTTGATCCATTCCCAGATGAGCGTGCCGGTTAAGGCCGATCCCACCAGGATCACGACCAACAGCACGTACCGAATGTGGCGCGGGATAGTCGCAGACTGATTGAGCTCAAAGCGCCTGCGTAACCAGTTCGCTAAGTCGGTAATTGGGTTCAGCGGGCAGACCCAGCTACAAAATAATCGCTTTCCTGCCAGGGCGTAGAGCACGGTGATAATCACCGCACCGGTCAGCGCCACCGTGGCAGGCAGATGACCGCTGGCAAGGCTTTGCAGCGTCATCAGTGGATCGGTCAGCGGAACGGTGTCGAATAACAGGCTACTGCTATAGTTGCCGTGTAAGATCCACACACCAAACCACGGGCCGCTCAAAAACATTCCCAGCACGAAGAACTGACAAAGGCGACGCAACACCAGCCAACGGTGACTGCGCCACCAGCCTTTTTTCGCCAGCGCCTCGCGCCCGGCGTCACGTTTACGATTTGCCATTGTTCCCCTCCAGCCAGCCGAAGCGGTAATGGTGACCTAACTCCCCTTTCGCCAGTGACAGCGGTAACACCTTGATTGCCGGTTGTTCCAGCACGCACACTTTTTCGCACTTACCGCAGCCGGTACAGGCGTCGCTGTGAACCGTCGGCAGAAAGCGGGCGTGCTTACCGGTACGCGTGTTGCGCTCCAGCTCCAGGGTGATGGCCTCATCAATTTTCGGGCATTCGCGATAGCAAACATCGCAGCGCAGCCCCTGAAAGTTGAGGCAGTTCTCCTGATCCACCAGCACCGCCAGCCCCATCCGCGCGTCGTCGATCGATTCGATCTCACGATCCAGCGCACCGCTCGGGCACACTTTGGCGCACGGAATGTCCTCACACATTTCGCAAGGAATATCACGCGCGACAAAATACGGCGTGCCTGCCGACAGGCCAGAGGCCAGCGTCGCCAGTTTTAAGGTGTCGTAAGGGCAAGCCTGAACACACTGACCGCAACGAACGCAGGCACTGGCAAAGGCGTTCTCGTTTATGGCTCCGGGCGGGCGTAACCGCACGCCAGATGCGCGTGCGGTTTGCTGTTGTAACCCCAGCGCCACACCCACGGCAGCCAGCCCGCCTGCTGTGCGAACAACATCGCGCAGAAAGCGGCGGCGACCATTTTGAGGTTTCGCTGACCGGGACATAATGGCTTACACCTTCTCCAGTTTGACCGCGCACTTCTTGAAGTCCGTCTCTTTCGAGAGCGGATCGGTCGCATCCAGCGTCAGTTTGTTTACCAGCTGTGCGGCGTCGAAGAACGGCATATACACCAGCCCCTGCGGCGGACGGTTACGACCGCGCGTTTCGACAATCGAGATCACTTCGCCACGGCGAGAAACCACTTTCACTTTGTCGCCACGACGCAGATCGCGCGCTTTCGCATCCAGCGGGTGAATAAACAGTACCGCTTCCGGGAAGGCGCGGTGCAGTTCCGGTACACGGCGAGTCATACTGCCGGTGTGCCAGTGCTCCAGTACGCGTCCGGTAGAGAGCCACAGGTCGTACTCTTCATCCGGTGCTTCCGCCGCCGGTTCGAACGGCAGCGCGAAGATCACCGCTTTGCCATCCGGTTTACCGTAGAACTTGTAGCCTTCGCCCGCTTTCACGTACGGGTCGTTACCTTCGCTGTAACGCCACTGAGTTTCTTTACCGTTCACCACCGGCCAGCGCAGACCGCGCGCTTTGTGGTAGTCATCGAACGGTGCCAGATCGTGACCGTGACCGCGACCAAACCATGCGTACTCTTCGAACAGCCCTTTTTGCAGATAGAAGCCCAGCTCGCGGGATTCATCGTTCAGCTGATCTTCCGCCAGTTCGGATACCGGGAATTTGCTCACTTCGGGGGTGGCATACAGAACTTCGTACAGCGTTTTGCCACGCAGTTCCGGTTTCTTCGCCAGCAGCTCTTCCGGCCATACTTCTTCTGTTTTGAAGCGGCGGGAGAACTGGACTAACTGCCAGAGATCCGATTTCGCTTCGCCCGGTGCCTGTACCTGCTGACGCCAGAACTGAGTACGGCGTTCGGCATTACCGTAAGCGCCCTCTTTTTCTACCCACATTGCGGTCGGCAGGATCAAGTCGGCGGCCAGCGCACTGACTGTCGGATACGGATCGGAGACGATGATGAAGTTGCGCGGATCGCGCCAGCCCGGCATACGCTCTTCATTAATGTTCGGCCCGGCCTGCATGTTGTTGGTACACATGGTCCAGTAAACATTCAGCTTGCCGTCTTTCAGCGCACGGTCCTGTGCCACCGCGTGCAGACCGATTTTTGCCGGAATGGTGCCGCTCGGGATATTCCACTTCTTCTCGCAGATATCACGGTGTTTCTCGTTAGTCACCACCATGTCCGCAGGCAGACGGTGAGCAAAGGTGCCCACTTCACGCGCAGTACCACACGCGGAAGGCTGCCCGGTCAGGGAGAACGGACCGCAACCCGGCTGGGAAATTTTGCCGGTCAGCAGGTGCAGGTTGTAGACCAGGTTGTTGGCCCACACGCCACGAGTATGCTGGTTGAAGCCCATCGTCCAGTAGGAGATGACTTTCTTGTTCGGATCGGCATACAGCTGCGCCAGTTGTTCTAACTGGTCTTTCGGCACGCCGGTCATTTCGGCAGTTTTTTCCAGCGTATACTCAGCAACGAAGGCTTTGTAATCTTCAAAGCTCATCGGTTCGGAAGCGTCAGAACCCGGATTTTTCGCTGCTTTTTCCAGCGGATGAGTCGGACGTAAACCGTAGCCGATGTCCGTCGCCCCTTTGCGCAGGTTGACGTGTTTGCTGAAGAAGTCCTGATTTATCGCATTGTTTTGAATGATATAGTTGGCGATATAGTTCAGGATCACCAGGTCAGACTGTGGCGTAAAGATGATGCCGTTATCCGCCAGCTCGAAGCTACGATGCTGGTAGGTAGAAAGCACCGCCACGGTGACGTTCTGGTTAGAGAGACGACGGTTGGTGATGCGCGACCAGAGGATCGGGTGCATCTCCGCCATGTTCGCGCCCCACAACACAAAAGCGTCAGCCTGTTCGATATCGTCATAGCAGCCCATCGGCTCATCCATACCAAAGGTACGCATAAAGCCAACCACCGCCGACGCCATACAGTGACGTGCGTTCGGGTCGATGTTGTTAGAACGGAAGCCCGCTTTAAACAGCTTGGACGCGGCATAACCTTCCCAGATAGTCCACTGACCAGAACCGAACATACCGATCGATTCCGGCCCTTTTTCTTTCAGGGCGGTTTTGAATTTCTCTTCCATCACATCGAAGGCCTGATCCCAGGTGATTGGGGTAAATTCGCCTTCTTTGTCATATTTACCGTTTTTCATACGCAGAAGCGGCTGCGTCAAACGGTCTTTACCGTACATGATTTTGGGCAGGAAATAGCCCTTAATGCAGTTCAGACCACGGTTAACCGGTGCGTCCGGGTCGCCCTGACAGGCCACCACACGCCCCTGCTGCGTTCCGACCAGAACGCCGCAACCAGTACCGCAGAAACGGCACGGCGCTTTATCCCATTTAATAGCTTCCTGCTGACCAACAACGGCGCGGGCAACGCCCGGCACGCTGAGACCGGCAGCCGCCGCAGCGGCCGCAACGGCGTTAGCTTTCATAAAGCTACGACGACTGAGTTTCATGGTGTTTCCTCACCTTGCTCTTCCTGCTGGTGATAAACCAGCGACACCGCCAGCACGCCCTCTACGTTGCGTACTGACTCAATGGTTTGGATCAGCGTTTCGCTGTCTTCTGCTTCCACCACCACAATCAACTGACCGCTCGGCGCGTCGCTGACAGCGACTTCACAGCCGGGAAAGGCGTTCAGTTGGGTGCTGATGTCTGAAATTCGTTCGCTTTTGGCCTGCACGACCAGGCTGCAAACTTGCCAGTTAGTGTGCATGGAGATACTCCGCAGTTATGGCTGATACCGGACAGCTGGCTGCACATGCTCCACATCCGTTGCAAAGTTGGCTATTAAGTTGCGGCTGGTAGATCCCGGAGAGCGTCGGGCGAAAGATAATTGCCATTGGCTCACAGCTATCCTGACAGCGGCGGCATTCAACTGACTGATACGCCAGGCACGCGTCCCCGATGGTGAACTGCAAATCCCAGGCCCTGGTGTGGCGCGGAGAAAATAGCGATTCGGGGCAAGCCTGCGCGCAGGCGTAACAGAAGCTGCACTCGTTATTTTTGAAATTAACGCTCGGATAACCACCCGCGCCGCGTTCAAGAATGTTGTTTTCACAAGCATTAATACAGGCGTCGCAGCGGGTGCAATGGTTAAGAAAATGAGATTCATCACCGGACCAGGGCGGACGGATACCGTTACTGGCTTTACGCCAGCGACCAGTCAGTATGCCCCGACGGGATGCATCAATCTTCACATTGACCTTCCATCATTAACGCGCTCTGAAAACTGAGAGCGACCAAATAAACCGCATAATTAATAAGCCATTTTTATAGCCGCTAAGATATTAAAGGATGTGTCAAAGATGCATACCCCGATCGGGGTAAAACCTGTAGCAGGATCAAAAGAGTGGTGGGAAGAGTGGCAAAAACGAGCTTTTGCTCACATTTCAAATGGTTATAAACACATTTATATAGCGATTAATTCACCAGAGATATTTCAGCTGGTTTGTTCTCTCATTAGCATTTAACACTAAAAGAGCAGGTAAAATTGTCTGAATGTTCTTTCAGTTATTCATAAAGCAAATTAATAAATCTGATGAATATGTTAACCTTCAGCGACATCCTCGGTGAAAACCTATAAATGAAGAAGGAAAACAAATGAAGACCATTCTACCTGCAGTGCTGTTTGCCGCTTTCGCCGCAACCTCAGCCTGGGCGGCAGACAGCGTCCAGCCACTGGAAAAAATCGCCCCTTATCCACAAGCTGAAAAAGGCATGAAGCGTCAGGTGATTCAGTTAACCCCGCAAGAAGATGAATCTACCCTGAAAGTAGAACTGTTGATCGGTCAGACGCTGGAAGTCGATTGCAACCTGCATCGTCTCGGCGGGAAGCTGGAAAGTAAAACGCTGGAAGGCTGGGGCTATGATTATTATGTCTTTGATAAAGTAAGCTCGCCGGTTTCCACGATGATGGCCTGCCCGGATGGCAAGAAAGAGAAGAAATTTGTCACCGCGTATCTGGGCGATGCTGGAATGCTGCGTTACAACAGCAAGCTGCCGATCGTGGTGTATACGCCAGACAACGTGGATGTGAAGTACCGGGTCTGGAAGGCGGAAGAGAGAATTGACAACGCGGTAGTTCGCTAAACTGCTGTGAAGTGCTGCACTCCGTATGTCGGATAAGGTGGTCACGCCGCATCCGACATCTGGCACCCGAGCCGGTTGCCTGATGCGACGCTGACGCGTCTTATCAGGCCTACGCCGCTGTGAAACGCTGCACTCCACAGGTCGGATAAGGCGGTTACGCCGCATCCGACACTCAATGCCGGATGTGGCACATCATTACAATGCAATATCCGCCACTTCTTTTTGAACGGGTTGCGGTTTCAACTGCGGTTTCGGCGTACTATCTGCCGCCTGCGGCTTGTCGTATTTCAGCCCCAGCACTTCGCTGGTGTACTGCAACTCGCGTTCTGTTGCTGCCACATCACCGTTCAGCTTGCGTCCATAAGACGGAACGATCGCTTTCAACGTGGCCTGCCATTGCGGGCTGGAAACACGATCACCAAACACTTTTTCCAGCAGATTCAACATAATCGGCGCGGCAGTTGACGCCCCCGGAGATGCCCCCAGCAGCGCGGCAATGGTTCCTTGCTGGTCGCTAACCACTTCTGTCCCCAAACGCAGTACGCCGCCTTTATCGGCATCGCGTTTGATAATCTGCACACGCTGTCCTGCTTGCCACAAACGCCAGTCCTCTTTTTTCGCTTGCGGATAGTACTCTTTCAACGCTTCAAAACGATCCTCTTCACTCAACATCACCTGACTTACCAGATATTTCACCAGATCGAAATTATCCAGCCCGACGTGCATCATCGGCATCACGTTGGAAGTGGTGGTGGAACTCATCAGATCCCACAGTGAACCGTTTTTGAGGAATTTGGTTGAGAAGGTGGCAAATGGCCCAAACAGCACTACGCGTTTACCGTCCAGCACACGGGTATCGATATGCGGAACCGACATCGGTGGTGCGCCAACGGAGGCTTTCCCATAGACCTTCGCCAGATGATGGTTAACCACGTCCGGGTTTTCCGAAACAAGGAACTGCCCACCTACCGGGAAACCGGCGTAGTCTTTCGCTTCCGGAATACCGGATTCCTGTAACAGCTTCAGCGCCGCACCGCCCGCGCCGATAAAGACAAATTTCGCGCGGATGTTCTGTGCTGTGCCGTTTTTCAGATCGGCAACGGTGACGGTCCAGGTGTTATCGTCATTACGTTTGAGAGCGCGGACTTCACTGCTGAGTTGCAGCGAGAAGTTAGACTTCTTCTGCAAGGAAGCTATTAACTGGCGGGTGATCTCGCCGTAGTTCACATCAGTGCCGATTTCTGTACGTGTAGCCGCCACTTTCTGCTGTGGAGCGCGCCCTTCCATCACTAACGGTGCCCACTCTTTGATCTGCGCGTGATCTTCAGAGTAACGCATACCGCGAAACAGCGAACTTTGTTGCAACGCGGCGTAACGGGCGCGTAGGAAATTGACGTTATCCTCGCCCCAGACAAAGCTCATATGCGGAACGGTATTGATAAATGAACGCGGAGTACGCAGCACGCCGCGCTCAACCTGGTGCGCCCAGAACTGGCGGGAAATCTGAAATGCTTCGTTAATGGCGACTGCTTTTTCAATACTGATGCTGCCATCGGCGTTTTGCGGGGTGTAGTTCAGTTCCATCAGTGCAGAATGCCCGGTTCCGGCGTTGTTCCAGCCGTTCGAACTCTCCTGCGCGACACCCTCCAGGCGCTCCACCATGGTCATCGACCATTCAGGCTCCAGCTCGCGTAAATAGGTCCCCAACGTGGCGCTCATAATGCCGCCGCCAATCAACAGTACATCAGTTTCCTGCTCCTCGGACGCTTTCGCTTTTGCCGCCATCGAAACGGCATTAAGCCCCACGGCCATCGAGAAGAGCATGGCAGTCACTTTTTTCATCTTGTTAATGCCTTACTTTTAGTCGCTTTATTGCAGGTGAGATTTGCGCGGCATCAACGGTAACACTTAAGTAACAACATTTAAATAATGTTTATAAATTATATTCTAATTTTAGAAACATTGTAATTTCGTTGATTAATTATAGGGTTATTAGAAATGAAGGGATTTTTAGAATATTTACCTGGCGGCAGAAATCCGCCAGGTCAGCGTCAAAATATTATGCCGTCCGGGCAACGGCATCACGCGAAGCAGCATCGCGCTCTTCGCCAGTCAGCTCGCTAAGTTGCCCGTTGCGCATCTCCAGCAGGCGGTCGGCGTGGATAAAGTAATGGTCATCATGGCTGATGGCGAAAATAGTTTTCCCCATCTCCTGCATCAGCGGCAGCAGCACCTGATAAAACTCACGGCGGAAGTGTGGGTCCTGATCCGCCGCCCATTCATCCAGCAGGATAATATCGCGTTCTTCTGCCAGCGCCAGCAACAGCGCCACGCGTTTTTTCTGCCCTTTTGATAACTTCAGGTTAACAATACGCCCATTACTTAACTCCAGCTTATGCGCCATTTTCAACTGCGCCAGCCACTTCTCAACCAGTTGCGGATTAGCGGGTTTCCCCTCCGGCCCCAGCAGTTGATCAAACAGCCAGACATCGGTAAACACGGCGGAAAACAACTTGCGATAATCCTCCGGTTTTTCGCCGCTGATGGGTTTACCATCCAGCAAAATTTCACCGCTTTGCGGCTGATACAACCCCGTCAGCAACATCGCCAGCGTCGATTTTCCGCTACCGTTACCACCAATCAGAAACAACAGTTCGCCACGTTTAATGGTGAGGTTGAGTGGGCCAACGGAAAACGCGTTGTCCTGATAACTAAACGTCACGTTACGTAGCTCCAGCGTTTGCCAGTCAGGAAACGCCTGCGGGCGTGGAAACTCCGCTTTGAAAGGCGCGAGTGCGAATTTGTTCAGCTTGTTAAACGCCACCTGCGCCGTCAGCAGCGTCGGCAATGCGCCAACCGCAGAAAGCAGCGGCGTGCGCAGGAATAACAGCGTCAGCGAATAGGTCGCGGCAACGTTGGTATCAGCCCAACCGAGACTGTTCGCCATCCAGAACACCAGGCCGATAGCACCCAGCATCATGATGTTTGACCAGTTCACAGCACTAAGATGGAAGGTGTCAGCACGGATAATATGATGGCGATACTCTTGCGCATCAGGGATGTAGAGGTTGTTAAACACATACTCGGCGCGTTCACGGTTCAGAGTCAGCTCTTTACGCCCTTCAAGTACAGTTTGAAAATCCGCGTACAGCTTGTCTTCGGTTTCACGCAGGGTCGCCATATGTTTGTACACCCGCGCTACCAGCACAAAACCGCCCCAGATGGTGACCGCCATCCAGATAGCCGTTACCAGCAACATTTTGCCCGACAGCATCCACAGATACGCCGCTGAACCGATAGTGAGAATGATCCCCTGCACCAGTTCCGGCAGACGCACAAAAGCAATGGTGATATTGCGCACATCGCTGGTTAATCCCGCCAGCAATGAGGCGCTTCCGAGTTGTTCGATACGCTCAACGTGGGTATCCAGAATTCGCTTGATAAATTCGCTACGCAGTCGGTAAACGAAGTGATGACCCAGGGTAGTAAGAGCCAGTTGCGATCCCAGCGTCACTGCCATCAACAGCAGCAATAAACCCAGAAACTCCGGCAACACCAGCAGACTGGTATCCGCCGTTTCGATAAGGCGCTGATTGATAAAAGCAATTAAACCAATGCCTAATGCCGCACTGGCGAGGCTTAGCGCCATCACACTGATAAATGGCCAGCGATACTGCCGCCAGACAAGTACAAGAAGTTCCATGCAGAAAACCCGGACAATGAATTACAGCCCGCAGTTTAAACATCTTCGCGCGCACAGCAATAATAATTCTTATTTTTATTCTTTTTTACCTGCCTGACGAAAAGTCAGGTTGTAGCGGCAGTCGGCGGTGAGTGGATGAAACCCCGCTTTCAGCGGTTGAACGCCGTGATAAAACAGCCGCGATTCACCGCCCCAAACCACCACGTCGCCATGCTCCAGCAACAGTCGTTTTAGCGGATCATTTCGTTTCAGGCCGCCAAATTGAAAAATCGCGGGTAAGCCCAGAGAAACAGAAACAATCGGCGCGCTCAGATCCGGTTCGTCTTTATCCTGATGCAGCGACAGTTTCGCGCCAGGAGTGTAGCGGTTGATAAGACAAGCATCTGGCTGGAAATCTGGATAGCCCGCCGCCGTAGCCGCACGTTGACATAAATTATGAAAACTCTGCGGCATGGCAGGCCACGGTTTATTTGTTTGCGGATCAATGGGCGAATAGAGATAACCCTGCCGATTGGTGGTCCAGCCCAGACGCCCGCAGTTGGTCATCGCCACCGACATGGTATATCCGCCGGGTGTGACCATCTGGCGAAACAGTGACTGGCGGGCGACATTGCTGATTCCCTGCATCAGTTGCTCCGCAGTATTAAAGGCAAAACGGCGCAGGATCACCGCGCCAGGTGCCAGGGGTTCTTGCCACAGTTCAGCATCAGCAAACAGATCCAACATTATTTCTCCTCGTTTTCAGCTTCACGACGTAGCAACTGTGCTTTACGCGAAACACCCCAGCGGTAACCGGAAAGTGTGCCATCACCACGTACCACCCGATGACAAGGTATAACGATCGCTAACTTATTGGCGGCGCAGGCACTTGCCACGGCACGTACCGCTTTCGGTTTGCCGATGGTGTTTGCCAGTTGCTGATAACTCACAGTTTCACCGCAAGGAATGGTACGCAGCGCCTGCCAGACTTGCTGCTGAAAAGCGGTGCCGCGAATATCCAGCGGCAACGTCAGCGGCGTATCGCGCTGGTTGAGGCTGGCGATCACTTCACGCACATGTTGCTGAAACGTCGGGTCAGCGGGCGCGTTGTCGGCAGCGGGAAACATCTGCCGCAGTTCACTGATTAATGTCGCGTCATCATCACCCAGTAATATCGCGCAAATCCCCCGCTCGCTTTCTGCCACCAGGCAACGACCCAGCTCACAATCAGCCAGTGCATAACGCACAGTCAGGTTTTCGCCACCGTGACGAAATTGTTTAGCCGTCATGCCCAGCGTTTCATCGGCTTTACGGTAGTAACTGCTGCCGTCGGGGAATCCGGCATTGAGAATTGCCTGGGTCACGCTCTCCCCTTTCACTAACGATTCCCGCAATCGGCGAGCGCGCCAGGCCTGCTGCCAGGCTTTCGGCGTCATTCCGGTAGTCGCTTTAAACAATCTATGCAGATGGAACGGACTCATCGCCACCTGGTCGGCTAAGGCTTCCAGCGTTACAGGCATTTCCTGTTCCAGCAGTCGGCAGGCGTGGGTAATTTTATCAAGGCGATGTTGTTGGGGATTGGCTTTGTCTGGCTGACAACGTTTGCAGGGGCGAAAGCCAGCGGCAAGCGCCTCGCTGGCATCAGAAAAGAAGGAGACGTTTTCCCGCAGAGCGTGTTTAGCCCGACAAGACGGACGACAAAAGATGCCCGTGGTGCGCACGGCGAAGACAAATTCGCCGTCGGCGTTTGGGTCGCGGGCTAAGACAGATTGCCAGCGTTGATCGTTAGTTAAGCGTGTGGCGTTGTTCATAATCAGCTCCCTGGTTAAGGATAGCCTTTAGTCTGCCCGGTCACCATTGCGCAAAAACCAACAATCTTGCGCTTTAATTTTTTTCGCTGATAAGGAAGCTTTTAAACTGCGGCGACATCCAGGTTTTAAAGCTATCGCCCTCTTTGGTGATCATATAGACCGCCAGCCCTTCCCGGCGAACGACTTCTTTGGCTTTATCCGGCCCGAGCACCATTAAGCCAGTATCCCAGGCGTCGGCTTCCAGCGCCGTCGGGGCAATCACCGTCACGGATACCAGATTGTGTTCGATGGGACGCCCGGTTTGCGGATCAATAACATGGGAAAGGCGTTTGCCGTCCAGCTCGTAATAGTTGCGATAGCTACCAGAAGTGCTGATACCGTGACCATTGATGTCAACCACGGCCTGAACCGCGTTCTCTTTATCGGTCGGTTTTTGGATCGCCACCCGCCACGGCTGCCCTTCGCCGTTCATGCCACGGCTGTTCAGCGCGCCGCCCACCGACACCAGATAGCGGGAAATACCTTCCTGCTCCATTAAGCGTGCCAGATGATCTGCCGCATAACCTTCGCCGACGGTAGAGAGATCGACATATAAATCCGGCAGATCTTTTTGCAGATATTGTTGATGTGACTGATTAATGACCGTCAGATGCTGTAAACCCGTTTTGGCTTTCATCGCGTCGATCTGTTCCTGGTTCGGGATTTGTACCGGCTGTTGTTCCGGGCCAAAGCCCCACAGATTCACCAGCGGCCCGACAGTAATATCCATCGCGCCATCGGTTTTGGCGCCAATGCGCAGCGAGGTGGTGATGATATCGGCCATCGCTTCACTTACCGGCCACGGCGACAAACTTTTCGAGTCGTTAAAGCGCATCAGCGCGGAGTCTTTTTTATAGGTCGAAAGCAGCTGATCGTCGGCGTCCAGCTGGGTCTGAATCTTCTCTTTAAGTTCAGCACTGCGTTTGGCGTCAAGGCCAGGGATGCTGGCACGCCAGAAGGTTCCCATCGTTTTGCCTTCAAGAACGGTAACTTCAGTAGCGTGGGATTTGGCGGGTTGTGTTTTTTGATCGCAACCAACAAAGAAGAGCGCGGCAGCCAGCAATGCCACGCGGGTAAAGCTTATTTCCATACGTTATTATCCTCATGCGAACGGTCGCAAGAGTACACCAAAAAACTGCGTTTGTACGCTGAAAACAATGAAAAAAGGGCCCGCAGGCCCTTTGTTCGATATAAATCGAGATTAGAACTGGTAAACCAGACCCAGAGCTACGATGTCATCAGTGTTGATGCCAGCAGCGCGGGTGAACTGGTTGTCGTCCAGCAGGTTGATTTTGTAGTCAACGTAGGTGGACATGTTTTTGTTGAAGTAGTAGGTAGCACCAACATCAACATATTTCAGGATATCTTCGTCGTCGTAGTTACGACCAGCAACGACACCCAGGTTTTTACCTTTAGACTGCAGGTATGCTACAGACGGACGCAGACCGAAGTCGAACTGGTACTGAGCAACAGCTTCGAAGTTCTGTGCTTTGTTCGCCCAACCCAGGGAACCTACGCGAGTTGCGTTGTAGGTCTGGGTGTACTGAGCAGCCAGGTAGATGTTGTTAGCGTCGTATTTCAGACCACCGGTGTAGGTTTCAGCACGGTCGCCGTTACCGATGTAAGCAGCGGTGTTCTGAGCATCAGTACGTTTGGAGCTGGAAACTGCAGCACCGATACCGAAGCCTTCGTAATCATAAGTGATAGAACCGCCAACGCCGTCGCCGTTCTGACGCAGAGCACCACGACCGTTGTTGGTCATGCCTTCGCCGCTTACGCTACCGTTTTTACCCTGGTACTGAACAGCAAAGTTCAGACCGTCAACCAGACCGAAGAAGTCGGTGTTACGGTAGGTCGCGAAGCCGTTACCACGCTGCTGCATGAAGTTGTCAGAACCGTAAGTGTCGCCACCGAATTCTGGCAGTACGTCGGTCCAGGAAGTTACGTCGTAAACAACGCCGTAGTTACGACCGTAGTCGAAAGAACCAACGTCCTGGAATTTCAGACCAGCGAATGCCACACGGGTCCAGGAGTTTTCTTTGTTGTCTTCAGAGGTATTGCCCTGGATCTGATATTCCCACTGGCCGTAACCGGTCAGCTGGTCAATAACCTGAGTTTCGCCTTTGAAACCAAGACGTACATAGGTCTGGTCGCCGTCTTCTGACTTGTTGTCAGAGAAATAGTGCAGGCCGTCTACTTTACCGTACAGATCTAATTTGTTGCCGTCTTTGTTGTAAACTTCAGCAGCGTTTGCTGCGCCTGCTACCAGCAGAGCTGGGACCAGGAGGGACAGTACTTTAACTTTCATGTTATTAACCCTCTGTTATATGCCTTTATTTGCTTTTTTATGCCACTGCATACTGATTAACCCTCATTAATCAGTCGGCAAGTCCATTCTCCCCAAAAATGCAGAATAATCCAACACGAATATGATACTAAAACTTTTAAGATGTTTCATTTATCGCTATAGATGTTTCAAAATGTAAATATGATGGAACTTTTTAAGATTCTTGATGATTGGCGAAATAAGCACCTAACATCAAGCAATAATAATTCAAAGGTAAAATCAATAACTTATTCTTAAGTACTTGATAGCACTGAATGCCAAAACAAAATCTTCACTCGCAACTAAAATATGTCTCGCTATCATCATTAACTTTATTTATTACCGTCATTCATTTCTGAATGTCTGTTTACCCCTATTTCAACCGGATGCCTCGCATCCGGTTTTTTTTACCCTTCTTTACACAACTTTTATTTTTTTGTACTACCGCTGGAAAATTATAACGCTTGTTAACAATTTCACAAAAAATTAACAAGATATAATTCCCGCCATCTTTTCTTTATCCGTAATTAATTTCGCTCTTCTTTTTTGCAGATTATTTGTACAGCAAAATGCGGTGTGTACATCTATTTCCCATCGGGCAGAACGAGACATATCGTTGAGGAATAGAGAATCATCTATCGGGTAATAGTCTGGAATTTCGCACTGTACCCTTTATACTGCCCTATCACTTCGCGAAGTTTTAACAGGTCATAAACACGAATGCGTCAGAAAGAGACAACGGCCACGACCCGCTTTTCACTCCTACCGGGGAGCATTACCCGCTTCTTTTTACTGTTGATCATTGTGTTGCTGGTGATGATGGGTGTAATGGTACAAAGCGCAGTCAACGCCTGGCTGAAAGATAAAAGCTACCAGATTGTCGACATTACTCATGCTATACAAAAGCGCGTCGATACCTGGCGTTACGTGACCTGGCAGATCTACGACAACATCGCTGCAACAACTTCGCCTTCCACCAGTGAAAGTTTGCAAGAGACGCGTCTGAAACAGGATGTCTACTATCTGGAAAAACCGCGTCGCAAAACAGAAGCCCTGATCTTTGGTTCTCACGACAACTCAACGCTTGAGATGACCCAACGAATGTCTACTTATCTGGACACATTATGGGGCGCAGAAAATGTACCGTGGTCGATGTATTATCTGAACGGGCAGGATAACAGCCTGATTCTTATCTCGACCCTGCCGTTAAAAGATCTCACCTCCGGATTTAAAGAATCGACTGTCAGTGACATTGTTGATTCTCGTCGCGCGGAGATGCTGCAACAGGCTAACGCCCTGGATGAACGTGAAAGTTTTTCTAACCTGCGCCGTCTTGCCTGGCAGAACGGTCATTATTTTACCTTGCGTACAACCTTTAACCAGCCGGGACATCTGGCAACAGTGGTTGCATTTGATCTGCCTATTAATGATCTAATCCCGCCAGGGATGCCGCTGGATAGCTTCCGTCTTGAACCAGAAGCAGGTACTGCGGGTAACAATAATAATGAGAAAGAAGCAACGGATAGCGTCAGCATTAACTTTAATAGTTCGAAGATTGAAATCTCTTCGGCGCTCAACTCCACCGATATGCGGCTGGTCTGGCAGGTTCCTTACGGCACTTTGCTGCTGGATACATTGCAAAACATTCTGCTGCCACTGCTGCTGAATATCGGTTTGCTGGCACTGGCACTTTTTGGTTACACCACCTTTCGCCATTTCTCCGGGCGCAGCACAGAAAGCGTTCCCAGCACCGCAGTGAATAACGAACTGCGTATCTTGCGGGCAATAAATGAAGAGATTGTGTCACTGCTGCCACTCGGTCTGCTGGTTCACGATCAGGAATCGAATTGCACAGTTATCAGCAATAAGATTGCCGACCATCTGCTGCCGCATTTGAATCTGCAAAACATCACCACCATGGCAGAACAGCATCAGGGGATTATTCAGGCAACCGTCAATAACGAGCTGTATGAAATTCGCATGTTCCGCAGCCAGATAGCGCCGCGTACGCAAATCTTCATCATTCGCGATCAGGATCGCGAGGTGCTGGTGAACAAGAAACTCAAGCAGGCGCAGCGTCTGTACGAGAAAAACCAGCAGGGCCGGATGGCCTTTATGCAAAACATTGGTGATGCGCTGAAAGAACCCGCACGGTCACTGGCGGAAAGTGCGGCTAAACTCAACTCTCCGGAAAGCAAACAACTGGCAAATCAGGCTGATGTGCTGGTGCGCCTGGTCGATGAAATTCAGCTAGCGAACATGCTTGCGGACGATAGCTGGAAGAGCGAGACCGAGCTTTTCTCCGTACAGGATTTAATCGATGAAGTGGTGCCTGCTGTGCTACCGGCAATGAAGCGCAAAGGCCTGCAACTACTGATTAACAATCATCTGAAAGCACACGATATGCGCCGTGGCGATCGCGATGCTTTACGCCGTATTTTGCTGCTGTTGATGCAATATGCCGTCACCTCAACGCAACTGGGGAAAATTACCCTTGAGGTTGATCAGGATGAATCCTCTGACGAACGTCTGACTTTCCGCATTCTGGACACCGGAGACGGTGTAAGCATTCATGAAATGGATAATTTACACTTCCCGTTCATCAACCAGACCCAAAGCGATCGCTATGGCAAGGCGGACCCGTTGGCATTCTGGTTGAGTGATCAACTGGCGCGAAAACTGGGCGGTCATTTAAATATTAAAACGCGGGACGGGCTTGGTACACGCTACTCCGTGCATATCAAAATGCTGCCTGCAGACCCGGACGTTGAAGAGGAAGAGGAACGTTTACTGGATGATGTCACCGTGATGGTGGATGTAACTTCCACAGAAATTCGGAATATTGTCACTCGCCAGTTAGAAAATTGGGGTGCAACCTGTATCACACCCGATGAAAGATTAATTAGTCAGGATTATGATATCTTTTTAACGGATAATCCGTCTAATCTTACTGCCTCTGGCTTGCTTTTAAGCGATGATGAGTCTGGCGTACGGGAAATTGGGCCTGGTCAATTGTGCGTCAACTTCAATATGAGCAATGCTATGCAGGAAGCGGTCTTACAATTAATTGAAGTGCAACTGGCGCAGGAAGAGGTGACAGAATCGCCTATGGGTGGAGATGAAAATGCGCAACTCCATGCCAGCGGCTATTATGCGCTCTTTGTAGACACAGTACCGGATGATGTTAAGAGGCTATATACTGAAGCAGCAACCAGTGACTTTGCTGCATTAGCCCAAACGGCTCATCGTCTTAAAGGCGTGTTTGCCATGCTAAATCTGGTACCCGGCAAGCAGTTATGTGAAACGCTGGAACATCTTATTCGCGAGAAGGATGTCCCAGGAACAGAAAAATACATCAGCGACATTGACAGCTATGTCAAGAGCTTGCTGTAGCAAGGTAGCCTATTACATGAACAATATGAACGTAATTATTGCCGATGACCATCCGATAGTACTGTTCGGTATTCGCAAATCACTTGAACAAATCGAGTGGGTGAATGTTGTCGGCGAATTTGAAGATTCCACAGCACTGATCAACAACCTGCCGAAACTGGATGCGCACGTGTTGATTACCGATCTCTCCATGCCTGGAGATAAATACGGTGACGGGATCACCTTGATCAAATACATCAAGCGTCATTTCCCAAGCCTGTCGATCATTGTTCTGACCATGAACAACAACCCGGCAATTCTTAGCGCGGTACTGGATCTGGATATCGAAGGGATCGTCCTGAAGCAAGGCGCGCCTACGGATCTGCCAAAAGCCCTCGCCGCGCTGCAAAAAGGCAAGAAATTTACCCCAGAAAGCGTATCTCGTCTGCTGGAGAAAATCAGCGCCAGTGGTTACGGCGACAAGCGTCTCTCACCTAAAGAGAGTGAAGTACTGCGCCTGTTTGCAGAAGGTTTCCTGGTTACCGAGATTGCTAAAAAGCTCAACCGTAGCATCAAAACCATCAGCAGCCAGAAGAAATCCGCGATGATGAAGCTGGGTGTCGAGAACGATATCGCCCTGCTGAATTATCTCTCTTCTGTGACCTTAAGTCCGGCAGATAAAGAGTAATCTCCCGACAGGCCAGATAAGCACCGACCGCCGGATGCGGCGTAAACGCCTTATCCGGCCTACAAATCCCGCTATTTCAATATATTACACAAACGTAGGCCTGATAAGACGCGCCAGCGTCGCATCAGGCATTTGCTCCGACAGCTCCTACGATTTCCGCGCTTTCCTGACCCTCTCGGCATACATCGTCAGCGTCTGTTTTATCACATCCAGCGTTACCGGCTTCGACAGGCAGCTGTCCATACCGGACTCCAGACACCGCTGCTTCTCTTCAGCCAACGCATTAGCAGTTACTCCGATTACCGGCAACGTTAACCCCAGCTGGCGGATACGTTGCGTTAACCGGTAACCGTCCATATTTGGCATGTTGACGTCACTAAGCACGATATCGATATGATTCTTGCTTAGTACATTAAGCGCATCGACGCCATCATTTGCCGTTTTACACTGATAACCCAACGATCCGAGCTGATCGGCTAGTAAGCGACGATTAATCGGATGATCGTCAACCACCAGAATCATCATGTCGTCATTGCTGGTGGAGTCTTTGTCCGTCAACGGCAGAACGTTGGCAGGATCATCACTTTCAATTTCTATCCGATAGATACGCGCCAGTAGCACAGGCAGTTCATGCGACGAGGCGACGCTATGCACCCACTCACCGGGCGCTCTCTCCAGCGGAATACCAATATGTCGACGGCAGAACGTCACCACCGCTCTGCCCTGCCATTTTTCACTCAGCGCCTCATCAGTAATCAACACATCCTCCGGTGAGGGTTCCTGACCTTCGTATGTTGTAACGATTACACCACTGCGCTGCAAACTGGTTTCGATAAACTGGCATAGTGACGCATTGCGTACCGCCAACCAGCAGCGTTTACCCGTTAATCCTTCGACACCTTTTTTATGTGGATATTGCGCACCATACAGCGGAATACGTACCGTAAACTGGCTTCCCATACCTGGTTCAGACTCTACTGAGATATCACCGTCCATCATGCTGATCAGTTTTTCACAAATCGCCAGACCCAGACCGGTCCCCTGGAAGTTACGCTGTACGCCCGTTCCGACCTGGAAGAAGGGATCAAACAAGCGCACCACTTCTTTCGCCGGAATCCCTACGCCGGTATCGCGAACGCGGATAGAGAGATAATCGCCATCAGCGCGAACATGCAGAACTATACAGCCGGTATCGGTGAATTTTATGGCGTTACTCAACAGGTTGGAGATGACCTGCTGTAAACGCATTGGGTCGCCATTTAAGGCCACTGGCACATCCGGTTCAATAAAGCAGTACAAGCCTAGCTGCTTGCGTACCACCAGCGGCAAATAGTTGGCGGTGATGTGGTTCATCACTTCACGCGGTGAAAACTCACGCGGCTCTATCTTTAACTGTTCCGATTCAATCTTCGAGAAATCGAGAATGTCGCTGATAATTTTCAACAGCAGGCTGGAAGAGTTATTCATTGCCGTCACCAGACGGTCAACGCCTTTCGGCAACTCTTTGGTTTGCAACAGATCCAGGTTACCAATAATGCCATACAGCGGCGTTCGCAACTCGTGGCTAACGGTGGCAAGGAACATCGATTTCGACTGACTCGCCTGTTCTGCCGCCTGCGCCATCTCTTGCAACGACTCTTCCATCTTCACACGTGAAGAAACATCGACAAGTACGCAAATCGCCACGTTTTCATTACGATAGCGCGAATGAACAAAGCTGATTTGCAGATTAGTATTGTTGCTGGTCAGGACATCGACAAAATTGACTTGCTGCCCACAGATAATTTGCGTCAGCCGCTGGCGATCCTCATGCGTAAGCATATTGAGATAGGTATGTGCCAGTTCGTTACTCAAAATATTGACACCATCAGCGGTGCGCAAAATACAGATCCCCACCGGGGCGGAGGCGACAATCTTGCGATTAAACTGCTCGTGTTCTTCCAGCCGCTGGGCGTCACTTTCTGCCGGAATGAAAATACGCCGCTCGTACATCCGCGCGAGGGTAAACAGTGCCGCACCGGCAATAACATTCAGCAAAATTGCGTTAAGTATCAGCATTCGAATGCGTTCCAGCACCTGATCTACGGGCACCGAGTAAACGATACTTAACGATGATGGCGGCAGATTTTTCTTCAGCACCAGCTCATGGAAGCCAGGTGTATAACCAAACCAGGAACGTTCCTGCATCCAACGCGGTTCAGCCTCGATTTTGCTTTCTGGTCCGGTCAACGAAATCAGGGTATGACCATTCTCATCAAGGATAGTAACCCCCATCGGTAATGTACCTGGTAAGAAGAAGTTCTCCATCCGAATGGTTTGCTCAACGCCCAACAAAGCCTGCAAACGGTTCGCCAGATACACCGGCGTCAGCGCGTAGAAATATCCAACGCCAGGACGCGGGCCTTCGCTGATCCAATAAAGGTTGCTGCCGCTGTCATCCTGCGGAGCATTACGATACTTATTGATGCGCTCATGCAGAGCTTTCAGGGCGGTATCCCGTTCAACCGGCATATCACGCAGGCCAAAGTTTGCCATGCAGAGGTTATCGCTGCCGATCAAAAATACGCGGTTGAGATCGTAAGCTGCAGAGAAATTATCGCGCCAGTAGCGCATAAACCACGCCAGCGACTCCAGAGAGCCGCGCCAGGTGTTACTCATCGCGGAACAGTCGGAATCGGCAAACAACGGTTCGAACACGGGCACATCCGCTTGCGTTTCTCGCCCACGCGGGGAAAGCACGCCGTTTTCTACAGATAAGCGATTTTCAGCAATGTACTTCAGCTCTTTCATCACGTCAGAAGTGCGCTGAATAAACCGCTGAGCCTGATCGGAACTCAGGTTAAATTCCTGACGAATCTCTGATTCTCGCTGATGCAGGGCATTGACGATGTAAAACACTGATGAAAAAGCAATCAACAGCCAGAGCAATAACGCCAATGCTCTGAACATATAGCGCGAGACTTTCAGGGTTGTGCGAAAAGAAGCAAGGTATTTCAAAGGGGCGAAGCTCCGCCTCAGGTGACCGATGGAGTGTGGTTAAGGTAGCGGTAAAAGCGTGCCACCGCAATGTTCTCTCTTCTCGGTAATATGATACACCGCCGAGAAATCATCACCTTAACCCCCAATAATAGTGCTATGCCGGAACAATACTGATGGAGAAAAGGACGCGTAATATGAAATGGATATATCCTCGCCGCTTACGCAATCAAATGATCCTGATGGCAATCCTGATGGTCATTGTCCCAACGCTTACTATTGGTTATATCGTAGAAACGGAAGGACGTTCAGCAGTCTTATCTGAAAAAGAGAAAAAACTTTCTGCCGTGGTCAACCTGCTTAATCAGGCGCTAGGCGATCGCTACGATCTCTATATCGACTTACCGCGTGAGGAGCGTATCCGCGCATTGAATGCAGAGCTTGCCCCCATTACCGAAAATATTACTCGCGCCTTTCCTGGCATAGGCGCTGGTTATTATAACAAGACGCTGGATGCGATAATCACCTACGCGCCTTCATCGCTATATCAGAATAATGTGGGCGTGACGATTGCTGCGGATCACCCTGGTCGCGAAGTTATGCGTACAAATACCCCTTTGGTTTATTCAGGCAGGCAGGTGCGCGGCGATATTTTGAATTCAATGATCCCCATTGAGCGTAATGGTGAAGTCCTCGGTTATATCTGGGCCAATGAATTAACCGAAGATATTCGCCGCCAGGCCTGGAAAATGGATGTGAGGATTATCATTGTGCTCACCGCCGGTTTGCTGATAAGCCTGCTGTTGATTGTGCTTTTCTCCCGTCGCCTGAGCGCCAATATAGATATCATCACCGATGGCCTCTCGACTCTGGCGCAAAATATTCCCACTCGATTACCACAATTGCCCGGTGAAATGGGGCAAATCAGTCAGAGTGTTAACAACCTCGCCCAGGCACTGCGTGAAACGCGAACACTTAACGATCTGATTATTGAAAACGCTGCCGATGGCGTCATTGCCATTGACCGCCAGGGTGATGTAACCACCATGAACCCAGCAGCAGAAGTCATCACTGGCTATCAACGTCATGAACTGGTAGGGCAGCCTTACTCCATGTTGTTCGACAATACTCAGTTCTACAGTCCAGTACTGGATACGCTGGAACATGGCACCGAACACGTGGCGCTGGAGATCAGTTTTCCAGGCCGTGACCGCACCATTGAACTCAGTGTCACTACCAGTCGTATTCATAACACGCATGGTGAAATGATCGGTGCTTTGGTGATTTTCTCTGATTTAACTGCCCGCAAAGAAACCCAACGCCGCATGGCGCAAGCTGAACGCCTCGCCACGCTGGGTGAGCTGATGGCTGGCGTGGCGCATGAAGTCCGTAATCCGCTGACAGCTATTCGTGGTTATGTACAGATCTTGCGCCAACAAACCAGTGATCCAATACATCAGGAATATCTTTCTGTAGTACTCAAAGAAATCGACTCAATTAACAAAGTCATTCAGCAATTGCTCGATTTTTCACGCCCACGCCACAGTCAATGGCAACAAGTCAGCCTCAATGCATTGATTGAAGAAACGCTGGTACTGGTGCAAACCGCCGGCGTACAAGCGCGGGTCGACTTCATAAGCGAACTGGATAATGAATTAAGTCCGATTATCGCCGATCGTGAACTTCTCAAACAGGTACTACTGAATATCCTGATCAATGCCGTCCAGGCTATCAGTGCACGAGGGAAAATTCGCATTCGAACCTGGCAGTACAGCGACTCACAACAGGCCATTTCGATAGAAGACAACGGCTGTGGCATTGATCTCTCGCTGCAAAAAAAGATCTTCGATCCCTTTTTCACCACCAAAGCCTCAGGAACCGGGCTTGGTCTGGCGTTAAGTCAACGCATCATTAACGCCCATCAGGGTGATATTCGCGTCGCCAGTTTGCCGGGCTACGGCGCAACCTTCACCCTTATTTTACCGTTCAACCCACAGGGAAATCAGACCGTATGACCGCTATTAATCGCATCCTTATTGTTGATGATGAAGATAATGTTCGCCGTATGCTGAGCACCGCTTTTGCACTACAAGGATACGAAACACATTGTGCGAACAACGGACGCACAGCATTACACCTGTTTGCCGATATTCACCCTGACGTGGTGTTGATGGATATCCGTATGCCAGAGATGGACGGCATCAAGGCACTAAAGGAGATGCGCAGCCATGAGACCCGGACACCCGTTATTCTGATGACGGCCTATGCTGAAGTGGAAACCGCCGTCGAAGCACTACGCTGCGGGGCCTTTGACTATGTTATTAAACCGTTTGATCTCGATGAGTTGAATTTAATCGTTCAGCGCGCTTTACAACTCCAGTCAATGAAAAAAGAGATCCGCCATCTGCACCAGGCACTGAGCACCAGCTGGCAATGGGGGCACATTCTCACCAATAGCCCGGCGATGATGGACATCTGCAAAGACACCGCCAAAATTGCCCTTTCTCAGGCCAGCGTCTTGATTAGCGGTGAAAGCGGCACCGGGAAAGAATTGATTGCCAGAGCGATTCACTACAATTCGCGGCGGGCAAAGGGGCCGTTTATTAAAGTCAACTGCGCGGCGCTGCCGGAATCGTTGCTCGAAAGTGAACTGTTTGGTCATGAAAAAGGCGCATTTACTGGTGCACAAACCTTGCGTCAGGGATTATTTGAACGCGCCAACGAGGGGACTCTGCTCCTCGACGAAATTGGCGAAATGCCGCTGGTACTGCAAGCCAAATTACTACGCATTCTGCAGGAACGGGAATTTGAACGGATTGGCGGTCATCAGACCATAAAAGTTGATATCCGCATCATTGCCGCCACCAACCGTGACTTGCAGGCGATGGTAAAAGAAGGCACCTTCCGTGAAGATCTCTTTTATCGCCTTAACGTTATTCATTTAATACTGCCGCCTCTGCGCGATCGTCGGGAAGATATTTCCCTGTTAGCTAATCACTTTTTGCAAAAATTCAGTAGTGAGAATCAGCGCGATATTATCGACATCGATCCGATGGCAATGTCACTGCTTACCGCCTGGTCATGGCCGGGAAATATTCGAGAGCTTGGTAGTGACTCCAACTTACTGATAGTGTTTTATGTTCAGATAATGCCCGATGACCTTGTCATGCAGCTCCACCGATTTTGAGAACGACAGTGACTTCCGTCCCAGCCTTGCCAGATGTTGTCTCAGA
>Ga0209547_100036_pt1 | contig 40363 bp, 44 predicted proteins | sample UppTromicrDC3115_FD_185843 | JGI IMG/M metagenome (GOLD analysis project Ga0209547, IMG submission 185843) | Upper troposphere microbial communities from Oklahoma, USA - DC3-115 (SPAdes) (version 2) | ecosystem: Environmental > Air > Outdoor Air > Unclassified | place: USA: Oklahoma | collected...
AACTGTCTGTGCTCTCTGGGAGTGGATTATCTGCAGGGGTTTTATTTCGGCAGACCGGAAAAAGTGGATACATTTTGTTGTGAGTACAGGTAACGCCAGCTGTGTAATCAGTAAGTCACTCCTGAAAAATAAAATTAAATACATTTAAGTAATTTCATTTTATTTCTGATGGATGATGTGCCGGTATCGCATTTTTCAGACTCCGGCAGTGTTTTTCTTCTTAACTTTAACGCCTTTTTGTTTTTATTCTTTTATTCATATTTACATTGAGAGGCAGGCGTGTTTGTTCACTTTGTCAGCAGGCAGGGGCGAAATCTTCTGGTGAATATAAAAGACATCAGTTTCGTTCTTCAGAAGGGTGTTTTTTGTGAACTTCATATCAGGGGAATTGAAGGTCATGTGGTGGTGGAAGATGACTTCAGTGAGGTTTACAGAAAAATAAAAGAAATTCCACCACGAGTGAATAATGCAGGTGAAGGTGTCTCAGAGGGGAGTGGACGTGCGTCAGAATGCTGTAATTGATATTTTACTTATTATTGTCTTTTCTCTTTCTTTATTAATTTGCAGAAAAGTTTCTGCTGCTACCGGATGGCAGTCCGGCGGGGATTTTCAGGGAGTCGTGGAATTCGGGGGTACCATCACGCCTTATGATGACACACTTTCCACGACAGTGGGAATACCAGGGTGGTAATTATAACCGTTATCACTGGTATTTTTGCTGAGAGAGTCTGGAAGTTGTCTCCTTCTGCGGTTTCTTATGACCTGCTTTGATTGCAGGCTGTGGGCGGAATTTCCGGATGTATAGTGAATGAAGCACCATAATACATGGTGCCGGTGGTATGCCATCAGAATAATGAAATCGTTGCTTTCTTTGTTATTTCGCTATGGCCGTACGCTGATCACGGTACGGGCGGTAGCGTATTTTCAGCACTGGACACTGGAAGTCAAAACGGAGTAATGAACATACTGTCAGTCGGATCATTCAGCGTTTGAGCAACAGCCTACATTCAGGTGTCACAAGGAGAGTCTTCTGGAAATCTCCTGATACAGAAATGTTTCGTGAAAATATATAATCAAAACATCACCGAATGCAAAAAGAGTAAGCCACTTCCAGAGCCTCCCGGACCAGAAAAAATGAGAACTTGTCCTTTACCCCAGGAACGATTGAGTGATGGTGTGTGAATGGGGGCCCGGGTATAACAGCAGAAAGGTGAAGTGAATTAGAAAAAACAATATTTCAGTTACTCCGGTATATAGGTGGTAAGGGAATAGGATATATTTTGGGGAATATACCAGAAACATATTTATCAAGTATATTGAGAACGCTACGGTTATGGTTGCAAAAAAAAGAGTTTTGTTTAACCTTCCTGCGTGTCGTTAAAGCTGAAAATACCCTGGTTCTGGTGCATGACGGTGAAGAAGCCTGGAGGGGGATGATACATTCAATTGAATGCCTGAGTTGATATGTGAGCACTGTAATAAACTTATCCGCAATAGCCCAGCGGATATAAATGTAAGATGAACCCACCTGGCAATGAAAAACAAAAATTGTTTTGGGCTCTTCTGATACAGAAGGCAGAGAGAACAGCAAACCAGTTCTAATATATTGTGTTGTCAGGTTTTGCTTTGCCTCGGTAGTCGATGTTTTATTTTTATTAAATAAAAGCAGAGAGCATTTCTTCTATCGAAGAGATTTTTTATAGGGTATTCTATGAAATATACTTCACATATTTCACACAGACTTATCCAGCACATACGACACCCGGTTCACCCGGAATGTCATAATGCCACTGATTCCAGTTTCTGTATTTCTCCGTCTGCTGGGCAGGAAAATGTCACAGCGGATGCCAGAATACTTTATGGCGCGGGAAATAAAGGAAATGTAACATATGCAAACAGGAGTACATCTGAAAGACAACGTCAGGGGATATCTTTTATATTAAATAACCGGTTCGTTCTTGTTCCGCAGCATGATAAACTGAAAAATGAGTCTGTAATATCCCTTTGTAAAGAAGGGGGTATGATTTGCCGTGACATTATGTCCGGGAAGCCGGTTGTACCAACTAAAGATAATGTGGTTAAAGTTATGTGGTATCTGCAGGCATGCGCCTCTGATAAAGTCAGTTCATCTGCAGGATTGAAATATGAGGGCCCGCAGATTTTTAAGATGGGAGCTTTCAGTGTGGAGGATAACGAACACCGTCTTGAAAGCTTTTTGAATAAGGCAGGGGCTTATCGCCGTAAATCAAGCCATCTTCGGGAATATCAAAAAGCAGGAGAAAAATATCAGCCCGCAGGACTTGATATTTTCAGTAAAGATGGATATTTGCCCCATAATCGTAAAACAATACTTTTTGAACGAATGCCGCAGAAAAGCCACACAACACCCACGGGGATCCCGGGAAAGAATATGCTTTTTATTAAAATGGAGGAACACGGATGCCATCGGAAACGTGATAAACTCGCGCATCTGAGAGATTTCATTCCCACTCTTCTGGAACAGCGTTTTGGGGTGGTAAAAACAGATACGGGAACAGATAACAGGGAGCGTATTCCTGCGGAGTTAAAGAAACAGTATTCAGATATTTTTTCCCGGTATGAACAAATAACCGGAACAAAATTTTCCTCTTCAGATGCAATGTCAACGACTGGTGGTGTAAAAACCATACTTGATGATTTATACCAGATGCATAATGATATTTTCTTTAATATCAATAGTCATGCATCCACCGAAGATACCACTCATTTTCTGGCAGATATAAACAGTATGTCTGATACTCTCAGGGCGCGCGATCATGCAGAACTGAGGATCGGAAATGAAATTATCCTTACTCGGGATGAAATTGTCTGATGTTTAACCATGATGATGTACAGAGAACGGGCTAATTTATTACTGAGTGAACTCAGTCAGTATCTTGATGATGAACATCCTGTGCTGGATGAAAGTAATTATGCCTTCACCTGGCTGTCAGATATGTTATTTTCGTTCACTCTGGTCGGAGAGGATGAAGAGGAAACGCGGGAAATTCTGTGCGTGGTTCATATCTGCCCATTTCCGTATTGTGATGACGGAATGGCATATGATCTCCTTCTTCAGCTACTGCATGATAATTATGCCTGGAGCAACACAGGGGGAGGCGTGTTGGGTATTGATGAGCAAACCGGGTTTGTTTGTCTTTGTTTACAGGTTGATATGTTTTCCCTGGAGCAGAATGAGTTTGCCGGGAGGATTGCCTGTATTTACCGGATTGTGCAGGCGTGGAGGGCGCGTCTGATGAACGTGCAGACCGGGGGAGAAGATGTCCGTCCGGAGGTCGGGAGGATGATATGGAGACCATGAGCCGTTTATCCATATTGCTTAATCGTTTATCAGAACGGTACCGTATATCTGAGACAACAGAGGCGGTTTCGGAAAACTTCCGGATTGAAATAAATGACATATTATTCAGTTTTTTTTATGAAGAGAGCAGACGGGAGATTTATATTCAAGCTGATGTGGGAGAGGTAGTGCCCGGAATGACAGCAGAAGCCCTGCGGTCCCTGCTTTCTATGAATTATCTGTGGGATGTAACGAATGGTGGCGTATTCGGGATTTGCAGGGACAATCATGAGGTCACTTATCATTATCGGATAAGTGACCCGCTGAAGAAATCAGAGGATTATGATGAGTATCTGATTGATTTGGTGGATGATATAGCGTATAGCATTAGTTATGCTAGGGACATATTATATTCTGTGCGCTGATTAGTCTCATATCAGCGGTAGTGTCGGTAATAACGTTAAATTCCGTTATTACAGGCTTAAAATGCCCCCGGTTAAATCGTCTGAAATGTCATTTTAGTGATGAAATAAGAATGAGTCAGAGTAGCAACTGTCTTTGGTGCTGATTCAATGTACGCGAACCAGACCGCCGGGGGCATCTGTGAACCGGTATTACGGTCATCACGGACGTAGACCTACAACCTGGCTGTCCGGATTTTACCACTACCCGGCTCCTGGACCGGAACGGGGATATCATCGGCATGTACCTTACCGGGCATCAGCACATACTGGCGCAGCTCAGCTCCACACCCTGACGGCGGTATAACGGCAGATGGTCTGCATATTTCCCGGTGACAACATGAGCCAGAAGCCCCGCTCCGGCATAACTGCGTGCAATGGGTTTTGAAGGAACCGGCGTCTGCACGATATGCTCATACCGGCAACAGGTCAGTTTCGGACGTTGTGTTTCGATAACATTAAAGGCACTGCTGATAAGCTCCAGTTGCTCTGACACATCACATCCCAGTGGACTGAGTTCACCACCACAGGCCGGACTGCATTCCTCTTCCGGCCGAATGACCCGGACTTCACGGGGATGTGAGGCAGGTAACGGTTTACGGGCGGTAGCGTACTTGTGTAAATATATATTTATCCTTTATGTGAGGAGATAATATCTGTTTTACGTCATACTTAATTTCTCGGTAAAAAATGAAACCAAGTAATATTATTGTAATTTTTATTATATTGTTGTTTGGTATTTCTCCGTTTTCCATAGCTACAGGTTCTGAAACACTATTCGATAATGGGTATGTGGCCAGAAATGATTCATTGAACAGTTTTTTTGAAGCAATGTCGACTAAGCTCAACAAAACTGTTGTTGTCAGTAAAAGCGCGTCCAGAAAAAAAATTAACGGTAATTTTAATTTCAGGGACCCTGAAGCTTTGCTGGACAGATTAGCTTCTCAATTAGGGGTGATTTGGTATTCAGATGGACAAACTATCTATATCTATGATGCGGAGGAAATTCGTAATTCTGTTATATCATTACAGAATATTTCTTTATCTGCATTTAAATCGTTTCTGAAAGAAGCCGGTCTGTATGACAGTCGTTATCCATTGAAGGGGGGTGAGCAGAACGGTATTGTTTATATTTCAGGGCCACCAATTTTTGTTAGTATTGTTACTAAAACTGCAGCTCTGATAGATAAACAAAATAATGATATTGAGATGGGGCGATTGAAAATAGGAGTATTTCGCCTTCACAATACCTTTGTAAATGACCGTACATATCAGTTACGTGATCAGAATATTGTTATTCCTGGTATCGCGACAGTAATAGAAAAGTTATTGGCGGGTGAACAACAAAACCTTACAGAAGTACAGGGGAGGATGTTTCGGGCCTCAGGCAGTAATATAGCTTCAGAAGTTTTGTCTGGAAACAGTAGCACTGATAATGAAATGTATATTGATGAGGCCAGGGATTCTACCACTTCCTCAAGTACTCCAATCAGTGATATTAAAGTAATTTCTTATCCTGATACGAATAGTCTGTTAGTTAAGGGGACTGCTGAGCAAGTTGATTTTATTGGTGCACTGGTTAGATTGCTGGATGTTGCCAAACGGCATGTAGAGTTATCTTTGTGGATCATTGATCTAAACAAGAATGATTTGGAACAGTTAGGGGTTGCATGGGGAGGTTCGACCAGTTTCAGTAATAAATTAGATATAGCCCTCAATCAGACTTTGGTCAGTACTCTTGATGGTGTGCATTTTCTTGCATCCGTGTATGCGCTGGAGAAAAAAAATCAGGCAAGGATTGTTTCAAAGCCTGTGCTTATGACTCAGGAAAATGTACCTGCCATTTTTGATAATAACAGAACATTTTATACAAAACTTATAGGTGAGCGAAATTCAAGCCTGGCGCATGTGACATACGGCACGATGATTAGTGTTCTTCCGCGGTTTTCAGCCGATGGAGAGATTGAGATGTCTCTGAACATTGAGGATGGTAATGAAGAAAAGCAATCTGTAAGTGGCAATGAAGACAGTGTTTTGCCAGAGGTGGGGCGGACTCATATCAGTACCGTTGCGAGAGTTCCTCAAGGAAAGAGTTTGTTAATAGGGGGATATACACGTGACAGTCGTACAAAGGATGTCCAGAAAATTCCGTTATTGGGGGATATACCGTTAATTGGTAGTTTATTCCGCTATGAAAATCAGAATCAGAATAATGTTGTTCGCGTATTTCTTATCCAGCCAAAAGAAATTTTAGATCCCCTGATGCCAGATGCTGATGTTTTTGCTGCAGAGCTGATGCAGGATAGTGGGATTGAAAACAACCGCGATCCTCTGGATAAGTGGGTGTTAAGCTACCTGAACCGGGGGCAGGCCCTGAACCATGGAAAATAATATCGTATCCGGCAACCGGATATCCTTTTTCAGAAAACATATTGGTCGTTTGACTCAGCAAGAGGTTCATCACCAGAAAGGGACGGAACAGGCGGAGGGGTTGCAACCCGAAGATCTCTCTCCGGGGGCGGAAGTGCAGCGTTTCATTCAATCCACAGATGAAATGTCCGCGGTAATGGCTCAGTTTCGTCACCGCCGAGATTATGAGAAAAAGGCGGACAGTCTGGCAGATAGTTTTGAGCGGGTGCTTGATGATGATGTCCTGCCGAAGGCTCGACAGATTTTACAGATAATTCGCAGTCAGAACGTTAGTGCAGAAAAGCTGCTGTCTTATATCCGGGAATTCTTTTCCGATGACAGCGATCTGGTTCTGGTTCTGCGGGAGCTGTTGAAACGTCACGCAGCCGATCCCGTGGTGGGAAAAAGACTGTCGTCTGTGCTGCAGGAGGCACAGGCGCAGGCGGAGCCCCGTCAGCTGAAAGCAGGGATTAACTGTGCTCTGAAGGCCCGGTTATTTGGTAAGGCGTTAATGCTGCGTCCAGGGTTATTACGGGCAACTTACCGGCAGTTTATCCGGAGCCATGAACCGGAATCTGAGCTGTATGCGGACTGGATCAGTAGTTATGGATACCGGCGGCGCTATGCTATCCTGGATTATATTGAGGAGGCTTTACTGGCAGATATCAGTGCCCGGGTAGCGAGCAGCTCCTGCTCTGAATTTGGCTACTTGCTGGGTCGTTTAAGTCAGATTAAACGGCTGCGCTCGGCGGATATATTATTTGTCAGGAGACTGGCTGAGTGTTTATCTGGAAGCCAGCTGGAGGAAGATGAGGCGTTATGGGTATTGCTGATGCTGGCATTATTACAGCACCCCGAAGAGGTTGATGCCATATTAACGGAGACAGTGGGGCAGAAAATGTGGCTACTTGACGCCAGGGAGCGGAGCATTTTTTTACAGGCTTTATATATGGCCTGTAAGAGCCTGCCGGTTTCGTTATTTGACGAAGAACAGAATGTGGTGTTGCTGGAGCGTCTGAGGGCATTTACAGATACCGCTTGCCGGCATGAGCTGGTCGGGAGTGGTTTATTTACAGGTGGCCGGGGCAGTAAACGGTGCTGAATTCCTTATTAAACGGGGTGCGTGTCCGCCCGGAATTGCTGATTTTGTTGTTAATGGTGATGATCATCTCAATGTTTGTCATCCCGTTACCGACTTATCTGGTTGATTTTCTGATTGCGCTCAATATGGTTCTGGCGATCCTGGTTTTTATGGGGGCGTTCTATATTGATCGGATCCTCAGTTTTTCAACCTTTCCGGCAGTGCTGCTGATAACCACCCTGTTTCGCCTGGCGCTGTCCATCAGTACCAGCCGCCTGATCCTGATTAATGCGGATGCCGGTGAAATCATTGCCACCTTTGGTCAGTTTGTCATTGGCGACAGCCTTGCCGTGGGTTTTGTGGTTTTCTCAATCGTGACGGCGGTGATGTTTATCGTTATTACAAAGGGATCAGAACGGGTGGCGGAAGTGGCAGCCCGCTTTTCCCTGGACGGCATGCCCGGTAAACAGATGAGTATCGATGCTGATTTGCGCGCCGGGATTATTGATGCCGACACGGCCCGTGAGCGCCGGAAAGTGCTGGAGCAGGAAAGCCAGCTGTACGGCTCTTTTGACGGGGCGATGAAGTTTATCAAGGGCGATGCCATCGCGGGGATTATTATCATTTTTGTGAACTTCATCGGGGGCATTTCTGTCGGGATGAGCAGCCATGGAATGGATTTTTCCACGGCGCTGTCCACCTATACCATGCTGACCATCGGCGATGGTCTGGTGGCGCAGATCCCGGCGCTGCTGATTGCTGTCAGCGCTGGTTTTATCGTTACCCGCGTGAATGGCGACAGCGATAATATGGGACGAAATATTATCGGACAGTTGCTGAATAATCCCTTTGTACTGGTTGTGGCGGCGGTGCTGACCGTCAGTATGGGGACTTTGCCCGGTTTTCCGCTTCCGGTTTTTATGATCCTGTCTGCTGCACTGGGAGTGCTGGTTTATTACAGAATGCGCTCGGGTGCCGGGGATAACAGCACCATCATCGCGGGGGGCGGTGTGTCTGGTTTTTCTGCTCCAAAAGAAGAGCGGGGAGCGTTTTCATCGCTCAGGCGAATCGATAATCTTGATAAAATGATCACAGAAACTGTTCCACTGGTTCTGCTTGTTCCGGGTCAGCGGTGTGCGTGGCTGGAACAGAACCAACTTTCAGAATTATTAATCAGCCAGTTTTTTATTGACTACGGGGTCCGGTTGCCAGAGCTCCTGGTCCGTGGTGATGAAAGCCAGCCAGATAATACGGTGTCATTACTGATTAATGAAATTAAGGTGGCGCAGTTCGGTCTGTATTTTGATTTGATCAGAATCGTTAACTTTTCTGCAGAACTCAATGAGTTGGGTATTGATGTCACATTCAGTACATCCGGCAGGGCAAAATGTGTGTGGACAGTGGCGGACAATGCCGAACGGCTGAAAGCCCTGGGTTATCAGACCCGCACTGCCATCGATGAGCTGTACCAGATGCTGTCGGTGATCCTGCTTCGCAATATCAATGAGTACTTTGGGATCCAGGAAACCAAACATATGCTGGATCAGTTCGACTTTAAATACCCTGATGTACTGAAAGAAGTGTTACGCCACCTGTCTGTGCAGCGTATTGCTGAGATCATGCAGCGGTTATTAAGTGAACGAATTTCTGTACGTAATCTGAAATTAATTATGGAAGTGCTGGCGTTGTGGGCGCCAAAAGAAAGGGAAGTGCTCAACCTTGTTGAACTGGTACGCACTGCCATGGCGCGTTATATCTGCCATAAATTCACTGACGGTAATGAGCTGCGGGTGGTGATGTTGTCACCGGAGCTCGAGGACATTATACGGAAAGGGATCCGGCAGACATCCGGAGGTGCATTTCTTAATCTGGAGCCGGAGGCCGCTGAACGGTTGATGGATCTTTTTACGCTGGGACTGGATGACTTAACCATTGCGCATAAGGATCTGGTATTGCTGACGTCTGCAGATATTCGCCGTTTTGTCAGGAAGTTTATCGAAGGAAAATTTCCCGATCTGGATGTGATGTCCTATGAGGAAGTGATGGACAGTAACGCAGTCAATGTTATCAAAACGCTTTGATTCCGTGGTGTTACCATGGTCGGCTATCAGTGAGTGATGAAAGAATTACGTCTGTTGCAGCGGCTGGCATACCCGCAGAGGATATGCGGCTCTGTTCTTGAAGCGGCTCTGCCTGATGTGGCTATCGGGGAGCTGTGTGATATTTACCGTGACTGGCAGGATAAACAGGTGATGGCGCGTGCCCAGGTTGTGGGGTTACACCGCGATCGTACTGTACTCAGTTTAATTGGTAATGCCTGCGGGCTGACACGGAAAGCCGTGATCAGGCCCACCGGACATGCCTTGTCTGTCAGGATCGGGAATGCTGTCCTCGGAGCGGTACTGGATCCGACCGGCACCGTTGTGGAGCGGCTTGTCGGTGAGCCGATGTCTTCAGGGGAGGAGGAGCGCGTGATTGATTCCGGCGCGCTGCCCTATACCCTGCGGGCTGGTATTCATGAGCCGCTGGTCACTGGCGTGCGGGTGATAGATGGTCTGCTCACATGCGGTGTTGGTCAGCGAATGGGGATCTTCGCTCCTGCAGGCTGCGGCAAGACCACCCTGATGCATATGCTGATAAACCAGACGGATGCTGATGTTTTCGTTATCGGGCTGATTGGCGAACGCGGGCGCGAAGTGACCGAGTTTGTGGAGTGGCTGAAACAGTCACCTGAAAAATCGCGATGTGTACTGGTGTTTGCCACCTCAGACTACTCCTCTGTCGATCGCCGGAATGCAGCACTGCTGGCCACCACCGTGGCGGAGTTTTTTCGCGATCAGGGAAAACGCGTTGTGCTGTTTATTGACTCCCTGACCCGGTATACCCGGGCACTGCGCGATGTGGCGTTATTTGCCGGCGAGCCGCCGGCGCGGCGCGGCTATCCGGCGTCGGTTTTTGACAGCCTGCCGGCCCTGCTTGAGCGTCCGGGGGCCACGCCGGGAGGCAGTATCACCGCCTTTTACACGGTGCTTCTGGAGGGGGAGGATGAGGTGGATCCGATGGCGGATGAGATTTGTTCGATCCTGGATGGTCATATATTCCTCAGCCGGAAGCTTGCAGGGCAGGGGCATTACCCGGCGGTCGATGTTCTCAGAAGCGTCAGTCGGGTGTTCAGCCAGGTGACGGCACCTCCCCACCAGGCACGGTCCGTGGAAATACGCAGGCTGATGACCAGACTGGATGAACTTCAGCTGCTGGTTGATTTGGGGGAATACCGCCAGGGAGAAAATGCTGAAAATGACCGCGCCATTCAGCTGCGCCGACCACTGGAGCAGTGGTTATGCCAGCCGGTTAGCCAGTACTCTTCTTTTGAAAACACCCTGCAGGGAATGAATGAGTTTACTTCATAAGGTCAGCCGCCTGAAAAAAAACAGTGAATTATTCCGGACCCGCTGTGAACAGCGGTTACACCAGTTATCCCGGGAAAATGCTGTTCTGGAGGCGTCAGAGGCTTCCCTGAACGCGCAGGTAGACGGACTCAGGCAGCTGCTGAAAACCTGCCAGACAGAGGCCAGCGTTATCTCGCCTGAGCAGCTGAGAGCACTGTTACGAAAACAGGCGGTGCTGCGCTGTAAAATACAGGAGCTCCGGGCTCAGGCGCAGCAACTGCAAACCCGGAGGGAGTCTCTGTTAATACAGAGCATAGAACAACAAAAAAAGAGGAATCATTTTTTGCGAAAAGAAGAAACGTACGACCGCTGGCTGCTTTGCCAGAAAAAGGAAATGCAACGGTGCGCTCTTCAGCGGGATGAAACTGAACAGGAAGAAAATGGTAATGGAAAGCATTATACCGCCCTGTAATACCGGAAAGATACCATCAGCAACACAGGATAGTGTGGAAAGTCTTACGGATTTTCTGAAGAAAAAAATAAAGGACTGCGGCAAAAAAACGCGGAAAGGCAGGGAAGAGGAGCGGGTATATGGGGGGGAACACCCGTTGCCTTTCCGGTACTTACCGCCGGCCTGTTTGCCGGAGAAGGCGGGAAAAGGCGGGGGACAGCCCGAAGCACTGTCGGTGGTGGCTCGCTATTTTCCGGGACAGACCGCGGATGGCGGGCAGGTACGGGCATTGCTCAGTAAACGGATAAAGGAAAAGGAGAGCGGGGTCGCGCGTGAAGGGTATCCCGGGGCATCCGGAGCTGACGCCGGCTTACTCCCGGCAGAGAGCGCGGCGGGGGAAAAAAAGGAGAAGGCGGATCACCCCGGTATGCCTGCTGCCCTGCTTGTCCCTCATCCGACCGGGATGTTTTCCGGACATTCTCCGGTACCGTTAACCCGATCCCGGACTGAGACGCCGGTTCCGGAGATGGCGCCGTCATTTCAGGCGCCATCAGAAATGACGGAGAAAGGGGAGGCCCTGGTATACCGTTTCCGTACGTGGGGCCGGGAGGCGTCAGTCTGTATTCAGCCACAACACGGAGGCGCCATGATGTTACAGCCCTCTGATGTGGCGGTTGAGCAGCGGCTGGTTGCGCACTGGCCCGCGGGGCAGCAGCGGCACTGGTATCTGGCTTCAGATGAGCAGGGGGCGCGAAATTATTATCAACCCAACCGCGATGATGAGGAGGAAACCTGATGTCGCTTGCACTGAGAAGGGACAGTGAGCGCCGGCAAATATTGTTCCGTGCGGCGGTTCTCTGGCAAAAGCAGGGATGGACGGCTGAGCTGGACACGCCCGGCGCATATGGTGAGTGGGTACCGTTGGGGGATACCGGACACACCTGGAAAGGCTGGCTCCGGCTGGCTGACTGGTTAGCGTATGTGGCCCCCGGGCTGGCCGGGGCGGCCATCTCCGCCGGTGCCGGGAATGAGGTTGCAAGGTGGCTGGCGGAGTGTGAGGTGCCATTCCGTTTTCCGATGCCGGAGTTGGCTTATGAGCGGTTGTGGATCGGCAGGATCGCGGCGGCAGACGCGTTGCCAGCAGAGCCGCTTTTGCGGGTCATGAGCGACAGGGGGCCGGTATGGCTTGAGCACGTTTGCGTCGGTGACGCGGCAGAGATGTTTTCCGTGCCTGACGGTGTCCGCTGGTCCCTCAGTCTGGTGACGGGCCGTAGCCGAGTTGAGGCTGGCCTGCTGGGCCGGGTGGCGATCGGGGATGTCCTGCTGATTAAGGAACCCTTGTCTGAGGTTCACTGCCATACAAAATTGCTGGGGTATTTCTGTCGTTCAGGAGAGGAATGTATTTTGGAAATGGGTCAGATGCAGGATATACAGGAAACAGAACAACATGTGGTACAGGATCTCGGACAGCTGCCCGTCAGTCTGGATTTTGTGTTGTTCCGAAAGCAAGTGACATTAACCGGGCTGCAGGAGCTGTATCAGGGGAAGGTGCTGGCATTACCTGCGGAGGCTGAAAAACGGACAGAAATCAGGGCAAACGGGGCCTTAATCGGATACGGGGAACTGGTGCAGCTGGATAACTCACTGGGGGTGGAGATCACAGAATGGGTGTGTAGCAGCGGCAATGGAAAATGATATTTCACTGATTGCCTTACTGGCCTTTTCCACCTTACTGCCGTTTATTATCGCCTCAGGGACCTGTTTTGTTAAATTTTCTGTGGTTTTTATCATGATGCGTAATGCGCTGGGGCTGCAGCAGGTGCCATCAAATATGGTGCTAAATGGGGTGGCATTGATGCTTTCTGCCTTTGTGATGTATCCGGTCACACAGCAGGCCCTGGATTATTATCAGAATAACAGCGTGAATTTTCGTGATGCGGATTCCGTCAGTGATTTTGTTGAGCACGGTCTCGGGCGTTACCGTGAATACCTGAGCCGGTATTCCGATAAGGAGCTTGTGGCGTTTTTTGAGGATGCGCAGCATCAGCGGGTTTCCCGGGAGGAGGCGCTGGCGGCGGAAGGTGAGCAGACCTCCATACTGTCTTTATTACCAGCTTATGCCTTAAGTGAAATAAAAAGTGCCTTCAGAATCTGTTTTTATCTCTATCTACCGTTTGTGGTGGTGGATCTGGTGATATCCAGTGTGTTGCTGGCGCTGGGGATGATGATGATGAGTCCCGTCACGATATCCACCCCGGTCAAACTGATCCTGTTTGTGGCAATGGATGGCTGGACGCTGTTATCCCGGGGGTTAGTGATGCAGTATATGGATTTGGTAAAAGGGTAACGCCGGACAGCGCCAGGCCGGGTTTTTTTGTATGAATGAGTTAGTGTTCGCCGGAAACAAAGCGCTTTATCTGGTGCTGTGCCTTTCTGCCTGGCCGGTGGCGGTTGCGACGTTAATTGGGTTGCTTATCGGTATTTTCCAGACCGTAACACAGTTGCAGGAGCAGACATTACCGTTTGGGTTAAAACTGCTGGGGATCTGCCTGTGCTTTTTTCTGTTGTCCGGCTGGTATGGTGATGCCCTGCTGGCGTTCGGGCGGGACATGATGCGTCTGGCGATGGCCGGAGGCTGAGACAATGGCGTATCCGCTGTTTTTTGATATTCATGCCGGGCTGGCCGGGGCAGCACTGGGGTTTGCGAGAGTGGCGCCAGTGTTCTTTATTCTCCCTTTTCTGAATAACGGTGTGCTGAGCGGAGTGGTCCGCACGGCCGTTATTATGCTGGTTGTGCTGGGGATGACTCCTTTCGGGCCTGCAGAGCGGGAAGCCGTGATGAACATTTTGGGGGGGCCGCTTCTTCTCCGGGAAGCGTTCATCGGGATCGTGCTGGGATGTCTGTTGTCATGGCCATTCTGGGTGTTCCATGCCATCGGATGTATTTTTGACAACCAGCGGGGAGCAACCCTGAGCAGCAGCATTGATCCGGCAAATGGTGTTGATACCTCTGAAATGGCCACGTTTATGAATCTGTTTTCAGCCGTTGTGTATTTGCAGGGGGGCGGCATGCAGATGATGCTGGAGACACTCCGGCACAGCTATCAGGTCTGTGGCCTTACCACGGGATGTATGCCGGCATTACCCCTGTTGCTGGGGATTATCGGTAAGATAACCGCCAGGGCGCTGGTACTGGCAAGTCCGGTGCTTGCAGTGTTGTTGCTGGGTGAGATCATGCTGGGACTGTTGTCGCGTTTCGCGCCACAGATGAATGCGTTTGCCATTTCACTGACGGTAAAAAGCCTCCTGGCATTATTTATCCTGCTGATTTACTTTTCACCTGTGCTGTCGCCCGGGGTCATGACCCTGACGTTTCCGACCACGGTGGCTGAGCTGTGGTTACAGAAAGAAACATAATCCCTTATGTCAGGCAATAAAACCGAAAAACCCACCCGCAAGCGACGGGAGGAGGCGGCCAGAAAAGGGCAGTCGTTCAGGAGCAGGGATTTTATTGTGGCTTGTCTGACGCTTGGGGGAACCGCTTATTTGGCGTCCGTTGCTTCCCTGAGGTCGTTGATGGAGGTATTAGGGCAGGCAGTTTCCTTCCATTTTCAGATCAATATTGCGGATTATACAGAGCAGGTTTTCTGTAGCGGGATGAAGATTATTCTTCCCTTTCTTGCTTTGTGCCTTTTTTGCTCAGCCCTACCCTCAATACTGCAGACGGGGTTTGTTCTTGCCACGAAGGCGCTTCAGCCCCGACTGTCCGCGCTGGATCCGACGAAGGGAATAAAAAAAATCTTCAGCCTCCGGACAGTGAAGGAGGCTGTGAAGGCGATACTCTATTTGGGCAGTTTTATTATTTCTGGCATGCTGTTCTGGTTTGAGAATAAACGTCTGGTATTTTCCCAGGTTAATGGCAATCTGTTTGTTGTTGCCGATGTCTGGAGACATCTTCTCTTTTCTCTCGTTACTTTATGTTTGGGATGTTCTGTTATTATTCTTCTGCTGGATGCGCTTGCGGAATACTTTCTTGTGATGAAAGACATGAAAATGGATAAGGAAGAGGTGAAACGGGAAATGAAGGAGACGGAAGGGAATCCGGAGGTTAAATCACGCCGGCGGGAGATCCATATGGATATTTTATCTGAGCAAATAAAATCAGATATTGATAATTCCCGCCTGATTATTGCCAACCCGACTCATATTGCTGTCGGGATCTATTTTAAGCCTGAAATAGCGCCGTATCCGTTAATCTCGGTTCGGGAGGCGAACCAGCGTGCTTTGGCCGTCCGGCAGTATGCTGAGAAAGTCGGTATTCCTGTGGTGGTGGATATCAGGCTGGCCCGGCGGATTTTCAAAACACACCGCCGTTATGATGTGGTCAACCTGGAGAGTGTGGATGAGATCTTACGTCTTCTCGTCTGGCTGGAGCAGGTGGAAAATGCTGGTATGGCAACGGGGATGAATAGCCAGGAGGCCACTCACCTGCCGGATACGGAGGAAAAGTAGGGCCGGTATTTTTATGATGAAACCTTCGACTTGCAGTATGGAGAGACATTATGGACAACGATGCCAGTAATGAGCATGTGATGGAGATGCTCTGGAAAGTGATTAGTGAGGGCGGTACGTTACAGGAATTATATGCTATTCCCCAGGATATCATGGATTGCTTATATGCGCATGCATATAACTTTTATAATAATGGTAACCTGGATAATGCCGCCGTTTTTTTCCGCTTTCTGTGTGTTTATGATTTTTATAATCCGGATTACATCATGGGATATGCGGCCGTCTGCCAGAGAAAAAATGATTTTCAGAAAGCCTGTGATTTGTATGCTGTTGCGTTTGCCTTACTGAAAAAGGATCACCGCCCCGTGTTCTTTACCGGGCAGTGTCAGTTGATGATGCACAGGCCTGAAAAGGCAAGGCAATGCTTTGAGCTGGTTCTTCAGGAAAGTAGTGATGAGTCACTGAAAGCAAAAGCCCGGGCTTATCTTGAAGCTATCAACGAAAAACCGGACCGGGCAGACACGATAAAAAAAGGGGAGAAGTATGAGTGATCCTGTTATTCATGGCAGGCTGGCGTATGCAGGAGAGTGTCTTGCATCACTGGTCAGTGCTGCGTCTGAACATGTTCAGAAGGATAATCGCTTTTTGCATGCAGCAGATAAGGCGCTGAAAGCGCTCCTGGACACACCACTGACAGTAAAGAAAAACGACGGAACTGCGGATAACGATCCGATGTTTGTCCCCTTACGGGCGCCTGCGGTAGAAATACAGGAGACGCTGAATGCTGAAGGTCGGTTAACCCTGCTGCTGGGACGGCTGGCAACGCTGATGGGGGATAACTCCGTTTCACAACTGGCCAGTCGACTGGAAAACCGCCTGGCCGTGATAGCGTCGCAGCAGCAGCAGCGTGAGCAGCTTTCCGGCGCCTTCCAGACAGCGTCTGAAGAGGCTCAGTCAGCGATGGATGTGTATAAAACGGCGCTGGACAGCCTGGCGGCCGCACAGGCTGCTTACCATGACTGTGCCGGAAAGCTTGAACGCGCGGAGGCAAAGCTTGATGGTCTGGCTCCTGGTGCGCCTGATTATGTATCGCTGAAACAGGAGATTGATACGCTGCGAAACGAACTGTCGTCCCTTCGGAGCAATCAGGAGAAGGCATTAAATGCAGCAGAGGTGGCTCACAATAGTGCCAGGCAGAAAACAGAAAAACTGGACGGCATCGCCTCTCAGATACAGGGGGTTTTTCTGACCGGAGGCCGGGCGGAACGGTACCAGACCGATAATCTCAACAGCATTGCCCATTTTACCATGCTGCTTTCGATATTTATTGAACTGGTCGGGAAAAACAACGAAGAAAGTCTGAAAAATGACATGGCATTATTCCGCACTCTCCAGGAAAGCAGGCAGGAAGAAATGCTGAAGAAGTCTGAAGAGTATCAGGAGGAAACACGAAAAGCCGAAGTCCTGAATCGTACGATGGGGTGTGTCGGCAAGGTGGTTGGTGCATTGCTCACTGTTGCCAGTGTTGTTGCGGCGGCCTTTACAGGAGGGGCGGCGCTGGGGCTCGCTGCCGCCAGCCTGGCGCTTATCCTGACTGACGGGATTGTGAAAGCTGCTACAGGGACCTCATTTATTCAGGAAGCGCTGAATCCAGTGATCCAGCATGTGCTGAAACCGCTGATGGATATCATTGGAAAGGCGGTGGCAAAAATCCTGGAAGGATTCGGAGTTGACAAGGCATCAGCAGAGATGGTGGGAAACATCTTGGGCGCTATTTTAGCAGCCGTTACGTCGGTGGTTGTCATTGCGGGCGTGGCTATTCTGGGAAAAGGCGCAGTCTCAAAGTTGGGGCATGTACTGAAAAAAATGATGGATGAGGCTGTTAAAAAATTGCTGCCTGATGTCCTGAAGCACGTAATGAGAAATGGCAATCAGATCCTGTCTCATGGCATACAACGCCTCGCAGGTGTTTCGGGTAGCAGGGCTGTTCTTTTAAATAAAACCGTACTGGGTGTCAGTGGCGCCAATACCGCAGCCCAGTCAGGAGCAACGGTTGCTGAAGGTGTGTTTCTGAAGAAAGCCAGTGATGCGTTTGCCGACTTTACCCTGTCCCGTTTTTCCAGCGAACAACTCCGGCAGTGGCTTAAGCAAGCCGTGGATATTTTTGAAGATAACAACAAAATGGCCTTGGAACTCCAGAAAACATTGTCATCTGTTATCCGTCAGCATTCAGATACATCACGTTTTGTTCTGCGCCAGATCCGTGCGTGAAATGTTCAATATAAAAAGGGAGAATAATGATGTTTACCGTTAACTCAGGTATGAATCCATCTGTGAACACGTCTCAGATGCTGGTTCAGTCCCTCACACAGCCAGGCTTGCGGTTTGCCAGTGTGAACGAGATCCTGTCTGCTCCAGGAATGACGGAGGAGGGGAGGGGAGCATCTGCTTCAGATCCGGTTCTTGTACCGCCAGCAGGGGACCTCTCAGTGAGGAAAATGCGTGACGCCGCCAGTTTTCTGAAAAATGCAGGAGAGGATACGGTGTTGCTGAGTTCTGTTGAAAAGGAATTCATTAAGAAAGCCAATGAGGAAATACAGCGTTGTATGGAGGAAAAACAGGCGGGAAAAGAGGATTTTTTTGATATCAGCAACCTGTCCTCCGGCGCCATAGCTTTACTGGTAGCTGCCAGTATGTTGATGTTGTCGCTGAATCAGGCCGATACCCGACTGGCAGGTAAACTGTCGCTGGTCAGTTTTGATGCCGCGAAAAATATGGCGGACTCAATGAAGCGGGAAGGGATAGGGATGTTGGCTGGTAATATATCTCAGAGTGTGCTTCAGTTGGGGCTGACAGGTGTTGGCGCTAAGTTCGGGCTGAAGGGGCTGAAGAACGAGAAACTTGCCCTGCGGCAGAATACCGCGAAGATGACATTGACTAATGACGTGAAAGGGACTGGCCAAAATATAAAGGATAATCTCGCTTTTAATGCTCGTCGCCAGGAAATGACAGGGAACGCAATTATGCAGAATTCGACGGCTGTAGGCAATATCGCTGGAGGCTCCGGACAATATGCCGCAACCCTTGAGCGTTCAGAGCAGCAGATTAGCCAGGCCAGTAATCGGGTCGCTGGCACTGCATCTGATGATGTCCGGGAAAGTGCGCGTAAGGCAAACAGCTTGATCCAGGAAATATTAAAAATTATGGAAAGTATCAGCCAGTCGAAAATGACATCCATGGCTGCAGTAGCCGGAAATATTCGGGCCTGAGCGAGAGAATGCCGGGTGAGTGGGCGGTTGTCCGTACAACCGGTGCTATGGAGGAGTTATGTTTACTGTCAGAAATCATCAGGTCGCCGCTCATACCGGCATTAGCGTGAAGCTGCCGGAAAAGGAAAACCGGGAAAGAGGGATGGCACCTTCAGAGTACCGTCCAGACAGGGGGGAGAACAACAGGGAACCGCTGGTCGGTAAAATGCTACTGGTGCCGCAGGATAACGATGAGCGCCTTCTTGAAAGGCATCAGTATGTTGGTCGTCTGAAGGCTCTGGCTGCTGCTGGCATTCCCCTGTCGGCAGGGCAAAAACAGGCGTTATCGGAGCTTTTTTCTGTTTCCGGGTTTTATATGCTGGCACATGTGCGTCAGGCACCGTCAGGTGTCGATCTGTCAGACGCCGAACTGTGGGAGATGGTGACGGATAAAATTTCTGCGACCGGTGAACATTATCTGGGCGTTTATGAAAACGTGGTGGCGGTTTATACCCGTTTTTATCAGGATTACAGCAATATTCTGTCTGCTCTGGGCGGGTGGTTACTGCCCGGGAAGGACGGAAATAACGTGAAGCTCGACGTGACGTCCCTGATGCAGGCGTTAAACCAGTTGCTTCAGGAATACGGGAGCCCCAGTGAAAAGACCGTACTGTTTCCTGCACAGTCAGGCGGTACCCTGATCGGCGCAACGGAAACGGAAGCGAGGCAGTGGCTTGAAGAGCTGAACCTGCCGGAAACCTGTCTGAAGCCGGTCGGCACAGGGTATGTTGTTCTTGTTGATCTGACGCCAGTACAGAAAATGGTGGACGATCTTAACGGGCTGGGGAGACCGGGCGATGATTCAAAACTGGAAATGGATAACGCGAAATACCAGGCATGGCAGTCAGGCTTTAAGGCCCAGGAAGAGAATATGAAGACGACCTTACAGACACTGACACAGAAATACAGCAACGCCAATTCATTATACGATAACCTGGTTAAAGTACTGAGCAGTACAATCAGCAGTTGTATGGAAGCCGCGAAGAGTTTCCTACAACGATAAACGAATGATGTACTGCTCTGTGTTCCTGGTGTTTTGTTTTATGTAACAGTGAATTTTAAAAGTTATATTTAGTATGGCAGGCACAGAGGATAATGTATCTGATTTTCAGCCGTATGTGATCAGAATACTAAACGGCCCCCTTATGGGGTGCGAATACCCATTACAGGCTGGAAAAATATTATTCATTGTCGGAAAACATTCTGCGGTGGCAGAAGAGGATTTTTTTCCGGTATTTCCCGACGATACTGTTTATATTCCCCTTGAACAGGGGGGAGTTAATTTTGAAATTACGACTGATAATAATAATCCCAGTGACAAGCGGATCGCGCTTCATGAGCTTCGTGACACCGGGCGCCATACCCGTTATGTTGACTGCAACACACCGGTAAGAGTTGGCGAGCTGGTGATTGCCGTTCGTGCCCGTGGCGAGGTCTGGAGTACGGCGATTCTGTTATATCCGGAAAACAGGGACGGAAAAAAGGGGAAGAAACGCCGGGGATATCTGGTTTCGGGAATGTGTCTGCTTGTGCTGGCAGTGGCTATATCGGGTGCGATACGGTTATGGAATACGCCGCAGCACAGGACCGCGGAGTTGAATGCCCTATTGGGGGACGAACAACACCGTTTTAAGATCCTGCCGGGAAAAAACCATCTGTATTACATTTTTGCCAGGAATGAGCAGGATCGCCTATGGGCCCGTCAGGTCGCAGTCCGGGAAGGGTATGGTGATTCTGCACTGGTTATTGATGCAGATACAGAAAACAAACGTATCGCAACGTGGTTTGATAGCCATTATCCGACGCTGGCCTATTATCGGTTACATCTGGATAATCCGGAAAAGCCGCGGCTCTGGGTGAGTCGTCAGCGTACAGATCTGAATGCTTCTCTACATAAACATCTGACCGAAAACTTAATGGCATTGCTGCCTTATGCCCGCACCGTTGACATTGTTCCTGTCAGTGATGAAACGGCATTATCACAGGCTGAAGAGGGGCTGAAACACAGAAACATTCCTTTTTACCGTAAAGGCACAGGAACGAACCTGACATTTATGATATCAGGTGAGCTCAATGACACAGAGATTTTCCGGGCCCGTGAGTTTATTAAACAATATAATCAGAAGTGGGGGGAGCGATATGTACAATTTGGAATTGAACTTATAAATGACAGGAGTAAAGAAAATTCTTTTCTTTACGGAAAATATATGTATATGAAAGATGCTCCGGATGTCTGGAGTTTTATAAATCCTCAGTAAATTATAAAAGAAGGAGATAAAAATGCAGAATATTTCATGGTCAGGATATCTTGATGGGGTATCAAACACATTTGATACTGGTGTCAGTGATTTGCAGTCACAGGTAACGGAATCATTGGACAAGTTATCAAAAAGCCCCTCAGATCCGGCATTGCTGGCAGCGTATCAGAGTAAACTTTCAGAATATAATTTATACAGAAATGCGCAGTCAAATACGGTAAAAGTCTTTAAAGATATCGGTGCAGCAATTATTCAGAACTTCCGCTAACAGGAGTGATAAATCAGATGATTAACGCAATTTTTGTTCCGAAAACAACGCCCGATTTGTGGGATTCGGAGAGTAACGGAACCGGTGTTATCTCTCTGGATCACAGGTTGATACAGGCGTTTGCAGGTGCAACTGCTCATGCAGAGACAGAAAAAATGGCGGTTTTGCAGAAGATAGAACAGCCTGGCGGAGTAACAGATCCTGCCGAGTTGTATGCTCTGCAGGTCCGGACCGCAAATTATAATCTGGAAGTATCCCTTATCAGCACATTAACACGAAAATGTACAGGAACAGTGGAAACCTTATTGCGCTCATGATCCTGCGGTATTTATTTTTTTTACTGGTGCTGACATGTCTGAGTGGCTGTAAGGAAAAAAATCTGCTCCAGGAACTGGATCAGTACCAGGCGAATGAGGTTATTTCCCTGTTACAGCAGCATAATATCAGAGCAGATAAAATTGATAACGGAAAAAAGGGATTTTCTGTTACGGTTGCAGAACCTGATTTTACTGCGGCAGTATACTGGGTTAAGGTCTATGAATTACCGCCTCGTCCGAGAGTTGAAATTGCGCAAATGTTTCCTGCAGACGCGCTGGTTTCCTCTCCTCGGGCAGAGAAGGCCAGGCTCTATTCCGCTATTGAACAGCGCCTGGAGCAATCGTTGCAGACCCTTCCGGGCATCATTTCTGCTCGTGTTCATATCAGTTATGATATTGATGCCGGAGAGAGCGGACGTCCTTCCGTACCGGTTCACTTATCTGCACTGGCTGTTTATGAACGTGGTACGCCACTTGGGCTTCAGATAAGCGATATCAAGAGGTTCCTTAAGAATAGTTTTGCGAATGTGGAATACGATAATATTTCCGTCGTTTTGTCGGAGCGCAGAGAGGATGAATTCAGAGTGTCTGCCTCTCGCTCCAGCAGGCAAGATATCAGTGCTGGAGTGTTGGCGGTGGTGGTGGCTTCAGTAGTGACCATTGGTATGGTTGTGTGGTTGTTCTGCTGCCAGGGAAGAGGACTGCTGAGCAGGAAGTCATTCTGGAGAAAAGGGGGACGTCATGATTAGCTCTTTGCTGTCAGCACAACTGCAACGGGTGATATATGATCCCCTTTCGTATATTCATCCAGAACGTATTAGGATCGTGCCGGAACTGATTGCGCAGCCCGCTCAGCGAGCTGCGGTTAATGAGTTGTTGATCAGAGCAGGACGACTGGATATCTGTTCCACTGAAAGCCGCTACGTACTTCGGGAACCACTGGTACAACATTTATTGTGCCAGTGGGATTTGCTGGTTCAGGTGGCTTTTCTGCTTGGTTGCAGTGCCCGGCGAGGAGAGCTGGCCTGGCAAGGAAAGCTTCTCAGTCTACCGGAATGGGCTCGCTTTTTTTTACAGGCCAGTTTACCTGTTACGATACCTTCCGGAATACTGCTGGCAGAGTCGGCTGGGGTACTTTGCACCGGATACAGCCTGTTACAAGGCTGTATCCGCCATCTTCCGCAATTTCTGACACAGCGTGTTTCATTACTTTTTCCGCCACAGGCTGAATGTGCGTTGTCATCCCCGCCAGTGGATCCGTTAATGTTGCTATTGACCTTACAACATGCCCAGAAATATCCCGATAAACACTTCTCAGCAGCCTCTACTCGGTGGTGTACTGATTAAGCGTAACACCCTGGAGAAAAAACTTTCTCTAGGACGGTTGGAACAACAGGCCCGTAAGCGGGCAAAACAACTGATAAAAGATGCGCAAAAAGAAGCGCAAGTCTTACATGAGCAGGCCCACAGAGATGGGTTTCAACAGGGGATTTTATATGCCCTGAAACAGGTGGTCACTTATCTGTCAGACAGCAATCTTACTCTGGAATACTGGCAGCAGTGTCTTGAAAAACAGGTCAGGGAAATGCTGGCAACGTCAGTAAACCATCCTGAAACACTTTTAGTGGTGTTTGATGAGTGGATGAGCAGGGACATCAATTCTGACGTTACGGTCAGTATTATTTTTCCAGAAGCTATGAAGACAGGATATTCCGAGGTGATATCCAGGATAATCGGAGACAGGGGAGCGGGGATTGATATCAGATATCATACGGGTTCAAATATTATATTTCGTTGTGGGGAAAATATTGCTGAATTTTCCCCTGTTGAATTTACGGAAGCGGGTACCCGGCGGATACTTATGAAAAATATACCAAGGGTAAATCAGGACTGTCATTGCCTTTCCCGAGATGCGTTGATATTATTTATAGAATATTGTCAGAATTTAATTAATAAACCAGAACATCATGATGCAGTTAAATAATATATACAGATAAATTCACAAGCATAGAAAAGATGGTTTAATACTTATCTGGAGGAAATATGAACTCTATTCCCTTGTCTGAGTTTTCTGGTGTCCGTGGTTCTGGTCATGCCCGGCTTTATATTAAAGCTTCAGACTCAGGAGCCCAAACGGTGGTAAGTGAAAAATTTGGCTCGCGTATACTCACCCGTCTTGGAAAGCTGCCTTTACTCCGAAATACGGAAAGTGTACAGGAACGCAGGAATGCTGCTGCAAGAGAGGACTACTACACTAGGAGAATGTTTAAGGAGAGTTTAAAGCAGGTATATGGTGATTCTTTTTCACAGCAGGCCATACAGGATATAGCTGGCAAAAAACTGACCCAGCGAGAGGTTAGGAAAATTATTAACAACGCTGAAAAGATGAAGGTGGATGGTGGTAAAGAAGAACCAAAAGTGTTGTCTTGTAAAGCGGGCGAATTTACTAAAGTTGATTACGATACCAGCCTGAAAGAACTTGACCTGTTTGCTCGGAAGGCAAAAGAGATAACAGGCCGTGAGCTAAAAAATATTGAAACTACGGATAAAGGCTGTTTACGTTCACTGATGATGGCAGCTCAGAGGGTAGCGCAGTTTACGGATAATCCGGACATTACCAAAGCTATTCAGACACTGCTGAACGTTCATATCGGCGGCATCCCGTTTTCGCAGTTTGGAGCGAATGCTATGGACGGCAGGGCGGTTCAGTGGGTGAAGAACGCCTCAAAAAAAGAATTAAATTATGCTGCTGATATGATGAGGAAAATCGCCAGTGATTTTGAAAAACTGCTTCAGAATATAAAAAGCGGACGGGATAAAATTAATGCGCCATCACTGGGGATGGCCCGGTTTGATGGTATCAGGGTTAATCCACAGACACAGGTGGTGCTGAGTGATGGGACACCATTACCGGTTAACACATTAACATACGGGCGGAAGCCAGTTGCGCTGGCTGGCTCTTTCCCGACCGAAAACGGGATGGAGAAATATCTGCAAATGCTGGTAGAAAAAAACTGCACCTGTTTGGCTGTGCTGACGTCTCCCGGACAGATGACCGAAAAGGGACTGCCGTCTTACTTTGCGGGAAACCATAAATACGGAGAGGTTGACGTCTCCAGTGAAAAAGTGTCCGGCCCGGGAATGACAAATGTTTATCGGTTGACGCTCCGGTATCAGGGGAAAGCCCATACCCTGCATGTCATTCATGCTTTGAACTGGCCGGATCATGACGCACTGCCGCGTACTGACGATTTACGCCAGCTGGCTCAGCTGGTTAACCAGTATCAGTCAGGCAGTCCGGAGGCTTCTGTACCGATGATCCATTGCCTTGGTGGGGTGGGAAGAACCGGGACCCTGGCGGCGGCAACGTTATTGCTGAAAGCGCCGAATATTGAGCTGGACAGGGTGGTTGACGAGTTCAGGGACGCCAGGAATGAGCGAATGCTTGAGGATGATGTACAACGTGAGCAACTGAAGGCATTGCAACAGGAATTGACCTCCTCTCGCTAAATCTGCGTTGAGTGAATGTCTTTGCAGCGTGTTTTTATTGTAATTGTGAATAAGTTAAAGGTTGTTGTGATGTACCAGCATGAGCGAATTATTTCGGAAATTGGTGAAATCCTCGGATTACCGTTAGATTTTGACGAAGAGGGACAGTGTGCCTTACAGTTTGATGAGAATTTGTTTGTTTCATTTCAGGTATGGAAGAATGATACGTGGTTGCTGACAGGTTTATTACTGGATACATTACCTTCTGAACCGGACAACTCTTTCTGGAAAAAGATCATGATGTTTAATCATGAGATGGCAATGGAAAATGCTGGAAACCTGGTATATTCGGAGAATGATAATGCCATTTTTCTAGTGGATATTGTTACTGACTTGTCGAATGCTCATGCTATCATTGCGCATTTGGAAGGTTTTGTTAATAAACAGGAATATCTTATATGTGAATTACATCGTGAATAAATAGAATCCTTTTGTTGCAGATGTGCCAATGAATAATATAGTATGATGCTTCTGTCTTGATGTCCCTAAACCATCTCTCCAAGAGATGGTTTCTTACTTTATTGTTGTATATTGCTGTGTGCTATTTCTAGTAACTCAGATAAAGAAAGATTAAGATATTTTTCTTGTTTGAGTAATTTGTTGAATTCAGCAAACAGGATTTTTTCTTTCAGATAATCTTGTTTGTATTCAGGATGTTTTTCAAAGAATGAATGTGCCTCTTTATAAAGGTTGGAGTGTTGTTCTGCTTTTTTATTTGGAATGGATGTAATTGTGTTTGTAACAGAAGGTGTATGTGTTGAAATATTATTGTTGCAACCTGTTATCAAAAGAGTGGTGAATAAAATGGCTTTATGATTCATAAATACTATTGTGCTGATTTTGAATGTGATTTGATAATTAAATCATATCAAATGAGTTTGTCAAGAAAATGTCGAGTTAAAATCAGTGTATAGTAACTTGAACCATTATTTTAATAAACAGAATCTACAAAAATTTATTGATGCAATTAGTATGTTCAAAATACACTTTTCCTGAAGCTCGTTAGCGGATAGTCCATATCGTTCTGGAAAGTAAATACGCATATAACTCATTGTGGACTGTCGATACACCAGGGGGGCTTTACGAAACTTAACGTTAAGTATATAGCATAAAATCAGAAAAATGAGTGATACGCTTTTAACTGAAAAAATTCTTATCGGAGAAAATGTTCTGCGCGCAGCAATTGCTCGTATTGAGTGGATTTTTGAAACATTTCCGTCGGTATGCCTGTCCTTTTCCGGTGGTAAGGATTCGACCGTGCTTTTCCACCTTGTGGCAGAGGTAGCCCGCAGGAGAAAACGTCATTTTTCTGTATTGTTCATTGACTGGGAGGCTCAGTACCAGTGCACAATTGCACACATTCTAAAGATGAGGGAGATGTATCGGGATGTGACGGAGACTTTTTACTGGGTGGCACTCCCCCTGACTACGGTAAACGGTGTCTCTCAGTTTCAGCCGGAGTGGATATGCTGGGAGCCAGGTGTGGAGTGGGTTCGCCAGGCACCTGAAGAGGCTATTACGGATATGGCGTATTTTCCCTTTTACCGGTATGCCATGACTTTTGAAGAATTTGTTCCGGCATTTTCTTCCTGGTTTGCCGGTAACCGGTGTGGAGTGGCAGTGCTGACTGGTGTCCGTGCGGATGAATCGCTCAATCGCTTTATGGGACTGGTGTCTCAGCGCAAACTGAGATATGCCGATGATAAACCATGGACCACTGCATCGCCTGAAGGGTTTTACTACACCATGTATCCGTTATATGACTGGAAAGCCCGCGATATCTGGATATATAACGCCAGAACCTGTGCCATCTACAATCCTCTGTATGACCTGATGTACCGTGCCAGCGTGCCGTTACGCAACATGCGTGTCTGTGAACCTTTTGGTCCTGAACAACGTAAGGGGCTGTGGCTTTACCATGTTCTGGAGCCGGAAACCTGGGCCAGGATGTGTGAGCGGGTGTCAGGCGCTGCCAGCGGGGCGCTTTATGCCAATGAAAGCGGTGCCTATTTTGCCCTGCGTAAGCGTATTTCAAAACCAGCTCATCATACCTGGCGCAGCTATGCGATGTTCCTGCTGGATGTGATGCCGGAAAGAACGGCAGAACATTACCGTAATAAAATTGCTGTCTACCTGCGCTGGTATCAGACGCGGGGCTTCCCGGATGACATCCCGGATGAACAGGAGAATGACCTGGGGAGCCGGGATATCCCGTCCTGGCGACGTATCTGTAAGACTCTCATAAAGAATGATTTCTGGTGCCGTACTCTCTCCTTCAGCCCTAATAAACCCCGGCACTATGAACGTTATCTGCAGCGTATGAAAGAAAGGAGGAAGGAATGGGGGATTCTGTGACAGCGGAGGTACTGAGTGACATGATTCGTCAGTACTTCAGCCAGGAACGACCAGAAGAAGAGACCATACAGGCTCTGAATCATCTGCGCAGGGTGCTTCATGAGGTCAGTCCTTTTGCACAGGAGCCTGTGGACTGTGTGCTGTGGGTGAAAGCGGATGAGGTGGTGGCCAATGATTACAATCCTAATGTCATGGCGCCGGGTGAGAAAAAACTGCTGAAACATTCACTGGAGCAGGATGGGTTCACGCAGCCTGTGGTTGTCTCGGAAGAGAAGGAGCATTATCTGGTCGTGGATGGTTTTCATCGTCAATTACTGGGCAGGGAAGCAGGTACGGGAAACCGTCTGAAGGGCTGGTTGCCAGTAACCTGTATTAATCCGGAAAGAAAGGGACAGGCCTCACGTATTGCTGCGACCATCCGACATAACCGGGCCAGGGGGAAACACCAGATAACCTCAATGTCTGATATTGTCAGGGACCTGTCGCGGCTGGGCTGGACGGATGAACGTATTGGTACAGAGCTGGGTATGGACCAAGATGAAGTGCTGAGACTGAAACAAATTAGCGGGCTGGCAGAATTGTTTCAGGAAGAGGACTTCAGCCCGGCATGGACGGTTCGCTGAGGGCGTCAGATATATGTATTATTTCAGCGAGTTAATGTTTTGAGCAGGAAAAAGAGTACCCCGGAGGTTGTGGAAAACTTGGTTGCGCAGAAACTGGAGGTTGCAGGTTGCAGGTTGCAGGTTGCAGGTTGCAGGTTGCAGGTTGCTGGTTGCTGGTGCAGGGCGTCTGCCCGCTGGCTTTTTATTATGGGCAATTTTGAATGTACAGAAGCACAATAAGAGTGGTTGTTATTGCGGTGGAATTATTGTCTGGTGTAGATATCGCGGTCGACATTACCAGAGAAACTGGATATCAGCGAAGTATTCGAGCAGGTAGCCTGACGGCTGCGGCTTGTCATGGTTTGTAATTTTCATTTTCACATCAGCACACAAAAAGCGCCGGTGTAACAAGTTTCTTAGAGAACAGTGGAATAAGACAAATGCTGAATCGCTCCGGACCTCACTTGCTTTACAGGATGCTCTAAGATATTACAGGTGAAAGTCCCCCTGTCTACTTCAGTTATACTACCAGCAGTAGGTATCTACCATAAGCTTATATTTTATTAATCAAATTTTTACTTTAAATGAACAAAAGGTGTTTTTATGTCAATAATTAACTCAGTACATTTGAGAAGAGCGTTTGGGATGCATGTTTCTGGTGATGAAATGAAGGAGATTTCCAAGAAATATCCAAATGGAAACGTGAAGAATGCTGATAAGAATCTGAAAAGAGATGTTAAGAGAATTGCTAATACAATCAATAGTACTAATAAATCCAAGTGCCATGAAATGGCCAGGTTTCTGACAAGTATCAAGGGAACATGTTACTATACTTCTTTTGTTCAAAAATCACTTGATAATTATGCTATTAAGCATGGTCGTAATATCGAGAGCAGAACCATTAACAAGAACTTCAATAATCATGAAGAACTTAACAATAATGCAAATAAAAACATAGGGCAAAGCCGTCAGTCGCATATATATGAACACGGACTCAACAAAAAAAATCATTCAAATGAGCACGAATATGCCAATGTTTTCAGTAATAGTTCAAATGAGAGCGAATATACAACCGTTTCCAGTAATAGTTCAAATGAGCACGAATATGCCAATGTTTTCAGCAAGAGTGCTAAATCTGCTATTGAGCTGTATACTGGATGTGAATACAGACAATTGAACGACGCCCTCAGAAATAGTTTACCGCTTAATGGAACTATGCAAGAAATAATTAAGGGGCTGAATGAAGTGTTTTCCAAGAATCCCAATTTTGGTTCTGTGTTAAGAACATACAGAGGCGTTCCACATAAAACAAACCTGTCTGACCTTAAAGAAGGTGAAGTTTGTACTGTTAAGGGGTATTTATCTACTTCCCGTAATAAAGATATCGCAAACGATTTTAAAGGAGAGCGTGGGGGGGAGTTAAATGTTATTTTTGGGAGGAGTCATTGTGATATGTCTAAATACTCAGAATTTCCATACGAAGAAGAGGAATTATATCCACATGGAGTAAAAATGAGGAAGTTATTTCAATATGATCTTGGGGGTGTACACATTAATATACTTGAAGAATTAAACGAAAATCCAGTTAGTATCCGCAGGGTGACATCTGCTCTGGATGTAGCTAAAGTAAATCAACATTCTTTTTCAAGAAAAAGTGGGCACTTATAAATAATATATATTAATATTTGCTCGTTGATAGGGATTTAAATCCCCAAAATATTAAGTAACACCGAAGACCAGGCATCTGAACGACGTGTCACATATGCCATCGTATTGGCATTGCCGATTAATTGCAATGATTCGATTAATCTTTGTGAATGTTATCGTTTTTTACTTACGTAGAGCCTGTGCATAGATTTTCGTGTGTAATTATCTGTTTTTAATATGCTCAATAAGCAATGAAGGCTAATTTATGGACGAAAAACAGTTACAGGCTCTGGCTAATGAACTGGTCAAAAACCTTAAAACCCCTGAAGACCTCAATCAGTTTGAGCGGCTGCTGAAAAAGATCAGCGTTGAAGCCGCTCTCAATACAGAGATGACACATCATCTTGGGTATGTGGAAAATCAGTCCAAACCGGGAACTAATTCCCTTAACGATTATTTCACAAAGACCGTTATCACAGGCGGCGGTCCCCTAGAACTGCGTACTCTGCGCGATCGTGACGGTATCTTTGCACCACAACTGATAAAGAAAAATCAGCCCCGTATTTATTATTGAGTTCAGTGGCCGCCTGGACGGCCACTTCTGAGAAAAGGTATTTACACAGAATCCTAAACAGGCTCTTACAGTCGATTGCTTTGATGCTTTAGGCTTCCCTCAACTCGCATAACCTCAACTTCTCGAACCGCCTTGTGCGGACCCGCATGTCGGGTGGTGTGGCAAGGGAGCAGCCTTGTGCTGCTCCTATGCCGATCATAATGATTTCATGTCACCTGGCTGATTTAAGATGGAGACGGGCGACAGATTCATCTTCTGCCCAGTAAATCCGTTCCGCTACCGTGGCTTCGGGATTCAGCTGTACGCCGCGCAGTACCCGCTCTTTAAAGCGCAAATAGCCCCCTTTATCAATAAGGTGCCCCATATGAAGGTAAACTGGTTTACCGCCCAGCATTTCTCTTTCAAATTCAAACAGATTGGTGATGACCTGTCTGATGACATCCTCTGTAACCTTGTTAAGGAAGATTTTCCCTGCCCGTGGCGTTTTTTTACCGGTTCTTCCTCCCAGGCGAACCTGCCAGAACTCCTGCGGCTGACGCTGCCAGGCGAGGGTGGGGCATGCCAGAACACATTCGCCGCATCCGATACAGAGGGACTCTTCCTTTGTGACTTTTCCGTTCTTTAATGACAGGCACCCCACAGCGTGGTGGGCACAGGCTTTCACACAGGCGCCGCATCCGATGCAACGTTCTGCCGTAAAACGCATTCTGGCCACACCAATAATGCCAAAGTCTGACATGGACGCTTTGGCACAGTCATTCGGACAGCCGGCAATGACGGTTTTCAGGTGATAGGCGCTGGGATAAATCAGCTTTTCCAGCCGCCGGGATAAACCTGTGGTGTCGGTATTGGCTTTCTGGCAAATCCGGTTACCCTGGCAGGCGACAATGTTGCGTCCGCCAATCGCCAGGTATCCGGCTTTCGGATCATCAACCTGAACATCACACAGCTCCATTTCAATTTCGCGAATGAAAGGTTCCAGTGCGGCATTCACTTTGTCGATATCTTCGTAACGAATACCGGGCATGGCCAGTTTCTGGCGGGTGGTCAGATGGATCTGACCGTTACCCCAGGTTTCCGCAATCTCGCGTGCCACCGTCAGCAGGTGCGCGGGCAGAATGCCGCCGGGAATACGTACGCTTATCATGGCTTCGCCGCGGACTTTGGACAGGCGATATTCGTTGTTTGCCCGGGCCTTAATGATATCAATATCCACACTCATCATTTTTTCCTCAGTCTGCAAACTGACGGGCTACGGCATAGTTGAAAACCGGGCCATCGACGCAGACGTAGACATCCCCCATGCGGCAGTGACCGCATTTCCCCACTGCACAGGCCATCCGGCGTTCATAATCCACCCAGATTTGTTCCGGCTGCAGCCCTTTTTCCAGCAACATCTGTACGGTGAATTTAATCATCACGGGAGGACCAACCACGATTGCCTGCATGGTGCTGACATCTTCAAATGTCAGTGCTGCCAGATGCTCAGTGACCCTCCCGGTACGGTAACGTTCATCCGCTTCGCCTTCATCCAGGGTCAGAATGAGATTGTGGTGCCGGTGCCAGTTCGCCATTTCCTGTTTGTACAGCACACAGTCCCGGTTTCTATAACCGAAAATCATGTCAAGCTGGTTGATTTCCTGCGGGTTTTCGACGAAATAGCGCATTAACCCTTTGACTGGCGCAACGCCAGTGCCGCCGGCAATGACCACCAGAGATTTGTGGCGGAAGGCATCAACAGGATAGCCGTTACCATAACAGCCACGAAGCCATACCCTGTCGCCTTCACGGAGGGTAAAAAGCGCGCCGGTCACTTTGCCGACATTGCGGATAAGCAGGTCTATCCAGCCCTCTCCGCAGTCAGAAACAGAAATGGGCGCCTCCCCGACGCATGGCAGGGAGACTTCGACAAACTGTCCCCAGCGGGCCGGAAAATCGACTTCCACACGAAAATTCCACTCCTGTGGTGTATGACGGGTGATGGAAATAATGCGGTATGCAGCAGGCAAAAGGCTGTGCTTTTCTTTATCATGACAGGAACACTTTGACACAGGTTATGCCTCCCCGGAGAGTGCCTGCCGGACCGCGGCAGTCATTTTATTGATAATACGTGAGAATTTAATGTACTGAGGGCAGCGGTCATCGCAGCGTCCGCAGCCCACGCACATATGCTCAATACCATTGCGGGCTTTGTAATCATTGACTTTATGAAGTGCACGGTAACGTAAACGTTCTCCCGCAGACTGGCGAAAACTGTGTCCGCCGGCCATATCGCTAAAACCCGGTACCATACAGCTGGCCCACTGGCGACGGCGTTCACCGCGCTGAGGATTTTCGTCATAAGCCACATCAAAAACGCTGTAGCAGGTACAGGTCGGACACCCGGTTGTGCAGCGTCCGCATCCAATACAGCGGGTGTTGTACTCATCCCAGAGCGGATGATTGATAATAATGTCGCGAACTCTTTGGGGGGACTGACAGATTTTTTCAGGGAGGGTAACCTGTGCCGGATTTTCGCTGACGAAGACAGGCTCATATTCTGTGCTCTGTCCCATTCCCTGTAAGGCATTTTCAAAAAAAGCATCCTTGATAAAAACACTGGCGCCGTCATCACTGAATCGCATTGCTGCACTGTAATTATCGGTTTTATTGCTCCCCATGGAGACACAGAAACAGTTTTCAAAACTTTGCGGGCACTCAATCAGAACAAAACGAATATGGTCGCGCAGTCGCTGATAAGTGTAATCAGAATTATTCCCATTAGATAAGTACATATAATCCAGTCGCGACATGGCATTGATGTCACAGGCGCGGGCAAATATCAGTACTGGCGTGGTATCCGTCTCCGCAATCTGGATAGTGTCTTTATTAAAATAAAAGAGTGTTTCTGTTATCGGTGAAATAACCGTATTGGGTGACATGTGGGATTTCTCCTGCCAGACCAGGTCATCCCATCCCCGGATTTGCTGATAAATAATATTATCCGTATCAGCAAAACGCCCGCCGCGAAACTCGGCGGAAGGCGCCAGGACGCGCCATTGTATGTTCAGTCGCCGGATTAACAAACTGAACTCTTCAGGCGTGATTTTAACCGCCATCACATACTCCATTACCTGTCAGTGAAGGATATATTGAGAAAATAATGCTTCTTTTTTTACGCTAACGCTGAAGCGTTAACAGTAACAACGGAAAAAACTGATTGTTGTTATCGCTATAATGAATAAGTGGTGCTTTAAGCACCCACATAAGATGGTGTCGTTACTCGATGTACACCGGAACGATAAATGCCGTTTCTGTGTGTGGGGCGATGAAAAGGGAGGGCGAAACAGCAATGAACGATGGATAAACATAAATCACGGAAAACATAACCGGTGACAGGATGTACTGCGTAAATCGAAAAGAATCAGCAGTAGTAAACATGTCGGTGAAAAAATATAACTGTCTTATTATAACTTCAGTGCGGAATGAAAATCGTATATGGCTCAAAATGAGCATAACATGAAGCTGACAACAGGGCTGACTGAGTGAAAAAAGACGACAATTGCACGCTAAAAAATCCGGACATTCTGAAGCAAAAATGCAACGCATTATATTCCTGCCATATTGCTTCTCTCACCAGACAGGTGCAGTGTTACCATGATAAAGGCGTGGACATGCCATGGATTGACCCTGCTGATGGCGGTGTTAAGGCCAGAATGTTAATATTACTGCAATCACCCGCAAGAAGTGATCTGACGCCCAGATTTGTGTCACTTGATAATCCCTGCCCGTCTCAACAGAATCTTCAGCGTTTTCTTAAACAGACCGGAATCAAAAGAAAAGATATTATTCTGTGGAATACGATGCCGTGGCTTACTCTCTCCGGTAAAAAACTCTCACCGACCCGCAATAACATCACAAAGGGTGTGGGAATACTAAAATCACTGATGCCTTTACTGAAGAATTTAACGGTTGTCGTTCTGGCTGGTTCGGCAGCCTCGCAAACACGTTCGTTTTTTGAGAGAGAATACCCTCATCTAACATTACTGACCATGCCTCACCCCAGTCCGTTGTCACTCTGTCGTTCTCCTTCTGTGACGGAAGCAATAAAAACAACGCTTCATCAGGCATATTTATTGATAAATTCACACCGTTCAGAGGTTAATAACAGTCATACTTTATAACTGTTCAACGTTCATTCCGACCTGACGATAATGTCAGGTTACACATTTATCCAGAAGCTTTGTTTATGGAGGTAAGAAAAGATGTCCGTACAACACGATACCTGCAGCCCGGAACCGGAGCGTTGTATCAAATTGTCTCCTGAGACCGGGCATTATATTAAAACTCGTTATCGCCGGATAACTGATTTATATTTTATCAGGGAAGCGGAATAACAAGAATATTAACTGACAGAGAGTTTATCAGTTCACGGCAGGAGGGCAGCAGTTTATGTATAAAAGACTGATGGTGTCCACATATCAGAAGGTCGCATTGTTCTTCATTAACAACCTTAACCAGTGATAAAGGCATTTCACCCGGAACAATGCGAATTTTAAGTTTCTTGTTGCAGATGTCGCTGGCAAGTTTTTGTATGTGTTCTCTGTTATGTGTTCTTATTCCATAAATGACATCTTTACACGAGGGCATGTAAATGCCGTGTCCCATTTTCTCATTAATGTCGTCAATGTGAATGATTGTCAGGTATGCATCATTCTGTTCAGCCAGTGCACGGGCTTTGTTGATTAAAATGGTGTCATCGTCCTGTCCGGCAACCGCCACGGCAATATTTTTGTAAATCATATTAATCTCCAGTAGGTAAAATTCCTTTTTGTTGCAGTTGTTAATTTGATAAGTGAAATAATGAAAGGTGTCAACACATAAAATCTTTAAATTAAACCAGTTTTAACGATAGATTATTCTTTTATGAAGTATACAAGGGGCTGTGTCGCTACACTATTACGCAACCTGTTTTTTGTACAAAAATATAATTTCTGTAATTTCTATTAAACAGAAATCATATTGCTTCCTTACAAAAAATGACAAAGTGAATATTGAAAAATCCATTCCAGTGCTTGTATTGTGATACGCATATTGAGGCTGGGAATGAGCTAGGAGGGTATATTATCTTTGGATAATATACAGACAATGCATCCATTTGGGGGCGTGAGCGTGAATATACGCAGGAAACAATTTATTGACTTCTCGTTTATCTTGACTGTATCGTCCTTAAAGTTCGGCAGGACAGTCGCGTCATCAACAAATCGGTGTTCCTGGCACTGGGCATCAATATCGAAGGTCAGAAAGAACTGCTAGGTATGTGGCTGGCCGAAAATGAAGGGGCGAAGTTCTGGCTCAATGTGCTGACTGAACTGAAAAACCGCGGTCTGAACGATATCCTCATCGCCTGTGTGGATGGCCTGAAAGGCTTCCCGGATGCCATCAACATAGTATATCCGAAGGCCCGCATCCAGTTATGCATCGTGCATATGGTGCGCAACAGCCTGCGCTTCGTGTCATGGAAGGACTACAAAGCCGTCACTCGCGACCTGAAAGCGATTTATCAGGCTCCCACGGAAGAGGCAGGCCAGCAGGCACTGGAAGCGTTCGCTGCGGCCTGGGACAGTCGCTATCCTTAGATAAGCCGAAGCTGGCAGGCTAACTGGCCGAATCTTGCCACGTTTTTCGCTTATCCAACGGACATCCGCAAAGTGATCTATACGACGAATGCCATCGAGTCGCTAAACAGCGTGATCCGCCATGCGATCAAAAAGCGTAAAGTGTTCCCGATAGACGACTCGGTGAAAAAAGTGGTGTGGCAGGCAATCCAGTCTGCGTCCCGTGCCGTTGAAGGACTGGCGAATGGCTATGAGCCGCTTTATTATCGAGTTCGGTGACCGCCTAGACGGTCACTTCTGAGAAAAGGCATTTACACAGAATCCTAAACAAGTTAGAAAAATTCTGTATCTGCCCTATACAGCACTGTTAACATAGACATATATTAATAGTGCATAAATCACAAATTACGTGATATTGTTCAATCTTCTTCGCTTAAATCTGAAAAGCCCACTGCAGGATCGAGCTCTTTATTTATTATTCTAACTATACGAGGGTCTGCTACTTCATAAAGGGTTACCGGTTTACCACCGGCATCACTTGGAGTGGTTCCCTTTTTTTAACAATCTGCATGTCTTCCCATGCTTTAATTTTATTACGAGCACCTTGGTCACTTATTTTGAATAACTTTTGAACATCTTTGTTGACAAAGTTATCTTTACCTAGCCTATAAATCTGCTGTAAAACATCATTTTCATACCATGTGCCGATTGTATCCAGACAATATTTGTCAATTCCAGAATTCAAAGACTGTTCATTAATACCACCTTTGAATTCATTTGCATCATGCTCCCTAAATATAATATCGCATAACTTTATGAGCTCACGTGGAGATTTGACAGAAATATGAATAAGTTGTTCAACAACCTTATGTTTATCTCCACTAACATCCAGTATGTCTTCAAATTTTAATTTTCCATTCGAGAAGAACGACATCCTTTTATCTAGCATTTCCTTAAGCTCATCATTATTCCATGATATATTTGCATGGGCTATTTTATCAAGCCTTATTCTGTGTTTGCTGTTGAAATGATCCTGAACCGCATCCCATACAAATGCGATCCATGAAAAATTATTAATCTCCAGTAGTTGTATGTTTGATAGTAAGGGAAAAATTAACTGGGCTGTTGCTTCCGAAGAGTTAGTAGTAACTGTTGTTTCATCAAGTTTATCAATTAAGACACAAATGCCAGAGAAACCAAAAGATTGACTAAAGTCAACTAAGCGGCTAAGGAGAACTCGTGGTGCATTAGCGGATTCTCCAGTAAGACTCTTAAGTAATTCCTCCGCCGGCTTGGAAATATCAATGGCGTTATCGTCTAATGTTTTTTTTGATAGTGTGTTAATGGCTGCTGCTATAACTTTACTTATAGACTCCCACCTGTGACTTGTCCATATCTGGCTTCTTTTAAACCATGCGCTATCTAGTAATTTCAAAGTGTTTTCAGTAGTTAATTCTCTCTCCCCCTCGCTCTTGGATAGATAAAATCCTTTTAATAAAGCAAAAATCAATTCTCGCTGTTTGGCACTTAATTGTGATATGATTTTCTTTCTTTTGTCGTCATCAAGTAAAGAAATCCATCCTAACATTTGCTCTATTACATTATAGGCAACTAGATAAATGATATCTCTTTCTGTTAATCTCCCTTTTTTAAATTTTTCAATCAAGTCAGTAAAGTCAGTTAAGTTAACTAAGAATGGTTTTTTTTCTTCTGTTGAGTAATCCTCTTTAAACACTGTCAACCGTGTTGCACTTTTGCCAGCCCCTCTTTGACCAAAAAGTATGAAAGAGTTTAGCGCTCTGGCTCTGTCAGTTATCGCTGAAAGGTAAGGCGGTCTTACTGCATATAAACTTATATCCGGCTCATTCTCAGCAGTGTAATGCTCGAAGGGATTGCTTTTAAGAGAAAATGTTTTAACTATAGCCACTGATAAATCCTTATTTTTACGTTTTAAACACTACTCTGTTAGAGATATCATAAAGCTATGATCTTCTCATGTGTTGTGCCTTTCAACAACTATTACGTAATTCTGCATTATATTAGATATTTTTACTTCTGTTTGCACTGCTTCTGTTCTTGGCTGTGATCTCAACTGTTGAACACAACACACTTATTGAACCCAGTCTTCAAATACTGACTTTAACTCTTGCACGAACTCCCTCATATTATTTGTCACCACCATCACCCCTGTGGTGATGGTGTGTCCGGCAATTGCCGTGTCTTTCGACTCGGTTGGCGTCCTGGCTGGCCGCAGTGTCACTTTAATCTCTGCGGTAGTATTTGCTGCGGCGTAATCCTGGGGCAGGACAGCATTGAGGCGGTCGCAGAATTCATTGGCCAGTTGGACGTGACGCGGTGAAGACTTTTTCGAATTCAAGAAATGCCCCAGGTCAGCCCGACCGGCCGCAAAATAATGCAGTTTCCTTCTCGAACGCTCTCCCCCTCAAAACCCAGATGAGGGACTGGCGGATGGCGCGGTTATTGCCATTTTTGAAAATGGATGCGGTTTTCATATTTAACTCCCGAATATTTTGGATATGCATGACATATCCGGTATGAAGTTCATGCACAGGGGGTGAACCTAAGTATGCAGATGTCTGCCATATGGATCTTTTTTCACAGAAGATCCGAAAATCTGCAGTCACGGATCTCCTCACCCCCCACACAACGCCACCTCCTGTAAGCACAATATGTAGTGCTGCATTCAGCTGCTGATGACACTATATGTTGTGTTATTTCCCTTGCCTGTGATGCGCCGCGCAGGGGCGGAAAACAGCGATATGATGATTTCCTCAGTGTGGTACACTTCCGGAAAGTTGTGATATTCAGGAAAGTCGGATCTGACGGAAATGGTTCTTCGATAATTATGCTTTGTTTTTATAAGTCTGATTTTAATTTTTATTAGTTAACATAATGCAAGGTAAAATAACCAAGGATTACTAAAAGCCAGATAACAGTATGTGTATTAGCGCGCTGATTTTTGCGGCATAAGAATATATACTGATATGCATACCAGAAGTATGTCAAAAAGAGGTGTGCTATGAAGCAGCGTATTACAGTGACAGTTGACAGCGACAGCTATCAGCTGCTCAAGGCGTATGACGTGAATATCTCCGGTCTGGTCAGTACGACCATGCAGAACGAAGCCCGGCGACTGCGCGCTGAACGCTGGCAGGCTGAAAATCAGGAAGGGATGGCAGAGGTCGCCAGGTTTATTGAAATGAACGGCTCTTTTGCCGACGAGAACAGGGACTGGTGAAATGCAGTTTAAGGTTTACACCTATAAAAGAGAGAGCCGTTATCGTCTGTTTGTGGATGTACAGAGTGACATTATTGACACGCCCGGGCGACGGATGGTGATCCCCCTGGCCAGTGCACGTCTGCTGTCAGATAAAGTCTCCCGTGAACTTTACCCGGTGGTGCATGTCGGGGATGAAAGCTGGCGCATGATGACCACCGATATGGCCAGTGTGCCGGTCTCCGTTATCGGGGAAGAAGTGGCTGATCTCAGCCACCGCGAAAATGACATCAAAAACGCCATTAACCTGATGTTCTGGGGAATATAAATGTCAGGCTCCGTTATACACAGCCAGTCTGCAGTCATGGTACCGGCAGTGTATTCTGCCGGACAGCCTGCATCGCTGCCTGTTGCCATTGATTATCCGGCTGCTCTGGCACTTCGCCAGATGTCGATGGTTCATGATGAACTGCCAAAATATCTGCTGGCTCCCGAGGTGAGTGCCCTGCTCCATTACGTCCCGGATCTGCGTCGCAAGATGTTGCTGGCCACTCTGTGGAACACCGGCGCGCGTATTAATGAAGCACTGGCGCTGACACGGGGGAATTTTTCGCTTTCGCCTCCGTATCCGTTTGTGCAGCTTGCGACCCTGAAACAACGGACCGAAAAAGCCGCCAGGACGGCAGGAAGAACGCCCGCCGGGCAGCAGACTCACCGGCTGGTTCCGCTCTCCGACTCCTGGTACGTCAGCCAGCTGCAGACGATGGTGGCCACACTGAAAATTCCCATGGAACGGCGTAATAAACGAACAGGCAGGACAGAGAAAGCGCGGATCTGGGAAGTGACGGACAGAACGGTCAGGACCTGGATTGGGGAAGCGGTTGCCGCCGCTGCTGCTGATGGTGTGACGTTCTCTGTCCCGGTCACGCCACATACGTTCCGCCATTCCTATGCGATGCACATGCTGTATGCCGGTATACCGCTGAAGGTCCTGCAGAGCCTGATGGGGCATAAGTCCATCAGCTCAA
>Ga0209547_100038_pt1 | contig 38197 bp, 33 predicted proteins | sample UppTromicrDC3115_FD_185843 | JGI IMG/M metagenome (GOLD analysis project Ga0209547, IMG submission 185843) | Upper troposphere microbial communities from Oklahoma, USA - DC3-115 (SPAdes) (version 2) | ecosystem: Environmental > Air > Outdoor Air > Unclassified | place: USA: Oklahoma | collected...
TGAGACAACATCTGGCAAGGCTGGGACGGAAGTCACTGTCGTTCTCAAAATCGGTGGAGCTGCATGACAAGGTCATCGGGCATTATCTGAACATAAAACACTATCAGTAAGTTGGAGTCACTACCCTCGTCTTCAAAGTCATCGATACAGATATTTAAGCTGGCGTTGAGCAAGGTAATGATGTCAGTTTCAGCTAATGCCCGTTCGTCGGTGGCGTTTAACACCACCTCAAACAGATCGCCTGGCTTGCAGCAATCATAATCAAGGCGTTCCATTGCCTGTTGTGTGAGCGGCACAGAAATGCATTTCATCTGCTGCTTGATCCTGAAAATTAACCATCCCTGGATTGCGCTGGTTGGATAAACCGCATTGCCGGATGCGATGCTGGCGCATCTTATCCGGCTTACATGTACCTCTTCCGTAGGTCGGATAAGGCGTTTACGCCGCATCCGACTGTCATTGGTTCGATGGCTTAACGATCCCAGTAAGACTCTTCCAGGCTGTCTTCTCGCTCCGGCAGACCGCGCGTTAAGCGTGGTGAATGCTGGTTAAGCACCTGATAACTGACGCGGTTAGCATATTTACACACCTGTGCTAACGACGAATAAGTCAGCCAGGTGAATTTATGCTTGCTGGAATTTGGCACGTTAGTGCGGTGATAGCTATTGGCGGTAATGTCATGCAACAACGCGGCCAGCGCACCGTCTCCGGCACCGTTGGTGTTCATGATTTTTTCTGGTCCGCCCATGTACGGCGCAATGTGCGAATAGACGCGCAGCGGATTCTGGCAATCTTTGTGGCGCATGGCGCGGCTAAACTCATACTGGTTAAATTCCGCGATAGCGCCCGGCAAGAGCGGATGCTGGGTTTTGCGTTTCGCTTCGTCTTCCGTAAAGCCCGCCATATACAAGCCGATGGGCCCGGCGGTGCACAGCACCAGATCTACCCAGTCCAGCGCCTTGTCAGATGCCAGCAGCGGATCGCTTTCTCCGGTCAACGCTTCGGCTTCTTCTTCGTTCATCGCGAGGATGGAGACGTGCTCTTTGAGGAATTGCTGCCACCATTGCGGATTCTCGGCGATGACAAATTTAGTACCCAGCGTTAGCACCACCGGTACGTTATATTTTTTGGCATACTCAATGGCTTTCATGGTCGCTTCCGGCATCGGTTCACCCGGCTTGCAACGCACCAGATAGGACGTTAATACCAGCGCCGACGCTCCGGCGATAACATCTTCCGGAATGCTTTCTGCCCGTAACTGGTTCATATGACCTGGACTGATAGCAAAGGTACGTTCGCCAGACTCGCCAATCAGCGTAAAGCAACGACCAATCGGGCCATCCACGCCCTGCAGATAGTTAAGATCGGTACGGCTGGATGTATTGCACAAGTAACGATAGGCGTAGCTGCCAATTTCAATATTGCTGCACATCACGCCCAGCAGCACCGAACGGTCGTCTGCCAGTACAGAATAGTTGTGCATAGTATTGCCAATAGTGCCACCTGCAAACTGATGAGTAATCAGGTTTTTCTGTTTCAGCTCCTGATAAAGTGCTTCAGCAACATCATCTTCAATGACCAGTGAATGCCCGGCGCTTAATCCATAACGTTCAATAAAATCGTCTTCCACTTTGGCTTCAATATCCACCAGCGTCTGGTCGATACCGACCACCCAGGCTGCGCTGGTTTCGTTTTCTGGTTGGATTTGCTGCAACAGCGGATCGCGTGCATTTACGGGGAAGTAATGTTTGGATTTACGTTTGCCGGGAAATTTCATGGTTGTTTTTACGGGTGGTTAACTGAGCGGCGAATGTTAACACAATCATGCCTGAACGCGCGAGACGCAGGCAGTTTCAATATCAGCCGACGGGATCGCATTTTCATGGGAGATGTTCCTTACAATGACGCAATTTGAAAGGAGTTTTTGCATGAAGCCGGAAAACAAACTACCCGTGCTGGAGCTAATCTCTGCCGAAATGAAGGCGGTTGTTAATACTCTTCAGCCCGATTTACCGCCCTGGCCCGCAACGGGAACGATTGCCGAACAACGCCAGCATTACACGCTTGAGCGCCGATTCTGGAATGCTGGCGCTCCAGAAATGGAAACCAGAGCTTACGCGGTTCCGACAAAATATGGTCAGGTAGAAGCACGGCAATTTTGTCCGAACCCGGATAGCCCGGCGACGTTGTTTTATCTGCATGGCGGCGGTTTTATTCTCGGCAATCTCGATACCCACGATCGCATTATGCGCCTACTGGCAAAGTACACCCAGTGTACGGTGATTGGTATTGATTACACCCTTTCGCCTGAAGCGCGTTTTCCGCAAGCGATAGAGGAAGTCGTGGCTGCCTGTTGTTACTTCCACCAGCAGGCGGGCGATTATCAGATCAATATGTCACGCATTGGTTTTGCCGGTGATTCCGCTGGCGCCATGCTGGCGCTCGCCAGTGCTTTATGGTTGCGTGATAAGCAGATCGATTGCGGCAAAGTTGTGGGCGTTTTGCTGTGGTATGGGCTTTACGGATTACGCGATTCCGTGACTCGCCGTCTGTTGGGCGGTGACTGGGATGGCTTAACGCAACAGGATTTGCAGATGTATGAAGAGGCGTATTTAAGCAACGAAGCAGACCGCGAGTCGCCGTATTACTGCCTGTTTAATAACGATCTCACTCGCGATGTGCCCCCCTGCTATATCGCCGGTGCAGAATTCGATCCGCTGCTGGATGACAGTCACCTGCTTTACCAGACATTGGCGGCGCATCAGCAGCCCTGTGAGTTCAGACTCTACCCAGGCACGCTGCACGCCTTTTTGCATTATTCACGAATGATGAAAACCGCCGACGATGCTCTTCGCGACGGCGCTCAATTCTTTACCGCCCAGCTTTAGCGATACGCTGCAACAAGATTAGCCATCATTTCGATATGTTCCGGCGTGGCATTAAGCGCCGGAATATATTCGTATTTTTTACCGCCTGCACCGAGGAAGACTTCACGGTTTTGCTCGGCAATCTCTTCTAGTGTTTCCAGACAATCCGCAGCAAAGCCCGGACACATCACCTGAATATGGCCGACACCTTTTTCTCCCAGCATTTTCAGCGTTTCGTCGGTATAAGGCATCAACCAGGGTTCCCGACCAAAGCGCGACTGAAAGGTCATCATCACTTTTTCCGGAGCCAGACCGAGCGCAGAAGCCAGCTCGCGGGTCGTTGTGCGACAACGTTGCGGATAATCATCGCCTTCATCGGCATAACGCTGGGGAATACCGTGATAAGAGAGTAAAAGTAAATCTGGTTCGCCATGTTTGGCAAAAGAAGCACGAACACTGTTCGCCAGTGCATTAATGTAATCGTGGTTATCGGCATAATCGCGAATAAACGATATCCCCGGAATGCTACGTTTGCGCGCCAGAATGCGAGCCAGTTCATCCCACACCGCACCGACCGTTGAACAGGAGTATTGCGGGTAGAGCGGCAGCACCACGATATGATCAACATGTTCAGCCAGTAGTTCATCTACGGCGCTTTCCAGCGATGGCGTGCCGTAGCTCATTCCCAGCGCCACGGGCGTATCCGGTAAACGTTGTGCCAGCGCCTGCTGTTGCTGGCGGCTGTAAACCATCAGTGGCGAGCCACCTTCCATCCAGACAGAGGCGTACAGCTTCGCCACACGCGGCGAGCGCAGCGGCAAAATCACGCCGCGCAGCAATGGCCACCACAACAGCCGTGAAGTATCGACTACGCGTCTGTCGCTTAAAAATTGTTTCAGGTAGCGTTTTACCGCTTCAGGTGTGGGGGCATCGGGTGTGCCCAGGTTTGCCAGCAGGATACCGGTTTTTGTCTGACGCATTACCGCCTCTTATCGATTCAACTTGTTGATAATTGTAGCGGAAAAGTGAGGAAGAAGAACTAATTGCTGTAAGAGGTATTGCCTGAGGAGGATGAGCAGACCTGCCCGAAAGCAGATCTGCTGCAACTTGATTAGCCGAGGATTTTTTCCAGAGCCGCGCGAACTTCAGCAACCGGTTTGGTGCCGTCGACTTTCGCGTATTTGGTGTTGCCCGCTTCCGCTTCTTTAGAGTAGTAGCCGATCAGCGGCGCAGTCATCTGATGGTATTCAACCAGACGTTTACGCACGGTTTCTTCCTGATCGTCTTTACGGGTAGTCAGTTCTTCACCGGTAACGTCGTCTTTGCCTTCGACTTTCGGCGGATTGAATTTAACGTGATAAACACGACCAGACGGCGCGTGAACGCGGCGGCCTACGATACGGTCAACAATCAGTTCGTCCGGTACGTCAAACTCCAGAACGTAGTCAACGTTGATGCCCGCTTCTTTCATCGCGTCTGCCTGCGGAATGGTACGCGGGAAGCCGTCAAGCAGGAAACCGTTACGGCAGTCTTCCTGAGCAATGCGCTCTTTAACCAGCGCGATCACCAGTTCGTCGGTGACCAGTTTGCCAGCATCCATAATGTCTTTTGCTTGTTTACCCAGCTCGGAGCCAGACTTGACCGCAGCACGCAGCATATCGCCAGTGGAGATTTGCGGAATACCATATTTCTCCATGATGAACTGAGCCTGAGTCCCTTTCCCCGCGCCCGGAGCGCCAAGCAGAATGATACGCATTGCGAAAATCCCCTTAAAATGTGTCGAATTTTTTGAAAAAGCGATAAACGATACCACCATCAGGCGATTGCCTCAAGAAAGGCACCTGGGGCTGAAACGGTTAAGGGGAGATAATTTGCGGAAAGTGCAGATAATGAAAAGAAAAATGCCGGATGACACGAAGGTCATCCGGCACCACATTCAGCTGTATGCCGGATAAAATTCATCCGGCATTACATCAGGAAACCAGCAGCTGGTTCATACGACGAATAAACAGGTTCGGATCTTCCAGCGTGCCGCGTTCTGCCAGCAGCGCCTGATCCAGCAGCAGTTCTACCCACTCGCTGAACTTCGCTTCATCTTCAGTATCTGCCGCACGTTTCACCAGTACGTGATCCGGGTTCAGTTCGAAGATGTATTTCACTTCTGGCACTTTCTGGCCCGCCGCAGCGAACAGTTTCGCCATCTGGGTGCTCATTTCGTCCGCATCAGTAGACACAATCGCTGGCGTATCGGTCAGACGGTGGGTCAGACGGACATCTTTCACACGCTCGCCGAGCAGTGCTTTCACGCGGTCAATAAACGGAGTCAGTGCTTTCTCCGCTTCTTTCGCGCTCTCATCAACTTCGTCAGCCAGTTTTTCCAGCGACTCGTCAACTTTAGACACAGACTGGAACGGCTTGCCATCGAACTCAGTCAGATAGTTCATCATCCACTCATCGATGCGGTCGGAAAGCAGCAGAACTTCGATACCTTTCTTACGCAGCAGTTCCAGGTGCGGGCTGCTTTTCGCTGCCGCGTAGCTGTCTGCGGTGATGTAGTAGATTTTCTCCTGCCCTTCTTTCATGCGGGAAACGTAGTCTTCCAGAGACACGGTTTGCGCAGAAGAGTCGGTATGAGTAGAAGCAAAACGCAGCAGTTTGGCGATCGCTTCCTGATTAGCGAAATCTTCCGCCGGACCTTCTTTCAGTACCAGGCCAAACTGTTGCCAGAAGGTCTGGTATTTTTCCGCGTCATCTTTCGCCAGTTTTTCTAGCATTTGCAGCACGCGTTTGGTCAGCGCATTGCGCAGGTTACGGGTTACTGTGCTGTCCTGGAGGATTTCACGGGAAACGTTCAGCGGCAGATCGCTGGAGTCAATCAGACCACGCACGAAGCGCAGATAGTTCGGCATGAACTGTTCTGCGTCGTCCATGATGAACACACGCTGGACGTACAGTTTCAGGCCGTGTTTGTGATCGCGGTTCCACATATCCCACGGTGCCTGCGACGGAATGTACAGCAGACTGGTGTACTCTTGCTTACCTTCAACGCGGTTATGGCTCCAGGTCAGCGGATCGTTAAAGTCGTGGGCGATGTGTTTGTAGAACTCTTTGTATTCTTCATCGGTGATTTCCGACTTGTTACGCGTCCACAGCGCCTGCGCTTTGTTGATTTTCTCCCAGGAAATAACGGTTTCGCCGTCTTTCTCTTCGCGTTTTTCGATCTCTACCGGCAGCGCGATATGGTCGGAGTATTTGCTGATGATGGAGCGAACGCGCCAGTCATCGAGGAATTCATCCTCGCCTTCGCGCAGATGCAGGGTAATTTCAGTACCGCGATCTTCTTTGGTGATATCGGCAACGGTGTATTCACCTTCGCCCGCCGATTCCCAGAAGACGCCGTTTTCTGGTTTTTCACCTGCTGCACGAGTGCGCACGGTCACTTTATCGGCCACGATAAACGCAGAGTAGAAACCAACACCAAACTGACCGATCAGCTGGCTGTCTTTCGCCTGGTCAGAACCCAGGGATTCGAGGAACGATTTGGTGCCGGATTTAGCGATAGTCCCCAGATGGTCGATCACTTCGTCGCGGGTCATCCCCACGCCGTTGTCGGAAATAGTCAGCGTGCGCTTGTCTTTGTCGAAAGAGACACGAACGCGCAGTTCGCCATCACCTTCGTACAGGTCCGGGTTAGAGAGCGCACGGAAACGCAGCTTGTCCGCCGCATCGGAGGCGTTAGAGATAAGCTCACGCAGGAAGATTTCTTTATTGGAATAGAGAGAATGGATCATCAGGTGCAGAAGCTGTTTCACTTCTGACTGAAAACCACGAGTTTCTTGTCCTTTCATGTAGGTCTACCTCAATAATGCCATTTTAAGGTTAAAAACAGGATGAGGGAGAGATGGGGACAAGGGAGAATAATTTCAAGCGAGAGCAGGTGATCCTGCTCTCGTTTGTTTAAAAACGAATCTTATGACGCCCGGCAAGGGAATGCGACAACGTGGTGCCGTCGACCATTTCCAGCTCGCCGCCAACCGGTACGCCATGAGCGATTCGGCTGGCTTCCACGTCATATTGCGCGCAAAGCTCGGCAATGTAGTTAGCGGTAGCTTCACCTTCAACCGTGGGATTGGTGGCGAGGATCACTTCAGTGATTTTTTCCTCTGCCAGACGCTGTTCCAGACGATCAAGCCCGATATCATCCGGACCGATGCCGTCCAGCGGTGACAGGTGCCCCATCAACACAAAATAACGACCTGAAAACTGCCCCGTCTGCTCAATGGCGTAAATGTCCGCCGGACTCTCCACCACGCAGATTTGACCGTTTTCCTGACGACGCGGATTCGAACAGATGTTACAGACTTCCTGTTCGGTGAAAGTGCGGCAATCGGCGCAGTGGCCGATTTCCGACATCGCCCGGGTGAGCGCCTGCGCCAGACGCATCCCGCCGCTACGATCGCGCTGAAGCAGCGTGAACGCCATACGCTGCGCCGACTTCGGGCCTACGCCCGGCAGACAGCGCAGTGCTTCCATAAGCTGTGTTAACAGCGGGCTGGTTTGCATCAGAACGGCATCTTAAAGCCAGGCGGCAGCTGCATTCCGGAGGAAACAGAGGCCATTTTTTCTTTCTGAGTTTCTTCGATACGACGTGCTGCATCGTTGAATGCCGCAGCCACCAGGTCTTCCAGCATCTCTTTGTCGTCTTCCAGCAGGCTTGGGTCGATCTCAACGCGACGGCAGTTGTGTGCGCCGTTGATGGTCACTTTAACCAGACCTGCGCCGGATTCGCCGGTCACTTCCAGCTTCGCGATTTCTTCCTGCATCTGCTGCATTTTTTCTTGCATCTGCTGGGCCTGCTTCATCAGGTTGCCCAGACCGCCTTTACCAAACATAGGTTTCTCTCTCAATCACGTTAAGGATGACGATCGTAAGCTGTGCTTACGATCAAATGGGGCGGATACTTTCTTCATCCAGCTCCGCATCGAAGAATCGACGCAGGGTCTGAATATTATTATCCGCAATAATGGACTCGCGCGCCTGCGCAAGTTTTTCTTCGTATATCGCCTGACGCCACTCCAGCGGCGTACGCACCGCTGGATTATCATCTTCAACGATAGTCAGTTCAACCGTTGAGCCATTTAACGTACTCAACGCTTCAGCCAGTTTTTGTTGTGCACCGCTGTTATTCAAATGACGCAGAGAGGAGCGCAAATGCAGACACACCGTGTTGCCGTTCTCCTCTTTCCAGGCATTTAACGCCACCTGTTCGACCAGTTTTGGTAGCGAAAGTTGGCTCACCTGTGCTGCCCACGGATCGCGCTCAATGGCTTCTGCCGCCAGCTTCGCCGCCAGCTCTGGCGTTTTTTCATGTTCCAGCGCCTTTTTCAGCGCCTTTGGCGTGGCGACCACTTCTTTTTGTTGCATCACTGGGGTGGTAGCCTTCCAGCGATACGCTTCTTTTTTGGCTGGCGCTTTTTCCAGCGCCGATGGTGCCGGACGCGACTGAACGCGATCGGTGACCGAAGCCAGTCTTTCCAGCGCAGCGTTATTCACCGGCCGCGCGCGGGTAGCGGCTGCCGGTTCACTCTTTTTTGCTTTGGTTGCTCCCTGTGCGCGCTGTAGTTGCTGGCGCGCCGCCAGCACCTGGCTGGTGGTTTCTGAGAGCGGAACGGTCGGTGCCTGCTGCGGCGCTGATTGCGGCTGTGGCGGCACCTGCATTGGTGTCATTACCGCCGTCGGCGCGACTGGCGCAAAGGACTGGCGCGACACTTCCGGTTCGGGTAGCGGCATACGCGGATGGAACGCCAGCGCGCGCAATAGCGTCATTTCAACGCCCATGCGTCTGTCTGGCGCATACGGTAATTCTTTGCGACCAATCAATAGCGTCTGGTAGTAAAGCTGAATATCTGTTGGCGGTATGGTGCGTGCCAGTTCGCGCATCCGCAGCTCAATGGCGGCCATATCATTGCCAAGCGCAGCAGGCGAAAGCTGTACCATCGCAATGCGGTGCAGCAGGCCGAGCATTTCCACCAGCAACGCTTCCCACTCGATACCACGGGCAGCGGCTTCGTTAATCAGCGCCATTACGCGCTCGCCGTCGGCTTCCACCATCGCTTCTACCAGCGACAGCGCCTGATCGTCGTCGAGCGTACCGAGCATCGAACTGACCGCCTGGGTCGAAACCTGACCATCACCGCTGGCAATCGCCTGGTCAGTCAGACTTAACGCGTCTCGCAGGCTGCCTTCAGCGGCGCGCGCCAGCAGTTGCAGCGCCCGAGGCTCGTGGGCGATATGTTCTTCGTTGAGAATGTGCTCAAGCTGATGACGAATTTGCTCGACATCCAGCGCCTTGAGATGAAATTGCAGGCAGCGCGACAAAATCGTCACCGGCAATTTCTGCGGATCGGTGGTTGCCAGCAGAAACTTCACATGCTCTGGTGGCTCTTCAAGGGTTTTTAACAGTGCGTTGAAGCTGTGGCGCGACAGCATATGCACTTCGTCGATCAGATAGACTTTAAAGCGACCGCGCGCTGGCGCGTACTGAACGTTATCCAGCAGGTCGCGGGTATCTTCGACTTTGGTGCGCGAGGCGGCATCGATCTCAATCAGATCAACAAAGCGCCCCTGTTCGATTTCGCGGCAGTTATCGCATACGCCGCACGGCGTCGCGGTAATACCTGTTTCGCAGTTTAGCCCCTTCGCCAGCAGTCGGGCGATAGAGGTTTTTCCGACGCCACGGGTGCCGGAAAAAAGATAAGCATGATGAATACGCCCTAACGACAAGCCGTTCGCCAGTGCGGTCAGCACATGTTCCTGGCCGACGACGTCAGCAAAGGTTTGTGGGCGCCATTTTCGGGCTAAGACCTGATAACTCATTGGCAGGCTCTGAAACGCTGGAAGGTGGATTCACGAAGGGGTAATGCTAACACAGCCCCGTCAGAACGGCGAGGCTGAATGTACATCTTGTGCTGCCCATGGCGCGGGCTGTCGAAAATTAGTGGCCCGGGAACGGGACAAGGCTATAACAGGTAATGCCTTGATTTTCGAGACGCTGTTCACCGCCGAGGTCGAACAGATTAATGATGAATGCAGCGTCAGTGACTTCACCGCCCAGACGACGGATCAATTTCACTGTCGCCTCAATGGTGCCCCCAGTTGCCAGCAAATCGTCGACTACCAATACTTTGTCACCAGGTTTAATGGCATCAACGTGGATTTCCAGCTTATCGGTGCCGTATTCCAGTTCGTAAGTTTCGCTGATGGTTTCGCGCGGCAGTTTGCCCGGTTTACGTACCGGTACAAAACCTACGCCCAGACCCAATGCTACCGGAGCACCAAACAAGAAGCCACGTGCTTCGGTGCCGACAACTTTGGTAATACCCGCATTTTTGTAACGCTCAACCAGCAGGTCGATGCTGAGAGCGTAAGCTTTCGGGTCTTCCAGTAAGCTGGTGACATCGCGGAACAGAATGCCGGGTTTTGGGTAGTCCTGAATGCTTTTGATGCTATTTTTGAGATACTCAAGCTGCTGTGCAGTCGCGGTCATAAGTGTATGCCTGCTTGTTACGGTGGTACTCACGGCGCGTTTTAAACGTATCAAAAGTAACTTTTGTTTAACCTTTGACCGCCTGCGCCTGTGCTCGAAAACGCCAGAATGTACTGGCTGTGGGCGATAATTGCAACAGCGATTGTTGTGCTTCAGTGCTTTTCTTGCTTTTCATCAATCACCGGGATTCGCCACATAAAAATCAGCAAACAAGTGAGGATCACCAGCAACAAAATGCGTACCCACGTCATATGCACAAACCACAGTGAAATAGCAAAAGTCACGAGTATCAATAAAATCGCCCGTGGTTTTGCGCCACGCGGCATTGCATGGTATTTCTGCCAGAAGCGTAAATAGCTACCAAACCATGAGCGATACAGCAGCCAGGCGTGAAAACGCGGGGAAGAGCGGGCAAAGCACCAGGCAGCCAACAGGATAAACGGCGTAGTCGGTAATACCGGTAATACCACCCCCAGCGTACCCAACACTACCGCCAGCCAGCCAATGATGATTAAAATGATTCGTTGCATATTGAGTGTTGTCAGCTTACAGAGTGGCTACTTTAGCATAACAATTATCATTTTCATTGAGGTCTTATCGTGAAAACGACCCTGCTGCTGGAAAAACTGGAAGGTCAGCTCGCCACGCTGCGCCAGCGTTGTGTCCCGGTGGCGCAGTTCAGCACGTTAAGCGCCCGTTTCGACAGGCATCTTTTTCAGACTCGCGCGACAACGTTACAGGCTTGTCTCGATGAGGCGGGCGATAACATGGCTGCGCTTCGTCACGCAGTCGAACAGCAGCAGCTGCCGCAAGTAGCCTGGCTGGCAGAACACCTGGTCGCCCAACTGGAAGCGATTGCCCTTGAAGCGGCATCCTGGTCACTGCGCGAGTGGGACAGCGCGCCACCAAAAATTGCCCGCTGGCAACGAAAAAGGATTCAACATCAGGATTTTGAACGGCGATTACGTGAGATGGTAGCGGAACGTAAAGCCCGTCTGGCGCAGGCAACCGATCTCGTAGAGCAGCAAACGCTGCATCGTGAAGTAGAAGCCTATGAAGCGCGTCTGGCGCGGTGTCGCCATGCGCTGGAAAAAATCGAAAACAGGTTAGCGCGTTTAACTCGCTAACAATGGAGAAAGTATGTCACTGGAAAATGCCCCTGACGATGTGAAGCTGGCCGTCGATTTAATTGTGCTGCTGGAAGAAAATCAGATCCCAGCCAGCACAGTGCTGCGCGCCCTTGATATTGTAAAACGTGATTATGAAAAGAAATTAACGCGCGATGATGAGGCGAAAAGCGAAAAATAAATGGGGTGGCCGGATGTCGCCCTCTGATTGCCGGCAAACGCAAAATTGCCTGATGCGCTACGCTTATCAGGCCTACACTACTCCTGCAATATATTGAATTTTCGCGGTTTTGTAGGCTGGACAAGGTGTTCACGCCGCATCCGGCATGAACAACGCGCACTTTGTCAGCAATCTCGGGGGCGGCTAAATGCCGCCCCTTTCGTTATTACCCTACCGCAGGCGTCGGATCGTCGCCTTTGTAGTCTCGTTTCACTTCCGTCACTTCATCGCCCTTCTCGTTATGCAGATGCACTTCAAGTTGGTTAAAGGCAATGTTGATGTCGTTTTCACGGCACAACTGATCGATAGTACGGTTCAGTTCATCGACAGTACGGCTACGGTCGCGCAGTTCACGAACGTACAGGCGCAGCTCGTGATCCAGCGTGCTGGCGCCAAACGCAGTAAAGAAGACTTCCGGCATCGGTTCGTGCATCACCCTTGGATGCTCAGTCGCTGCCTGAAGCAGGACTCTGCGTACTTTTTCCAGATCAGAACCGTAAGCCACACCCAGACGGATCACCAGACGAGTGGTGGTGTCGGTTAACGACCAGTTGATCAGACGCTCGGTTACGAACGCTTTGTTCGGGATGATCACTTCTTTGCGATCGAAGTCCGTAATAGTCGTTGCACGAATACGGATCTTACTGACCGTTCCGGAGAAAGTACCGATAGTTACCGTATCGCCAATGCGCACCGGACGTTCGAACAGGATGATCAAACCAGAAACGAAGTTACCGAAGATCTCTTGTAAACCAAAACCCAGACCTACAGATAATGCCGCAGCCAGCCACTGGAGTTTATCCCATGACACACCAAGCGACCCAAACACTGTCATCGCACCAACGGCAATGATGATGTAGTTAAGGATGGTGGTAATGGCGTACGACGCGCCCTGGCGCATGTTCAACCGCGAGAGCACCAGCACTTCCAGCAAACCAGGCAGGTTGCGGATCAGCGCCCAGGCAACCATCGATGCGATAATCGCAAACAACAGACTGCCCATAGTGACGCTTTTCACCACCGCAGCCCCGGCTTCAGTGCCGTTGTAATGCCACAGTGTGATGCTGTCGAGATAGCTGAACACGGTGATCAAATCGGACCAAATCGCCCAGAACATCAAACCAAACAGTGCAAACATCAGCAGCATGGTAATACGCAGCGTCTGCTGGTTAACCTGCTCCAGTGCAATGGTGGGTTCTTCCGGCGGTTCGGCTCCTTCGGCCCCCTCTTTCACCAGATTCTGCCGACGCGCCAGCGCACGACGCCAGGCGATACGCCGTGCCGCCACGCTTAATCCGCGCAGTACGGTCTGGTACAGCAGGTTCCAGATGATCACCAGATAAACGGTTTCAATCCAACGCCCGGAGAGGCGCAGCGTGGTGTAGAAATAACCCGTGGCGGTCAGCACCATCAGCGCAATCGGGATAATCGACAACACGGTAATGGTGACCAGACGCATGGTGTGCGACTCTTTATCACGCCAGCTTTCGCGGCACATCGGCCACACCAGAAAGGCAATCAGCAGCAGGTTGAAGAAAATCATCGCCTGCCCCAGTACATCATCCATCAGATGCAGTGGGGAGAGTTCTGCCACCACAGACCAGAAATGGATCGGCAGCAACGCGAGGCTGATGCGGACAATTTGCCGACGCCAGTGGCTGGTCTGCTGTTCCGGCATACCAAAGTGACGAACAGCAACGCCATTTTTCTCCAGCACCTTCCAGCACAGACCAAATACCAGCCAAAAAATCGCCAGTTTTTTGCTGAACGACCACAGTAGTTCACTGATGTTGAGCTGCATGGTGAGCAGAATTAAACCGACGGCGAGAATAATCAGACACACCGGCAGCGCGCGGATCAGATCGATAAGGATCGCTTTTGGTGTGTTGAGCTGGCTGTCGTTACGCAGGGAACCTACGGCGGAAGCCAGCTTTTGTTGATACGCTTTCAGCCATCCAAGACGCCAGTGAATCAACCCGGCAATCAGCAGCAGCGGCAAACCAGCGAGGAAAGCGATAAAGACGGCAGGCCAGGCTTTTTCCCAGTTCACCGTAATTTTCATTGACTTGAATTCATCCTGCAGCGTTTGTGGGAACGCTTTAATCCAGTCCCAGTCCATCGGGCGGTTACTGTTCACCCAGAAAATTTGCTGGGTCAGGATGGATTTCAGGTTTTTCGATACGCTCATTAACTGTTGCTGGTTGATTTGCAGGTTAATGGCCATCATGAGTTGGTTGCCCAACTGTTTGTTAAGCTGATCCAGCAATTCGCGACGCATATCAACCACTTGCAACAATGCGTCACGAACTTCGTCGTTGACTTCATTCGCATGACCCTCTTCCAGTTTGGCGACATAAGCATCGCTCTGGAAGAGTGCGTCACGCTGCTGGTTCACTTCGAACTGTTCGAGACGCAAATCCGCAATGCGGTTGGTCATATTTTCCAGTTCGTCCGCCGAGGGCAGCGTTTGTTGTTGCTGATAAAGAATACGTGACAGCAGCAGGCTGCCCTTCAGGACAGAAATCTGCTCTTTGATATTGCGTTCCGATTGCAGCGCCCGCTCCAGCCAGTTTTTGACTTTGATGTTTTGCTGCATCAACAAATTGCCGTTTTCAGTGGCGCTAATCAGACGCTGACTTAACTGCTGGTTAATTTCCAGCTCTTGTTTCACCAGCGGATTAGCCTGAATACGCGCAGCTTCGTCCGGCGTTACCGCTTCCTGCGCCGTTTTTTCAGTTAATGTCAGACGCTTGCTGTTCACCGCCTCCTGCAATAGTTGCAGTTCATGTTCCAGACGAGTGCTGTTCGCCGTCACGTAATCGCGTTGCTTTTGCAGGGTATCCTGTAAGACAGTGTTCCCTTCAAGGCTTTTACGTTGCTGATCAATCTCGGCATTCAACAAAGCCTGCTGCGCCTGCATCAGCACTTTCTGGCTGGGACGTAAGGCTGTCTCACCGACTTCCGTGCCATCCAGGCGGCTGCGAATTTGTTGCAGCTGCTGTGAGGCTGTATACATCGCATTTTGCACGCGTTCAGGCTGCGTCTGTAAAGAAACTAACTGGCTGTTATAAGACGCCAGATCGTTTTGTGCGTTTTGCAAATCGTCCAGCGCCTGAGCAACGCGAGTTTCCAGTTGGCGCAACGAAAGCGTGCTCAGAATTTTGCGCGTTTCGTCGTCGTTGTCCACATCGCTAAGTGCGGTTAACGCTGCGGTCGCCTGGCGCATTTTTTCTGGCGCTTCAGCCACTTTTTGTCGTAGCTGAACCGTCTCTTCTTTTACTCGGTCGATTTTATCGAGAGTGGCTAATGTGTCTGTCAGATCCTGCTGAATCAGTTTGTCCTGAGCAGAAAGATCTTTTTGTTTATTAAGCGAGTCAAGTTGTGCCTGTAGATCCGCTTTCGTCGGTAGATCACCATTCGATGACGCCCGCGCAAAGGCCGTGTTCTGGCATAACAAGACCAAAACAAAAGCAATAAATGCTGAAAAAACAAAATGCCGTGATCGTTTGTAATACTGGAACATAGTCATGATGAATGAAGGTTTCTGAACCTGAAGAACGACCTGAAATAGTCAAGCGGCTAGAATAGCACGGCGTAGAGAACCAGAATAGCAACAGCGAAAATGTCCAGGAAAAATCCTGGAGTCTGATTCAGGATTTTTCGTTGCTGGCTGGTGTACGAAGCGTAGGGCAAAGAAGATACATTTCCAGCAATATGGCAACGTAATCGCGGGCTTCTTTTTTGAGGTCAAAAGATTGCGGGGCAAAGAGCCAATTTTCCATTAAGCCGGAAATATAGCCGCGCATAATAATTGCTGCGCGACGCGTCATTAAATCTGCCGGCAACATTTTCGCTTCAATACAATGTCTTAACGTTTGTTCTATACGGTCATAACTTTCCAGACAGAGATTACGTTGTGCCTGTTGAACAACAGCCATTTCCCCGACAAATTCGCATTTGTGGAAAATAATCTCCATCAATAATCGACGCCGCTCTTCTGTCACCGTCGATTCAAGAACATGAATTAGTATTTCTCTTAATACTGAGAGTGGATCGTCAGGGAATTTTGCCTGATACTCAAGCTCTAGTTCACCAATATTGGATTCTGACAGCTCCCAGATCTCACTGAACAAATCCGACTTATCTTTAAAATGCCAGTAGATTGCACCACGCGTAACGCCTGCTGCTTTTGCAATCTCTCCCAGCGAGGTGGATGATACCCCCTGCTGTGAGAAAAGACGTAAAGCCACATCGAGGATGTGTTGGCGCGTTTCTTGCGCTTCTTGTTTGGTTTTTCGTGCCATATGTTCGTGAATTTACAGGCGTTAGATTTACATACATTTATGAATGTATGTACCATAGCACGACGATAATATAAACGCAGCAATGGGTTTATCGACTTTTGACCATTGACCAATTTGAAATCGGACACTCGAGGTTTACATATGAACAAAAACAGAGGGTTTACGCCTCTGGCGATCGTTCTGATGCTCTCAGGCAGCTTAGCGCTTACAGGATGTGACGACAAACAGGCCCAACAAGGTGGCCAGCAGATGCCCGCTGTTGGGGTAGTAACAGTCAAAACTGAACCTCTGCAGATCACAACCGAGCTTCCGGGTCGCACCAGTGCCTACCGGATCGCAGAAGTTCGTCCTCAAGTTAGCGGGATTATCCTGAAGCGTAATTTCAAAGAAGGTAGCGACATCGAAGCAGGTGTCTCTCTCTATCAGATTGATCCTGCGACCTATCAGGCGGCGTACGACAGTGCAAAAGGCGATCTGGCTAAAGCGCAGGCAGCAGCCAATATCGCGCAATTGACTGTTAATCGTTACCAGAAGCTGCTGGGTACTCAGTACATCAGTAAGCAAGAGTACGATCAGGCGCTGGCTGATGCGCAACAGGCAAATGCGGCTGTCACTGCGGCGAAAGCGGCTGTTGAAACCGCGCGCATCAATCTGGCTTACACCAAAGTCACCTCTCCGATTACCGGCCGTATTGGTAAATCGAACGTGACGGAAGGCGCATTGGTGCAAAACGGTCAGGCAACTGCACTGGCGACCGTGCAGCAACTGGATCCGATCTACGTTGATGTTACTCAGTCCAGTAACGATTTCCTGCGTCTGAAACAAGAACTCGCCAACGGCACACTGAAGCAAGAGAACGGTAAAGCCAAAGTGTCGCTGATCACCAGTGACGGCATTAAGTTCCCGCAGGACGGTACGCTGGAGTTCTCTGACGTTACCGTTGATCAGACCACCGGTTCTATCACTTTACGCGCTATCTTCCCGAACCCAGATCACACCCTGCTGCCGGGTATGTTCGTGCGCGCACGTCTGGAAGAAGGGCTTAATCCAAACGCTATTTTAGTCCCGCAACAAGGTGTAACTCGTACACCACGCGGCGAAGCTACCGTACTGGTCGTTGGCGCGGATGACAAAGTGGAAACTCGTCCGATCGTCGCAAGCCAGGCCATTGGCGATAAGTGGCTGGTGACTGAGGGTCTGAAAGCAGGCGAACGAGTAGTAGTAAGTGGGCTGCAGAAAGTGCGTCCTGGTGTCCAGGTGAAAGCACAAGAGATAACCGCTGATAACAACCAGCAAGACGCAAGCGGTGCTCAGCCTGAACAGTCCAAGTCTTAACTTAAACAGGAGCCGTTAAGACATGCCTAATTTCTTTATTGATCGCCCGATTTTTGCGTGGGTGATCGCCATCATCATCATGTTGGCAGGGGGGCTGGCGATCCTCAAACTGCCGGTGGCGCAATATCCTACGATTGCACCGCCGGCAGTAACGATCTCCGCTTCCTATCCTGGCGCTGATGCAAAAACAGTGCAGGATACTGTTACACAGGTTATCGAACAGAATATGAACGGTATCGATAACCTGATGTACATGTCCTCCAACAGTGACTCCACGGGTACTGTGCAGATCACCCTGACCTTTGAGTCAGGTACTGATGCGGATATTGCGCAGGTTCAGGTGCAGAACAAACTGCAACTGGCGATGCCATTACTGCCGCAGGAAGTACAGCAGCAAGGGGTGAGCGTTGAGAAATCTTCCAGTAGCTTCCTGATGGTTGTCGGCGTTATCAACACCGATGGCTCCATGACGCAGGAGGATATCTCCGACTACGTAGCGGCGAATATGAAAGATGCCATCAGCCGTACATCAGGCGTCGGTGACGTTCAGCTGTTCGGTTCACAGTATGCAATGCGTATCTGGATGAACCCGAATGAGCTGAACAAATACCAGTTAACGCCGGTTGATGTCATTACCGCTATCAAAGCACAGAACGCCCAGGTCGCAGCCGGTCAGCTCGGTGGTACGCCGCCGGTGAAAGGCCAGCAGCTTAACGCCTCTATTATTGCTCAGACGCGTCTGACCTCCACTGAAGAGTTCGGCAAAATTCTACTGAAAGTGAATCAGGACGGTTCCCGCGTACTGCTGCGTGATGTGGCGAAAATTGAGCTGGGTGGTGAGAACTACGACATCATCGCGGAGTTTAACGGACAACCCGCTTCTGGTCTGGGTATCAAACTGGCGACCGGTGCGAACGCGCTGGATACGGCTGCGGCTATCCGTGCTGAACTGGCGAAGATGGAGCCGTTCTTCCCGTCAGGTCTGAAAATCGTTTACCCGTACGATACTACGCCGTTCGTGAAAATCTCCATTCACGAAGTGGTTAAAACGCTGGTTGAAGCGATCATCCTCGTGTTCCTGGTAATGTATCTGTTCTTGCAGAACTTCCGCGCGACGTTGATTCCAACCATTGCCGTACCGGTGGTATTGCTGGGAACCTTTGCGGTCCTTGCAGCCTTTGGCTTCTCGATAAACACGCTAACGATGTTCGGGATGGTGCTCGCTATCGGCCTGTTGGTGGATGACGCCATCGTTGTCGTAGAAAACGTGGAACGTGTGATGGCGGAAGAAGGTTTGCCGCCGAAAGAAGCCACTCGTAAATCGATGGGGCAGATTCAGGGCGCGCTGGTTGGTATTGCGATGGTGCTCTCTGCGGTATTCGTACCGATGGCCTTCTTCGGCGGTTCGACTGGTGCAATCTATCGTCAGTTCTCCATTACCATTGTTTCGGCAATGGCACTGTCAGTACTGGTGGCATTGATCCTGACTCCGGCGCTTTGTGCGACCATGCTGAAACCTATCGCTAAAGGCGATCACGGTGAAGGCAAAAAAGGCTTCTTTGGCTGGTTTAACCGCATGTTCGAGAAGAGCACGCACCACTACACCGACAGCGTAGGCGGTATTCTGCGCAGTACGGGGCGTTATCTGGTGCTGTATCTGATCATCGTGGTCGGCATGGCCTATCTGTTTGTGCGTCTGCCAAGCTCCTTCTTGCCGGATGAAGACCAGGGCGTATTTATGACCATGGTTCAGCTGCCTGCAGGCGCAACGCAGGAACGCACGCAGAAAGTGCTCAACGAAGTGACGAATTACTATCTGACCAAAGAAAAGAACAACGTTGAATCGGTGTTCGCCGTTAACGGCTTCGGCTTTGCGGGACGTGGTCAGAACACAGGTATTGCGTTCGTTTCGTTGAAGGACTGGGCTGACCGTCCGGGTGATGAGAACAAAGTTGAAGCAATTACCACGCGTGCAACGCGCGCCTTCTCGCAGATTAAAGATGCGATGGTGTTCGCCTTTAACCTGCCTGCGATTGTGGAACTGGGTACGGCAACCGGTTTTGACTTTGAGTTGATTGACCAGGCCGGCCTCGGTCACGAAAAACTGACTCAGGCACGTAACCAGTTGCTGGGCGAAGCAGCGAAACATCCTGATCTGCTGACCAGCGTGCGTCCAAACGGTCTGGAAGACACGCCGCAGTTTAAGATTGATATCGACCAGGAAAAAGCTCAGGCGCTGGGTGTTTCTATCAACGACATTAACACCACTCTGGGTGCTGCATGGGGCGGCAGCTACGTGAACGACTTTATCGACCGTGGTCGTGTGAAGAAAGTTTACGTGATGTCAGAAGCGAAATACCGCATGTTGCCGGAAGATATCGGTAACTGGTATGTCCGCGCTGCTAATGGTCAGATGGTGCCATTCTCGGCGTTCTCCTCTTCCCGTTGGGAATACGGTTCGCCACGTCTGGAACGTTACAACGGTCTGCCATCCATGGAGATCTTAGGTCAGGCGGCACCGGGTAAGAGTACCGGTGAAGCGATGGCGTTGATGGAACAACTGGCGAGCAAACTGCCTACGGGGGTTGGCTACGACTGGACGGGGATGTCCTATCAGGAACGTCTCTCTGGCAACCAGGCGCCTTCGCTGTACGCAATTTCGTTGATTGTGGTGTTCCTGTGTCTGGCGGCGCTGTATGAGAGCTGGTCGATTCCGTTCTCCGTTATGCTGGTTGTTCCGCTGGGGGTTATCGGTGCGTTGCTGGCAGCCACCTTCCGTGGCTTAACCAATGACGTATACTTCCAGGTGGGCCTGCTTACAACCATTGGGTTGTCGGCGAAGAACGCGATACTTATCGTCGAATTCGCCAAAGACTTGATGGATAAAGAAGGTAAAGGTCTGATTGAAGCAACTCTGGACGCGGTGCGTATGCGTTTACGCCCAATCCTGATGACCTCACTGGCATTTATCCTCGGCGTTATGCCGCTGGTTATCAGCACTGGTGCTGGTTCCGGCGCACAAAACGCAGTAGGGACCGGCGTAATGGGCGGGATGGTGACGGCAACAGTACTGGCAATCTTCTTCGTTCCGGTGTTCTTTGTGGTGGTTCGCCGCCGCTTTAGTCGCAAGAATGAAGATATCGAACATAACCATACTGTCGATCATCATTGATAGATCTCGTAATCACTAAGGCCGCGTAAGCGGCCTTTTTAATACGTATAATCTTAAAATAACAATGTTTACAGCTAAGCTCACAAACGGAAGTTAGTTTTAACGCTACATAAAATTCATAAAAAATGCTTATTGTTAGTTAATTTATATTAAGTGGTAGCAATAGGTATAATAACCCATAGACATCTAGAGGCTATTCTTAATTATTTGCGGCAATCCTTTATTTATTCATATCAATTACATCATAATCAGAGTAATCCTGGGTATTAGTGTGACAAATTCCCGTCTCATTTTATCACCCCCGACGCAAGGATCCTGATTACGTTATGAATAGCATCAAACAAACTGCTTTAGCCTTTACGTGGTTGATGCAGGGTGAAAAAGTAAGCCTTTTCCCCCTCCTCCCACTAATTGTAATTTTTCGTAATAATGCGATGAAAACCTTCATAGAGTGGATTATAGTTAATCTAACAACTGTGAGGGCAAGTCCAGGTCAGTAGGTTTTCCCACCCCGAAAGGTGTCCGTTAGTTCAACCACTAAGAAGGGGACGCGTTATGGATGAATACTCACCAAAAAGACATGATATTGCACAGCTTAAATTTCTCTGCGAAACCCTGTATCATGACTGTCTTGCAAACCTTGAAGAAAGCAATCATGGTTGGGTTAACGACCCTACCTCGGCTATCAATCTGCAGCTTAATGAACTCATTGAGCATATTGCGACCTTCGCACTTAATTACAAAATTAAGTATAATGAAGACAATAAGCTCATTGAGCAGATAGATGAATATCTGGACGACACCTTTATGTTGTTCAGTAGTTATGGTATTAATATGCAGGATCTCCAGAAATGGCGGAAGTCAGGTAACCGACTGTTCCGTTGTTTTGTGAACGCCACTAAAGAGAATCCTGCGAGTTTATCTTGTTCTAATTATTACAACCATGGGTAGAAGTATGTCCGATAAGCCTTTAACGAAAACCGATTATTTGATGCGTTTGCGTCGTTGTCAGACAATTGACACGCTGGAACGTGTTATCGAGAAAAATAAATACGAATTATCAGATAATGAACTGGCGGTATTTTACTCAGCCGCAGATCACCGTCTTGCAGAATTGACCATGAATAAGCTTTACGACAAGATCCCTTCCTCGGTGTGGAAATTTATTCGATAATTAAACAGTATAACCCCTGAACTATAACCATCTGTTTATTAGACATATTTTATTTTTACTATGACGACATGCCGCGTGTGACCTCCGTCACACAGAGGTAACGGGAACGTTCTCATCACTGACATTTCGTATTACTGTGTTGCCCCAATTCCAGCAACCGGGTCGTCAGTAATGAGCACAGAAAAAGAAAAGATGATTGCTGGTGAGTTGTATCGCTCGGCAGATGAGACTTTATCTCGCGATCGCCTGCGCGCTCGTCAGCTTATTCACCAATACAATCATTCCTTGCCGGAAGATCAATCATTACGCCAACAAATCCTCACCGATTTACTCGGTCAGGTTGCGGATGCGCATATTGAGCCCTCCTTTCGCTGCGACTATGGCTATAACATTTTTCTCGGTAAAGGGTTTTACGCGAACTTCGATTGCGTGATGCTTGATGTCTGCCCTATTCGTATAGGCGATAATTGTATGCTGGCGCCTGGCGTCCATATTTATACCGCGACCCATCCTGTCGATCCCGTAGCACGTAATAGCGGTGCTGAACTAGGGAAACCGGTGACTATCGGTAACAACGTCTGGATTGGTGGTCGTGCCATCATTAACCCGGGGGTTACTATTGGCGATAACGTCGTAGTGGCATCAGGAGCCGTCGTCACCAAAGATGTTCCTGATAATGTTGTCGTAGGCGGTAACCCGGCCAGAGTCATTAAAAAACTGTAACTACAATTTGCAACTGTTATGCAAAATTGTAGTTAATCTGTTACTTTTCTCATATCATTCCCACGTTAAAATAGGGTGTTCCCTGGAGAGTTGCAGATACCACGAAGGCAAAAGATGACCGAAATACAACGCCTGCTGACCGAAACAATTGAATCTCTGAATACGCGCGAAAAACGCGACAACAAGCCCCGCTTTAGTATCAGTTTTATCCGCAAACATCCGGGGCTGTTTATTGGCATGTACGTTGCCTTTTTTGCCACGCTGGCAGTGATGTTGCAGTCCGAAACGCTGTCAGGTTCAGTCTGGCTCCTGATAGTGTTATTCATCCTGCTCAACGGTTTCTTCTTTTTTGATGTCTACCCACGCTACCGCTACGAAGATATCGACGTACTGGATTTTCGCGTTTGCTATAACGGCGAATGGTATAACACGCGCTTTGTCCCTGCTGCGCTGGTTGAAACCATACTGAACTCGCCGCGTGTCGCGAATATCCACAAAGAACAGTTGCAAAAAATGATCGCCCGTAAAGGTGAGCTGTCTTTTTACGATATTTTCACCCTGGCTCGCGCCGAATCAACATCTTAAGTCAGGATTTCACACCAGGCGTAAGCTCTGCGCCTGGTCAATTGACAAGGATCGTTGCCACCCATCATTTCATGAAATACTGACCTTACCCACTTATCTCCTGCCAGCCTTTTTTCACAATCAGATATACTTTCCCTACACTGTGTTAATAAGGACATGCTGGTGAGAACACGACATCTGGTCGGCCTGATTTCGGGAGTACTGATTCTTTCAGTACTGCTGCCTGTCGGCTTAAGCATCTGGCTGGCCCATCAGCAGGTAGAAACGTCGTTTGTTGAAGAGCTGAATACCTATTCCTCCCGCGTCGCTATTCGGGCCAATAAAGTGGCGACGCAAGGGAAAGATGCACTACAAGAGCTGGAAAGATGGCAAGGCGGAGCCTGTAGTGAAGAGCATCTCATGGAAATGCGCCGGGTTTCATACAGCTATCGCTATATTCAGGAAGTGGTTTATATCGATAACAACGTTCCCCAATGCTCTTCTCTGGAACATGAAAGCCCACCGGATACCTTCCCGGAGCCGGGGAAGATTTCAAAAGATGGTTATCGGGTCTGGTTAACCTCACACAATGACTTAGGTATTACCCGTTACATGGTTGCTATGGGAACCGCACATTATGTAGTGATGATCGACCCCGCTTCCTTTATCGACGTGATTCCTTATAGCTCATGGCAAATTGATGCCGCTATTATTGGCAATGCCCATAATATAGTCATAACCAGCAGCGACGAAATTGCCCGGGGTATTATTACCCAACTGCAAAAAACCCCCGGTGAGCATATCGAAAATAATGGGATCATTTACGATATTCTGCCCTTCCCGGAGATGAATATTTCCATCATCACCTGGGCTTCAACGAAAATGTTGCAAAAAGGCTGGCATCGGCAGGTCTTTATCTGGTTGCCTGTAGGGTTGTTAATTGGCCTGCTGGCAGCAATGTTTGTGTTGCGCATTTTGCGCCGTATCCAGTCTCCGCATCATCGCCTGCAGGATGCCATCGAAAATCGTGATATTTGCGTGCACTACCAGCCGATTGTCTCCTTAGCCAATGGCAAAATTGTCGGAGCTGAAGCACTGGCGCGCTGGCCGCAGACAGACGGTAGTTGGTTGTCGCCAGATAGTTTTATTCCGCTGGCACAGCAAACGGGTCTTTCTGAGCCACTGACGCTGCTGATTATAAGAAACGTGTTTGAAGATATGGGCGACTGGCTGCGACAGCACCCGGAACAACATATTTCCATCAATCTTGAATCCACCGTGCTCGCCTCGGAAAAAATTCCGCAACTGCTGCGAGATATGATCAATCACTACCAGGTTAACCCCAAACAGATCGCTCTTGAACTCACTGAACGTGAGTTTGCCGCTCCGAAAACCAGCGCCCCGATAATTTCTCGCTACCGGGGGGCGGGCCATGAAATTTATCTCGATGATTTTGGTACGGGGTATTCAAGTTTAAGTTATTTACAGGATCTGGATGTCGACATTCTGAAGATCGATAAATCTTTCGTTGATGCGCTGGAATATAAAAACGTCACACCACATATCATCGAAATGGCAAAAACGTTGAAACTGAAAATGGTGGCGGAAGGGATCGAAACGGATAAACAGGAAGAGTGGCTACGTCAGCATGGCGTGCATTACGGTCAGGGTTGGCTGTACAGCAAAGCGTTGCCAAAAGAAGATTTCATACGCTGGGCAGAATACCATCTGTAAATTTTGGGGGCTGGCGGCACGCCGCACAGCCCGTCACGCTACTCGTCGATGATTGACTCAAACCCGCCGTAAATCATCCGTTTGCCATCAAACGGCATTGATTCGCCGAACTCTTTCATTCGTGGGTCAGACATCATTTTTTGATTGGCAGCGTCGCGGACCTCTTTTGAAGGATATTCAATCCAGCTAAACACCACTTCCTCATTCTCTTCCGCTTTCACTGCCATGCGAAAATCGGTCACTTTGCCGTCTGGCACATCGCTGGCCCAACATTCAACAATGCGAAGCGCGCCAAACTCTTTAAACAGTGGCGCGGCCTTTGCGGCCATTTCTCGATAGGCATCTTTATTTTCGGCAGGAACAGCAACCACAAAACCATCAACATACTTCATCAGAAATACCTCCGAAGCGTACTGCGCAGCCAGACAATTCTTGCGGCGTCAGTCGTGGTTAAAGTTTAGCCATATTAGGATTTTTTGACGAAACGGCGGGAGCAGAAATGGGTGGGGGCCCTGCCAGCTACATCCCGGCACACGCGTCATCTGCCTTGGCTGCTTCCTTCCGGACCTGACCTGGTAAACAGAGTAGCGTTGCGGGAGAACCAACAGAGCCCCCATTGAGAGCGTTGAGAACCAACGCGCAGGCGCATTATCACTGCTGCCCCTACTAATTGCAACCCATTGCGTGCCGGATGCTGGTTTCTTGCGCAATGCGGCTTCACTCTGGCGTTTTTCCAGATTATGCTGAAAAATTACCTCAGGAAGAAAAGATGGAAAAAGAAGATTCATTTCCCCAACGCGTCTGGCAAATCGTCGCCGCTATTCCCAAAGGCTACGTCACCACTTACGGCGATGTCGCGAAACTGGCGGGATCACCCCGCGCCGCACGCCAGGTCGGTGGAGTGTTAAAGCGTCTCCCCGAAGGCAGCACCCTCCCCTGGTATCGGGTGGTTAATCGTCACGGCACAATTTCGTTAACCGGCCCGGATTTGCAGCGTCAACGGCAGGCATTACTGGCAGAAGGCGTGATGGTATCGGGAAGCGGGCAAATCGACTTACAGCGTTATCGCTGGGACTATTAACCCTCTCCAGGCGGAGAGGGTTAATGGCGCTTAGTATTGCGTAGGGGCCGGAACTGCCGAAGACGGATTCACCTGAGTTGGTGAAGTCGAAGGTACGGTAGTCGTCGCACCACCGTTGGCCTGAACCGGCACTAATGTCAGGTCAGCTTTGGTTCCGCCCTGATTGATCACCGGTTGAACGGTATCGGTGATAAACACCAGTTTGTCGTTCACGGTAACCGCCGCACTCAACAGGATACGTGCGTTCGGTTGAACGTCTGCCGGGTTAAATGGCAGAACAAAACTGAACGGTGACTGTTTACCTTCGGTACGTACTGCTTTCTGCGCCAGAACTTTAGAAGGCGCATCCGCTAACGACGCGTCAGAAAGTGTCACGGTCAGCACAGCATCAGGCGGCAGTGCGACTTTCTGACGGATCCAGACCGTACCGGAAACATTCGGTTGTTGTATAGCAGGTTGCTGTGTCGCTGCAATAGACGTATTTGCAGCCGGTGCTGGCGTCTGGATATCCGCGCTTTTATCCGCGCAAGCCGCCAACGCAATCGCAACCGCTAAACCACTGGCCATGTGCACGAGTTTCATTCACTTCTCCTTATTATCAATGCACCAGCGGGCTAACTTTCCTCGCCGGAAGAGTAGTTAACAAAATAGTAACGTCAATAAGTGTGGCACATGTCACGTATTAACGCCTGCATTTAGCCCGTAATTCAGACCATTGCACCCATCGGACCAGTACCAAAATTGCGTTATACTCAACTCACTTTGGCTTGCTGCGGCAGCTTTGTTACTGGAGAGTTATATGAGTCAGGCGCTAAAAAATTTACTGACATTGTTAAATCTGGAAAAAATTGAGGAAGGACTCTTTCGCGGCCAGAGTGAAGATTTAGGTTTACGCCAGGTCTTTGGTGGCCAGGTTGTGGGTCAGGCCTTGTATGCTGCAAAAGAAACTGTCCCTGAAGAGCGTCTGGTACATTCGTTTCACAGCTACTTTCTTCGCCCAGGCGATAGTAAAAAGCCGATTATTTATGATGTTGAAACGCTGCGTGACGGTAACAGCTTCAGCGCCCGTCGGGTTGCTGCTATTCAAAACGGTAAACCGATTTTTTATATGACGGCCTCTTTCCAGGCACCAGAGACCGGATTCGAGCACCAAAAAGCAATGCCGCCCGCACCAGCACCTGATGGTCTGCCTTCAGAAACGCAAATCGCCCAATCGCTGGCGCACCTGCTGCCGCCAGTGTTGAAAGATAAATTCATCTGCGATCGTCCGCTGGAAGTCCGTCCGGTGGAATTTCATAACCCGCTGAAAGGTCACGTCGCAGAACCTCATCGTCAGGTATGGATCCGCGCAAATGGTAGCGTGCCAGATGATCTGCGCGTTCATCAGTACTTACTCGGTTACGCTTCTGATCTTAACTTCCTGCCTGTTGCCCTGCAGCCGCACGGCATCGGTTTTCTCGAGCCGGGGATCCAGATTGCCACCATCGACCATTCGATGTGGTTCCATCGTCCGTTTAATCTGAACGAATGGCTGTTGTATAGCGTGGAGAGCACATCTGCTTCCAGCGCACGCGGCTTTGTGCGCGGTGAGTTTTATACCCAGGACGGCGTACTGGTTGCCTCGACCGTTCAGGAAGGGGTGATGCGTAATCACAATTAAAAAAATAGCCGGAGGTGAAAACCGTCCGGCTGTTTTTTGCAGTGCTTGTTACGCGTTATAGGCATTCTCGCCGTGGCTGTTGACGTCCAGCCCTTCGCGCTCCTGTTCTTCCGGCACACGCAGGCCAACCGTCAGATCCGCCAGTTTGTAGCCAATAAATGCCACCACACCGGACCAGACAATCGTAATGGCGATGCTTTCCAGCTGTACCAGCAGCTGATGCCCCATCGTCACACCTTCGGCGAAGCCCACACCACCCAGCGAACTGGCGGCAAAAATCCCGGTCATGATACAGCCGACAATGCCACAAACGCCGTGCACACCGAAGACATCGCAGGGATCATCCACCCGCAGCAAGCGTTTGAGCATGGTAACGCCCCACAAGCCCGCCAGACCAGCTACCACGCCGATAATCAACGCGCCGCCAACCCCAATGTAGCCGCACGCTGGCGTCACGCCGACCAGACCGGCAATCGCGCCAGAACACGCTCCCAGCAGAGAAGGCTTACCACGCAGCGCCCATTCACCGAAGATCCAGCCAAGAATTGCCGCCGCCGTTGCGACCACCGTATTCACAAATGCCAGTGCCGCGATTTCATTCGCCGTGCCCGCTGACCCGGCGTTAAAGCCAAACCAACCGATATAGAGAATGGCAGTCCCGGTGAAGACCATCGGCAGGTTGTGCGGTTTAAACGCCTCTTTACCGAAGCCCACGCGTTTTCCTATCAGATACGCGCCCACCAGACCGGCGATTGCGGCGTTAATGTGCACCACCGTGCCACCCGCGAAATCCAGCGCACCGTGAGAAGCCAGCAAACCACCGCCCCACACCATATGCGCAATCGGAATGTAAGAGAGCGTCAGCCATACCACCACGAAAATCAACACAGCTGAGAAGCGGATTCGTTCCGCCAGCGCCCCAACAATCAAGCCTACGGTAATGCAGGCAAACGATCCCTGAAACGCTACGTGGATATACTGATAAATGCTGCCCATCACCGCCGTCAGTTCGATGTTTTTCAGCATCAGCCAGTTAATGTTCCCGAAGAAGTTGTTGCCCTCACCAAACGCCAGCGAGTAGCCGTAAACCACCCAGAGAATACAGACCAGTGCAAACGTCACCGTCACCTGCGTCAGCATCGACAGCACGTTTTTGCCGCGAATCAACCCACCGTAAAACAGGGCAATCCCCGGAATAGTCATAAACAGCACCAGCGCAGTACAGATCATCATAAACGCATTGTCGGCTTTATCGGCCACCGCAGGTGCAGCCATTACCAGTCCCGGCAGCATCGCCAGTGAAGCAAGCCCAGTTTTTATCGTCGCTATCTTCATTTTTCGTTCCTGTAGCTGTGTGCCAGAGATTACAGCGCCGCTTCGTCGGCTTCGCCGGTACGAATACGAATGACGCGTTGCAATTCAGCGACGAAGATTTTGCCGTCGCCAATTTTTCCGGTGTAAGCCGCCTTGCTGACGATATCGATCACTTCATCGAGTTGGTCATCAGCAATCGCCACATCAATTTTTACTTTTGGCAGGAAGTTGACGCTGTATTCCGCCCCCCGGTACAGCTCGGCATGTCCTTTCTGACGCCCGAAACCTTTCACTTCGGTGACGGTCAGGCCCTGAATACCAATGGAAGATAACGCTTCACGAACATCTTCCAGCTTGAATGGTTTGATTATCACGGTCACCAGCTTCATAGATCCCCTCCGGTCAGAATTCGGTAATGGTTCTGCTACACGAAGAAGGTATTGCAAGCGGTGTGCCAGAAATGAAAAACGAAGGGATAGTTGGCAGGAAGGTGGATAGAAAGGGAATACTGACAAACTGGCTTAATGGCCAACCTAAGCGCGCTTTTCTCACTCGCCCTTTCAGGGAGAGGGCCGGGGTGAGGGTAATTAATCGCACAGTCGCTGGCCTGATCCCCCTCACCCTAACCTTCTCCCTGAGGGGCGAGGGGACAGCCCGAATCCTTTTGAAGCTTTGTCATCTATAGAACCGCACTATAACAGTGCACAGTGCGTTACATTTTTGCACCAACGATGAAATATTGCGCTATTCAGGCGCTCAATGATTCCTCTTCACGCACGCTGGCTGCCAGCTCTTCGCCCGCAAGTTGCAGTTGATACATCTGCCAGTAGCGTCCCTGGGCCGCCAGCAGCTGCTGGTGAGTGCCCTGCTCCACGGCTTGCCCACGATGAAGCACCAGAATGGTGTCGGCATCAACAATAGTCGATAAGCGGTGAGCAATCACCACCAGCGTGGTATGTTCACGCACCGCCGCCAGTGCGTGCTGGATCGCCTGTTCAGTACCGGAATCGATACTGGCGGTTGCCTCATCAAGGATCAGGATTTGCGGCGTCTCCACCAGCACGCGCGCCAGCGCCAGCAGTTGCTTCTGCCCGACGGAAAGATTATTCCCCTGCTCGCCCAGCGGCGTATAAATACCGTCGCTCATGCTGCGCGCCAGATCCGCCAGTTGCACGGTTTCCAGTGCCTGCCAGACGCGCGCTTCGGAGATATCGCGCCCCAGCGTCACGTTGGCGAGGAAAGTATCCGCCAGCACCACCGGATCTTGCTGCACCATCGCCACACCCTGGCGTAATGCGCTGTGACTTAGCGAATTTAATGGACGACCGTCGAGACGAATCTCACCTTCCGTTAGCGGGTAATAGCCCATCAATAAACTGGCGAGGGTACTTTTACCGCTGCCGGTATGCCCCACCAGCGCCACAAAGTTACGCGAAGGCACAGAGAGATTAATGTTCTTCAGTACCAGATTGTCATCGCGATAAGCAAATGACACGTTATCGACTTCGATGGTGCCACTCTGTAACGGGCGATCATCATTGCCATATTGCTGACGCGGCCCATCCATCAGTTCGAACACGCGTTCACCCGCCACCACAGCCTGTTGCAGCATCGCCTGTTGCGTGGTCAGTTCGATTAAGGGTTCGTTAAGCCGCCCAAGATAGCTGATAAACGCATACAGCACGCCCACTTCAATGGTGCCGCTGGCGGAGAAGCCAAACAGCATCAACAAGCCACAAAGAATGAGCGATGAAAACAAACTCAGCAAGGGACGCAGCAGAAAACCGTCGAGGCGCAGGGTTTGCATCCTCGCCATATAGTGTGAACGACTGGCCTCACCCATACGTTCGCCAAATCGCGCCTGCTGACGGAATTGCTGGATAACGCTCATGCCGTTGATAATTTCGTTAAAGCCGTCGTTAATATCCGCCAGATAGGCGCGAACACGGCGGACAATCGGCGTACTGTAACGCTGGTATATCACCATCACCACCAGCACCACCGGGAAAATCATTATCGCCACCAGTGCCATTCTCCAGTCGAGACTGAACATTGCCACCAGCATCGCACCCACCAGTGCGGCGCTGCGCAGGACAGTTGCCACTACGGTAACGTAGAGGTCGCGGATCACTTCAGTGTCATTAGTGACGCGGGAAATCACCTGACCGACCGGCTGGGTATCAAACTCGCTTAATGGCTGGCGTAGCGCAGCATCCATCACATCCGTTCGCAACTGTTGTACCACGCCAACCGCCGCCCGATTAAACAACAGCGACTGTGCGTAGTGCAGTCCAGCGGCAAACAGTTGCAGCCCAACATACGCCGCCGCCAGACCGGCAACCACTTTCAACGGCAGATTATTTTTTGCCACCATATTATCGATGAAATAGCTGATGAGTAGCGGTCCACTGACTTCTGCCGCCGCCGCAATCCACATCATCAGAACCGCAATCCCCAGCGGTTTACGCCACGGCGAACCATACGCTAACAGGCGCTTGAGAGTCGGCCACAGTTGGCTAAAACTACGCATCGGCGGCCTCCTCGCGAATTTCCGGAGCGTCGTCGAGCGCCGCCTCCAGTTGTTGATAGCGATACATATCGCGATACCAGCCGCTTTGTTGCGCCAGCGCATCATGATTGCCACGCTGGGCGATGTGTCCGTGTTGCATCACAATTATTTCACTGGCTTCTGTCAGTGCAGAAAGTCGATGGGCGCTGATAATCACCGTTCTCCCCTGCCCCCACTGACGCAGGTTATGCAGGATCTGGTGCTCTGTGCGTCCGTCCACCGCCGAAAGCGCATCATCCAGAATAAGGATTTCCGCGTTGACTAATAACGCACGAGCAATAGAGATACGCTGCTTTTGCCCACCGGAAAGCATCACGCCGCGCTCGCCCACTTCAGTGTCGTAACCTTGCGGTAGACGCAAAATATCGTCATGTACGCTGGCTAACCGCGCTACGTGTTCAATCTCTTGCTGGGTGGCATTCGGGCAACCCAGCGCGATGTTATTCGCCACGGTGTCGGAAAAAAGGAACGGCGTCTGGCTGACCACCGCCAGGCGGCTACGCCAGCTATCGAGTTGAAGCTGCGTCAGGGGAATATCATGAAAGCGAATATCCCCCTCGCTGACGTCGAAATGACGCTGAATGAGTGACAGCAGGGTACTTTTGCCAGAACCGGTCGGCCCGCAAATACCCAGCATCTGACCGGGTTTGAGTGCAAAACTGACATTCTCCAGCGCAGGATGATCAGTTTGTGGATAAGTAAACTGGCGAATATTTACATCCAGTTCGCCACGCCCTTGCGGCACTGGTTCGCTACCATCGTTCACCACCGGTGCTTCAGCCAGCATCGTCCGAATACGGCTATATGCCGCGCTGCCACGTTCCACAATGTTAAACATCCAGGCCAGCGCCAGCATCGGCCAAATCATTAACCCCAGATACATCATAAAACTGGTGAGCTGTCCCAGCGTTAAGCTGCCCTGCACCACCATCCAGCTTCCCCCACCAATCGCCAGCAAATTCGCCATGCCAATCGCGATATAGATTGTCGGATCAAAACGGGCATCAATACGCGCCACACGCATGTTTTTCTTGCCAGTGTCTTCAGCATCTGCGGCAAATAGCGCCGACTGGCGATCTTCCAGACCAAAGGCTTTGATCATGCGGATACTAGTGAGGCTCTCCTGGGTGCGATCGTTGAGACTGGAAAATGCCGCCTGCGCCAGCTTAAAGCGTTCATGCAAAGCATCGCCGTTGCGCTTAATCATGATTGCCATCACTGGCATCGGTAATAGTGCGAATAAGGTCAACTGCCAGCTAATTTGCGTTGACATCATAATCAACACTGCGCAGCCCATCACCAGTGAATCCACCAGCGTCAGCACCCCTTCCCCGGCAGCAAACACGACCCGATCGACGTCATTGGTCGCACGAGCCATAAGGTCGCCCGTGCGATGACGCAGGTAAAATTCTGGATGCTGGCGGCTTAGCTGGTGGTAATAATCTTCACGCAGTTCAACAGCCAGTTGATAAGACGCGCCAAACAGCAGTACGCGCCAGACGTAACGCAGGAGATAAACCACGACTGCAATCAGCACCATGGTGGCGATCCACATCAGGATCTGCCCGGTAGTAAAGTGTTGTTCCGTCACTCCATCGACAACAATACCGACCACTTTCGGCGGAACCAGTTGCAGCATCGCGATAATGACAAGCAAGGCCACAGCCCCGAGATAGCGACGCCATTCCCGACGGAAATACCAGCTTAGTTGAGCAAATAATCGCACGCGTTGTGTCCTGACCTGATTCTGGATATTTATTCGATGGGTAAAGAAGTGGTGTATTTAATCTGTTCCATCGCGAAGCTGGAAGTAACGTCCGACAGCCCTGGAACGCTGTTGACCAGACGCTTATAAAACTCGTCATAGCGTTTCATATCGGCAACCTGAACACGCATCAGATAATCATATTCCCCGGCCATGCGCCAGAACCCCAGCACTTCTGGCATTTCCGTTACCACCGTGACAAAGCGGCAATACCATTCGCTGCTGTGATGTTGCGTTTTAATCAGCACAAAAGCAGTCAGCCCAAGGCCAATTTTTTCCGGATCCAGCAGGGCGACTTTGCCGATAAGGATACCGTCATCCTCCAGCCGTTTCAGACGCTTCCAGCAAGGCGTGGTCGTCAGATTAACGGCTTCTGCCAGTGCCTGCAAAGAGAGGGTGCAATCCTGCTGTAGTAAGGCCAGCAGCTTACGGTCAATTTTATCTAACATCGCCAATCCACAGAGAATTATTTTCTCTTTTAATTCTATTTTAAAGGCGAAATACCGACAATTTATTCTGTGCGGTTTAAACGACACTGCACAAAATGACAAATTCAAAGTAAAAAAAACCGGGCTATTGCCCGGCGCTGGAAGAGATCTCGTTATTCGGGGGAATAAGGTAGATGTGGATTGTCCAGCCAGTGCGTCAAATAGTGAGAGACCGCCTGATTTCGGCAATGTCCAATCACTGGTAAATGAGGGAGTTCCGCGCGCAGTTGTGGCATCGCATTGCCCATAATAAAACCGCTACCGACGCTGCCTAACATTTCGCGATCGTTCATCGCATCACCAAAGGCCATGCAGTCGCGCAGTGAAAAACCTAAATGTTGGGTCAGCACCGCCAACGCCGCGCCTTTATTACACCCCACCGGCAGCACTTCCAGGCAATTAATTGCCGAAAAACACAAATGTGCGCGCTCGCCTAATGCTTCGTTTAGTTGGGTATGCAAGCGCATAAGATCGTCGTGATCGCCACAGAAACAGATCTTGGTGACGCTGTCGAGCGGCATTTTTTTGACATCGATAATCTGATAACGGAAACCGCTATACACAAATGCCTGCAACAATGCTGGGATCTCTTGCCCGGTAAACCAGCCATTGTCATTGAAGATATGCATACTGGCCTGGGTATCCCATTTCTGGTAGAGCACTAATTCCGCCACGTCCGCAGGCAAATCATCACGATGTAAAAGTTCGCCTTCCAGAGAGTGCACGCGCGTACCGTTGCCGGTAATTAAATACGCATCCAGCGATAGCACCCCGATAATATGCTGCATCTCCAGCGCATGGCGACCTGTAGCAAAAGTGAGGGTAATATCACGTTCACGCAGACGCGCCAGAGTCGAGAGGGTTTTCTCACCTAAATGGTGATCAGGCATCAATAAAGTGCCGTCCATATCAAATGCTGCCAGACGAGCCATTTCTTTCTCCACTCTGTGACACGGTTAATGGTGATTGAGTATCACCTGATATATACGGAAGTAATAGTGAATAGTTAAATAATATTGTTCCGGGTTTATATGCGACTGCTTAACCGTCTTAACCAGTATCAACGTCTGTGGCAACCTTCTGCCGGAGAGCCGCAATCCGTCACCGTCAGAGAACTGGCCGAACGCTGTTTTTGCAGCGAACGCCATGTGCGCACACTATTACGTCAGGCTCAGGAGTCGGGATGGCTGGAGTGGCAGACGCAGTCAGGACGCGGAAAGCGCGGACACCTACGCTTTCTGGTCACGCCAGAATCGCTACGCAATGCGATGATGGAACAGGCACTGGAAACCGGAAAGCAGCAAGATGTGCTGGAGCTGGCGCAACTGGCCCCAGGTGAGCTGCGCACTCTGTTACAGCCGTTTATGGGTGGACAATGGCAAAACGATACACCCACGTTGCGTATTCCCTACTATCGCCCGCTCGAACCGCTACAACCGGGCTTTTTGCCCGGCCGTGCCGAGCAGCATCTCGCCGGACAGATATTTTCTGGTCTGACCCGATTCGACAATAATACCCAGCGCCCGATTGGCGATTTAGCACATCACTGGGAAATCTCTGCTGATGGGCTACGCTGGGATTTTTATCTTCGTTCAACGCTGCACTGGCATAACGGCGATGTGGTAAAAGCCTCACACTTACACCAGCGATTATTGATGCTGTTACAACTGCCAGCACTGGATCAATTATTTATTAGCGTGAAGCGTATTGAGGTCACCCATCCGCAGTGTCTGACCTTCTTTTTACATCGCCCCGATTACTGGCTTGCTCACCGGCTGGCGAGCTATTGCAGCCATCTGGCGCATCCGCAATTCCCACTGATCGGCACGGGTCCTTTTCGCTTAACACAATTCACAGCGGAACTGGTGCGCCTGGAAAGCCATGATTATTACCATTTACATCACCCACTGCTAAAAGCGGTTGAGTACTGGATAACCCCACCACTTTTTGAAAAAGATTTGGGAACCAGTTGTCAGCATCCAGTACAAATAACCATCGGTAAACCTGAAGAGTTGCCACGGGTCAGCCAGGTCAGTAGCGGCATCAGTTTAGGTTTTTGCTATTTAACGTTGCGCAAAAGTCCCCGACTGTCCCTCTGGCAGGCGCGAAAAGTGATCTCCATTATCCATCAATCCGGTTTACTACAAACGTTAGAAGTCGGAGAAAATCTGATCACTGCCAGTAATGCATTGCTGCCTGGCTGGGCTATTCCACAATGGGATGTACCGGATGAGGTCAAACTACCAGAAACATTAACGCTGGCTTATCACCTGCCAGTGGAACTTCATGCAATGGCAGAACAATTACGAACGACGCTGGCAGCAGAAGGTTGCGAATTAACGACTGTTTTTCATAACGCGAAAAACTGGGACGACACTACCCCACTGGCACAGGCAGATTTGATGATGGGCGACAGGTTAATTGGCGAAGCGCCGGAATATACCCTGGAGCAATGGCTGCGTTGCGATCCACTCTGGTCATATGTTTTCGACGCTCCAGCATATGCACATCTGCAATCGACACTGGATACCGTGCAGTTGATGGCTGATGAGGAAAAGCGGAATAACGCGCTGAAAACCGTGTTTAGCCAGTTAATGGAAGAAGCAACGCTGACGCCGCTGTTCAATTATCACTATCGCATTAGCGCCCCGCCTGGAGTAAATGGTGTGCGACTGACACCGCGCGGCTGGTTTGAATTTACCGAAGCCTGGCTTCCCGCGCCGTCGCAATGAAGCACTGGTCGGGGTTAACCGCAGGCGTTACCATAACGCTTTTATCGATTTAGCAGGATAATTTATGAAACGTGCCGTCGTTGTGTTTAGTGGAGGTCAGGATTCCACCACCTGTCTGGTACAGGCATTGCAGCAATATGATGAAGTCCATTGCGTGACGTTCGATTACGGTCAGCGCCATCGCGCTGAGATTGACGTGGCACACGAACTGGCATTGAAACTGGGTGCACGCGCGCATAAGGTGCTGGATGTGACGCTACTCAACGAGCTGGCGGTCAGCAGCCTGACGCGTGACAGCATTCCGGTGCCTGATTATGAACCTGAAGCCGATGGTATCCCGAATACGTTTGTCCCTGGGCGTAATATTTTGTTCCTGACGCTGGCGGCGATATATGCGTATCAGGTTAAAGCAGAAGCAGTGATCACCGGCGTCTGCGAAACAGATTTCTCCGGTTACCCGGATTGTCGCGATGAGTTTGTGAAAGCACTGAACCATGCCGTCAGTCTGGGCATGGCGAAAGATATTCGTTTTGAAACGCCGCTAATGTGGATTGATAAAGCGGAAACCTGGGCGCTGGCGGATTATTACGGCAAGCTGGATTTAGTACGTAACGAAACACTGACCTGCTATAACGGCATTAAAGGCGACGGTTGCGGTCATTGTGCAGCGTGTAATTTACGCGCCAACGGTTTGAATCATTATCTGGCTGATAAGCCGGCGGTGATGGCAGCGATGAAGCAGAAAACCGGATTGCAGTAATTATTCGGGGTCTCGCCGGATGCGGCTTGAGCATCCGGCACAACAAAATTTTTACTGAACCATCTGCTCCAGTTTTTCGCGCAGTTCCCCTTCCAGAGCTAATGCTTTCTGCGTTTTGAGATCGATACAAACAAACGTGATAAGCGCATCTGCCACCACCTGCCCTTCCGGCTCCAGAGTAATGACCTGACTTAAGATGCCGCTTTTACCGTTTAATTGCTGCAACTGACTGGTAATGGTTAACAGGTCGCTTAGTACCGCCGGGCGACGATAGTTAATATTGATATTGACCACGACGAAAGCGATGTTATGGGCGGTCATCCACTGAAAGCTGTCGCTATTTTCCAGCCCATCCCAGCGGGCTTCTTCGAGAAACTCAAGGTAGCGGGCGTTGTTAACGTGCTGGTAGACGTCGAGATGATATCCACGAACTTTGATTTGTGTTTGCATAGCGCAATAACCTTACGTTGTTGTTATAAGAACTGTTATAAGTACAGAGGTCATAACTGGTATGACCTCTTCAGTCTGGCAAAAAATTGCCACTATGCAAATTAATTACAGGGTTAATACCGCCAGATTACGTTCCACCAGCGAATTGCCCATTCCCGGCACCTGTTTTAGATCCTCCACCGTTTTAAACGGGCCGTACTCTTCGCGATAACTGACAATTGCCTGCGCTTTCTTCAGGCCAACGCCATTCATCGCGCGGGCTAACTCTTCCGCGCTGGCATTATTAATGCTGACCCTGGTGCCTTCTTCGTCACTGGCTTTTGCCGGTACTGCCGCTTTGCTTTGTGCTGCAGGAGCTTCCGCTTTGGTTTCTACCGCTGCCGGTTTCGCCGCAGGAGCTGCTGCCAGCGCACTATGAGACATTCCGGCACAGGCCAGGGACAGGGTAATGAACAATGCTTTAATTCCGTGTTTCATACTGTTTTCTCCTTGTTTGTTAACAGTGGAATCACCTTAACGGCAGTGAAAACAGTAAACAAATGGCAATGTTCAGAAATGGAAAAGGCCGCGAAAGCGACCTTTTCTTGTTACAGCTGCAAAGCATTTTTTTGC